>VOFG01002212.1_pt1 | contig 23523 bp, 28 predicted proteins | sample 5384171 | NCBI WGS metagenome assembly VOFG01 (sample SAMN12384726, study PRJNA508395) | human gut metagenome | isolation source: healthy gut F | host: Homo sapiens | reverse complement strand
ATGAAACGCATCAACACCTCCAAGACAACCGAACCGATTATGTGGATTTGAGGAACATAAAGGAGGCCCTTTTCTTTTTGGCTCCGTTATTTCATGGGAGTATCCAATTTGAAAAAGATATTTGGTCAGTCATTGCAAAGACGCAGAGATTATTAAAAGAGAGCAGCCCTGTTGCAGAGTAAACTGCAGCAGGGCTGTTTCTTTTTCTTCCTATCTTCCTGCATAGTCAATCGTTGGAAGATTTTTATCCCGTTAGGGTGGTCAAAAGGCCCTCTTTTTCTACATTTATTCTGAAGAGCTCTTTAGTTTATGTAGAAGGAGGTCTACATGCTGAATTCGAAGTCTGGGAATATTCAGACACGGCATATGCAATGGAAAACGCACATAGAGTTAAGCATCAAACGCTCTGGAAAGGAGGGCAAAAATGGAAGTATTTCTAATCTATCCCAAGTCAGAGCAAGCACAAAAGGAACTTGCCCATGAACTTGCAAAATTTCATGCAGAGCAGGCACTGAAGAACATCTTGAAGTTGCCCTGTTCCACGGAGCAAAAGTTAGAGCTGGTAGATGCAGTAGTGAAGCATTTGAAAGAACAAGCATAATAAATCCACAAGGTTCTCATGAACGCTGACCTGATAGAAAACCGAGCAGACTGATTATCAAGACCAGTCTGCTCGGTTATTCTGTATACGACAGTCACGCAGTACATTCTCATCGCAGTTAAGAGCATTTACCCTCTATTTGAAGTACTTCTCCCAAGTGGATTTGAAAAGTTGTTTTCTGTTCTGCTCCCATTGTTTGAGGTTGCAAAGGCTGATGCCTAGCCTATCAGCATACTCTCTTTGCGTTAGGCCAAGCTTCATTCGAATTGCCTTGATCTGCTTACCCTGGCCGTTTCTCAGAAAGAGATTGTAGTCATCCAGAAGTCTTTCGACTGGAACCTCGAAAAGCTGCGCGATTTTCTCCATGTGCTTCGGAGAGTAAAAGTCCTTTCCATATTCTTCATAATGAATATAAGTACTTCGGTATATACCGGCGTAGTCAGCTACGTCTCTCTGCCGCAAGCCTTTCTGGTATCGAAGCCAGCGGAGCTTGTCCGCTGTTTCAGTGATTTCGGAGAAGTCCGAGAACTGCAGATTGAACTTTTCTGCATCCTGAAACTTGTGCGGCAGTATCACCGGAAATTGAACAATTTGCAGCGGGGCTACTTTTACTGAACCTGATATATTGGAAATCAGAATGTAGCAGCGGACTTCCACTTGCGCCAGCAGGCGCCATTTTGCACCAAAAGGTGCCTGTTTTGCTACTTCATCCTCCGATAGTTCCGCTATGTGAGGATAGTATTTTCAATACATCTTGCTGCGTAAGTAGCTAGCCGGGCACCTTTGGAGGGATCAAAGCTGGAGATCCCCTTGATAAGCCCAATGGTCCCAATGGAGATCAGGTCATCCTGATCGGAACTTTGCGCATAGTATTTCTTCACAATATGTGCCACAAGGCGAAGATTCCGCTCAATGAGGACATTCCGGGCCTCCGGGTCCCCCTGAGCCAGACGTTCCAGCCACATCCTTTCCTCACTGGCGGAAAGGGGCCGGGGAAAGGACCCGCTGCGGTCCAGCCGCAGAGAAAATAAAAGCGTATTGGCAAACAGCATCAGCGCGGCAGAGATCATGCGCACCACCTCCTGTTCACCTTTATGACAGGAAGGGAAGTCCCTATGTCTTGCGGCGGCGGGGACGGCGTGTTAAAATGAATGGCAGGGACTGATGGCGGCTGCAGAGAGACTGCTCTGATTTTTTCATGCGGCGGCAGTTGCTCCCGTTGACAGATGACGCCAACAGGTGTAAATTACATACCGGTTTCTATAAAAAAGAGCCCCTAAAACGAAAGTACAGATCACGTGCTCTGGAGATCAGGCTCAGGGTCTTGCTTTTTCAGTGCGGCCATGGGCCGAAAACTGCGGGGGCATTTTAATTAGGAGCGAACGCAACATGGGGCTGGGAGAATAGGAGCACCGACCTCGGTGCACTGACGGTGCGCCGGCCGGGGGTTCTGTTCTTATTGACTGCGGATGCCTCCGGGCGTGTGCTCGTTGAGAGGCGCAGAAAGGTGGAATGAACATGCGGTATAAGGAGTTTGGAAAAACCGGGATGAAGGCGTCCGAGATGGCGCTGGGAACCTGGGGGATCGGCGGAGCGGGCTGGGATGACAATCCGGAAGAGACCCGTATTGATGCGATCTGCGCCGCAGTGGAAAATGGTGTCAATTTTATTGATACCGCACCGGCCTATAATGCCGGTGCAGCCGAATGTCTGGTGGGGAAGGCGCTCAAGCAGAGCGGAACGCGCCAAAGGGTCATAGTGGCAACAAAGTGCGGAAATTTCTACATGGGAAATGGGACGTATGTTCGTGACGGACACTATGACAAAATCATTCAGCAGTGTGACGATTCCCTCAAAAACCTGCAGACGGATTATATCGACCTGATGCTGATTCATTGGCCGGATGTCAATACCGACTTTGCTGAGACTGCTGACGCACTGAATGCGCTTAAAAAATCCGGTAAGGTTCTTCATATCGGTGTTTCCAACTTTACAAGGGAGCAAATGGAGGAGATCGGACAGTATTGTACGTTGGAAGCCTATCAGCCGCAGTACTCTATGGTTGTCCGCACAAATGAAGAACAGATGAAGTGGGCGGCTGAACAGGGCATGGGCGTCATGACATACGGTTCTCTGGGCGGCGGGATCTTAACAGGAGCATTCCGGAAGCTGACAACCTTTGAAGCCACGGACAGTCGGAACCGTTTTTATAAGCACTTCCAGGAGCCAATGTTCTCTAAGGTTATGAAGGTCCTGGAAGTCATGGATCGGATCTCCGCTGATCGGGATAACGTGCCCCTGTCTCAAATCGCACTGAACTGGTGTGCACAGAAGGAATTTGTTTCTTCCTGTATTGTCGGCGCACAGAGCAGACGGAAGATCGAAGAAAACTGCGCTGTCTATCAGTGGATGCTGACTTCGGAAGAAATCGCCTTGCTGGACGCGGCGATCGAGCAGTATCTGGTGAAGCAATAAGCTAATAGTGAAGAACTGAGGGAGAGGGGGCTTTCGTCCGATCCGAAAAGCTTGCTTTTAGGGATCGAAACCGTTTGGAAGCCTTCTCTCCTGAACGATATACAAGTGGTACAGCTTTAAAATGCATATTGAGAAATGATGATCATTGCCGCAAGCGCTGTGCAAATAGCACAAAAAATGTTAAATATTTATAAAAATTCTCACAATTGAAAAACAAGAAATAGTATGATATTTTAAAAAAGGCCAATTTAGATCGTTTGTGATTTTTTTTTGCATTCCAATCCATTACTGTGGCAATCGTCCGGTTTGGCCAAATGCGGCTTGGTCCGCAAGATGGGACTCCATAGATTTTGGTTAAAACATTCTCTTGTACCGGCGCAAAGTCTGTTGAGATTTTGATGTTTTTACATGTTTAAATCAGTGCTCGATTCGGAGCACTCTTTTAAACCCCCCTGTTTCGTGCACGAACACGGAAATGGCAATGAGATACGATACGTGAGGTCAGTGTAATGGTAACCGTTGAAATGGTGGCAAAGATGGCCGGTGTGTCGCGTGGAACCGTTGACCGCGTTCTCCACCATCGGGGAGAGGTCAAGAGCGAAACTGCCGAGAGAGTTCGACAGGTCATGCGCGAGTTGGATTTTCAGCCGAACACATTGGGCCGAGCTTTTTCAATAGCGAAAAAGAGAAACCGGATCGGGATCTTTCTATCAGCGCGTGAACCGGACTTTCAAGAACAGATCAAGCAGGGCATAGAAGACGGTGTCGCCTATGCACAGCAGCATGGAATCGAAGCTGTGATCGAAGTGGTTTCTCCGGATGATGAGCCGCTGTATTTGCAGAAGATCGATGAGATGATCGCTTCCGAGGTTCAAGGGATCGTTTTACGCGGGATCGAGTCCAAGGCGTTTGACGAACGGCTTCAGATCCTGAAGAATCAGGGAATTCCTGTTTTTACGTATAATCAAGATGTGCGGCCGGCACTGAGAAACTGCTATGTGGGCATTGACTCCTGCCGCGCCGGAAAATGTGCGGCGCTTTTGATGCGGCAGATCTCCCCACCTGACGGATACGCCTTGATCGTGGGCGTAACGCCCCAGCATAAGGACAGCGAAAAACGGATAGAGGGATTTCTGGAGCAATGGGGCCTTGCCCCAAAGGCATCGTCAGGATACCGGATCATTTATGGAGAAGGCTATCATGATGTTGCATACGCTCGTACGCGGGATGTCTTGAATGAGATGCCGAACATCACGGGTATCTTCGTCAGCGGCGCGGGCCTGAGCGGCGTAGCGCAGGCGGTATACGAACGAGGGACCGCCGATGTTCAAAAGGTTGTGGGGTTTGACGCCACACAGCGAAATATTACCTACATGAAGAATGGTACAGTCCAATTTTTAATCGATCATAGTCCTTATCAGCAGGGGATATAAAGCGGTCCAACTGCTTGTAGATTATCTGTTTGAGGGGCGAGCGCCTGATGTGTCCTGTTATTATCTCGACGCACATATCAAAAATGCTTTCAACTGCTGAGTCCAAAAGGCCTTGGCGGGCAAAGGCTGCCTATCCGTACATGAAGGCGCAGGGGGGCGGCGTGATTTTGAACGCTTCTTCCTTCGCAGCGCTGGACCCCAATGCGGGGCGGGCAACATACAGTGCCGCAAAGGCTGCTGTGAAAAATCTCAGCGCATCCATGGCGGCAGAGTTTGCGGCCGCCAATATCCGGGTGCTGTGGCCTATGTGCCGGGTATGATCGCAACAGAGATCGCTGCGGAGAGCATTGAGAAGTACGGTGATGCGCTGTTGGCAGACATCCCGTGCCGCCGCTTCGGTACGCCGGAGGACCTGGGAAAGGTATTGGTGTTTTTGGCTTCGGATGCCGCAGGCTACATGAATGGCTGTCATGTTGAGATCAGCGGCGGAAAGCGCTGTGTGCAGAATCCTCAGTTTTCCTATCAATAAGCGAAACAACATATATAAACGTGTAAGACAGGCTGTCCGTTTAGGGCAGCCTGCCTCGTTTTTTTTGCTTGAATATAGCTCTTGGCGATATACTGACGATCTTAATGACGCAGGAGAATGTTTCACGGAGAAGCGCTTGGTTCTCGTTGTCCCTTATGCTTTTTGCGTCGGAGTGGTTCTGTTCTGCCAAATCAGCCAACCTGCTCCTGTTCCATCACCGCGTCGATCGATATGGCTGGACCGGGCCGTCGATGTCCGCCAGAGCCTTTTCTATAACAGCGGGAAGGTCCTCCGGCTTGGCGTGGATGTTTGCCACCTGAGGCAGGGGCTTTCCATTGCCTGAAACTGAGACTCTGCGGCGTCCAGTACCTTCTTGCCGACGATGATGGCGGCCTTTATGACGGGAAGGGAAATCCCTATGTCTTGCGGTAGCGGGGACGGCATGTTAAAATGGCAGAAAAGGGGGTGGGAGAATGGCCTGGTATGTCTATATGCTCCGCTGCGGGGACGGCAGCCTGTACACCGGCTCCACCACCGACGTGGCCCGTCGGCTCCGGGAGCACCAGAACGGGACCGGGGCCAAATACACTCGCGCCCGGCCTCCGGTGTCGCTGGCCTACACAGAGGAGGCTTCGGACCGCTCCGCCGCCCAGCGCCGGGAGGCGGCTATCAAAAAGCTGCCCCGGAAACGGAAATTGGCGCTGATCGAAGGAGGTACACCATGAACCTGAAAAAACGCTTGGTTCTGGGAGAAAATGGTAGTAGCGCTGGTAAGCTATTGGGCCGCATTACCGGAATCGGCCCGGCAGATACAACAGATGTGGAGGCAGTGTACAGGCACTATGCCACGAAGCGGGAAGAATGACAGTCCTGTGATAATAATTTTTAAACCGTCTGTGTTCCTGTGAATGATGGCGGCCTGCCGACGGAACAGGTTATGACAGCGGATATGAAAGAAAGGAAAATGTGAGAGTTATGAGAAGAAAGGATCGTGAAGTCAGCGCTGAGCAGGCGTGGGAAATTGTGGAGCGCTGCTCCTATGGCGTACTGGCTATGACAAAGCCGGACGGAACGCCCTATGCCGTGCCGGTGAATTTTGCGCGGGAGGGAACTGCCTGTATATTCACTGCGCGCAGGCCGGTGAAAAGACGGACTGTCTGAACCACCAGCCGCAGGTGTGTGTCACCTGTGTGGAAGGCGGCGCATGGGTGGACCAGCCGGCCCTGACCACGCGCTACGCCTCCGCAGTCATGTTGGGCAGAGTGGAAGAACTGACGGATGAGGCAGGACAAAGGTAAAGGCACTGCGGCTGCTGTGCATGAGACTGGCACCAGAGCACCCCAGAAGCCATGGCGATTTTTCGGAGTGCCGGGGAAAGACAGCGGTCTGGCGCATCACCGTGGAACAGATCACCGGAAAGGCGAATCCGGGAAGGATGGAATGAAAAAACGGTGCCATGAGCAATGCTCGTGGCACCGTGGCTTTTATTGAGAAATCTGTTTTCTACCGGGGCCTTTCGCTTCGGCGGAAAGCCCAGAAGACAGAGAAGCGCACCCAAAAGGGGATGGAAAATCGGTTTTGATTCCACTTTATGATCCGATAGAGAAACGGCCTGAGAACCGAGTATACATTCCCTACATCTACAAAGAAGGCGATACAAACAAAAGAGTGAGGACAGGATACCGCAGAGAACAATGGCCAAAAGGCCCCGGCGAAGACAGCGGACCCACGGCTTTTCCGGAGCTTGACTGCCGCGGCGAGAGACAATACTTGTACCAGCGACCAGCCCAGAAGCAATAAGAATACGGGCCGCACCACATACATCAAAGCTGCGGTCCAACGCGGGTCATAGTGGAAGCTTTGGATATCCTGGGCTGTTGGGCAGGAAAAACCGATACAGCAGATAGATGACCGCAGTCAGCCCACAGCCTGCCGCAGCTTGGATCAGAGCGTTTTTCGCCCTTCTGGCACTGGTGGGCCATAGAGGACAGCGTTGGCGTCTGTATCAAAAATTTCCGCTAACCGCAGGATCTGATCCACATCGGGCCGGGTGCGGCCATTTTCATAGTTGGAAACTGTCTGCCGGGTGACAAACAACTGCTCTGCCAGTTCCTCCTGCGTCAGATGCTTTTGCTGACGCAGATCCCGAATGTTTTTTCCAATGTCACGCATCATGCCTCACCTCACCGTCAGTCTATCAGAAGCCGGGAGAAATGTCACGCAAGGAATCTTTTCCATGGTGCACCTTCAATGGAAAAAAAGTTTCTCAGTTCGCCCGGAGGTGAATGGAGATATTTTCCAACCCGTAAAATGGCTCGGCGGCGGTGGGAGTCAGCCTCCAGCACATCAGACTCGTACAGTGTGGAGACTGTCTTGAAGCAGATGGCAGGATGGGAGCCTGACTCTGCAGGTACCGACACAGGCCACGAACCGCTGTTTCCCGGTTTCCTCCGGAGCGGCAACCTCCAAAAGCTGATCGCACTGGGATCGCTCCATCCACCGTAGTTGAGACTGCCGCCGGTGGCGAGCAGGGAGAAACGTCCCAGTCCGCCGTTAGCCGCACCTCACCGTAATAAAGGTCAAAGCGGCCGGCGGCCAGTGCGGCGGTGTATTCTCCCAAGGCAGCTCCACGGTTTCTGTGGCAGCGCCGGCAGCTGTAAATGCGGCGGCGATCTGCCGGGCCATGGAGACCTTTGAAGCTGTTTTCGCTGTTGACCAGCAGGCGCAGCGTGCGGTTGGGCCGCCGGGTCTCACAGGCATTCAGAGCATCGGTGAAGGCCACCACGGAATCTGTCTGCTCCAAGTCTGCCGGATAGAGAGGGGATGCCGGAGAAACGGGGAACTGCGCTGCCTTAGCGTGGCCGGAAAGCAAGCTGCCACCAAGGCCCTGCGGCTGACGCCCAGAGAAAGGCAGCGGCGGAACGCGGCATCGTCCAGACCCTTTGCGGAGACATTGATCCCCAGATACTGAAACACGGTGGTGTCGGCAGCTGACGCCGCCGGAAACGGGCAACAGGGGCCGTGCCGGTGAGCTGACGCTGCCGGAAACGGCAACAGGGTCCGTCCGCTGTTTCCGTGAGAGATCCGCTCCACCGGCCGACTGACAACCGCCACCAGTCCCATCCGGCGATCAGAAAGGCAGGGGTGCTGCTTTCTCATCATAGAGGTAAGGACCGGTTCCGGTGAGGGATGTCCCTTTTCTGTGCCGGACTTCAGAATGGGAATGTCCAGCAGAGCGGGAAGACCGGTATTGGGGCGGTTGAGGTCAGGGTCACCGTGCCGTCCCCGGCGGAAATGCTTTTGACATCCGACAGCCGTCTGGCGTAGCGGGCAGAGCTGCGGGCGGCGTTGAGGGTGGCCTTCACGTCGGCGGCGGTGAGGGAGATCCGTCGGAAAACACCACGCCGTCACGGAGGGTCAGCTTGTAGGTCCAGCGTTTCCGAATCGTAGGTGTAGGATGCGCACAGCAGCAGCTGGGGAGTGAAGGTCTGATCCAGCCGGAACAGTCCCTCATAGAGGAGGGAGGCCACCGTCTGCTGAACACCGTCGGGACAGGAGAGGGATTCAGAGGCTGCCCCTCTAAATAGGGCAGGGCGAACACGGCGGGCAGACCGCTGTGTTCTTCCTCTACGGGGGTCTCCTCCGACGGAAAGGGCAATTCATCTGCGGAGGATTCGTCGATCTGGGCGCAGCCGGTCAGAAGGGAGAGGGTCAAGTCAGGACCGCCGCCCAGGCGGTGATTCGTTTCTGTAGGCCCTCCTTCAGAGAAATGACGGCCACTCGGACGCCTCGCTGATCGCCCATTTTCCGGTGCGACCAGAACAGGTCGGGGCGGCAGGCGGTGCAGATGCCGGAGACCTCGATTCGCTCCGGCAGCAGACCGGCGCGCAGCAGCCATTGGCGGTTCAGCCCAGCTGCAGGGGCCAAGTGCCGCCAGCAGCTCGGCGGGACGGCTCCCGTAAGGCCGCACCCATGGCTGCCACGGTTTTCTCCACGATCCCGGCGGCGCAGCCCCGCCAACCGGCGTGAACGGCGCCGATGGCCTGATGGACGGGATCGTACAGCAGCACGGTGCCGCAGTCGGCGGAAAAGACCGTCAGGGGCAGACCGGGGACGTTGGTGATGAGAGCATCCACATCTGTGTAGTCCCGGGGACGGAGCAGACCCTTCCCGGCGTCCTCCGCCGTGACGGTGCGGATATTGGCGGTGTGGGTCTGCTGACTGAGGACCGCACGGGTCTCATCCAGGCCCAGAATGGCGAAAAAGCGGCGGTAATTTTCCCGCAGCTTTTCCGGGCCATCCCCCCTGTCCGGGGCGGAGGTTCAGGCTGTCCCACGGGGCGGGGGACACGCCTCCCTTCCGGGTGGAAAAGCCGTGAGGGGACCTCATTCAAAACATCGGCGGTGAACCACACCAGACCGGTTTGCTCATGCTGTTGAAAGGGCATAGTTAACCTCGCTTGCTTTCTTAAAAATGCCCTCTGGAAAGCCAGAGGGCAGGGATATGATATTTTCTGGGTTCCCGTTTCCCTTTCGGCAGTGGGAAAGGGAAACGGGGAACTGATCAACGCCGCAGGGCGGCGCGGTTTGCACGGAATCTTACAGATCCGGGTGATACTCCTTGCAGGTACATTTCTTCCACTTCAGTCCGCTGCCGCAGGGGCAGGGATCGTTGCGGCCGATCTTCACGACCTTTTTCACCGGCTGCTTTTTAGGGCGTGGTGCCGTCGCCGCCTACATTTTCCACAGTGGCCTTGGCGACCCGCTCCCCGCTTGACCTCCTCATCCTTCTTCAGCCGGACGGAGTACAGACGGCGGACGGTTTCATCCTGAATGGCAGAGACCATTTCCTCAAACATTTCCAGGGATTCCCGCTTGTAGACGTCCACGGGGTTGTTGTTGCCGTAGCCCTGAAGACGGACGCCCTGCTTCAGATCGTCCATGGCGTCGATGTGATCCATCCAGTATTCGTCTACCACCCGGAGCATGATGACACGCTCCAGCTCCCGCATGATAGGCGTGGTGACCTCCTGCTCCTTGGCCTCATAGGTCTTTTCGGCGGCGGCGATGAACGCCTCGTCAAAGTCCTCTTGGGTCTTGGAGGGGATCTCATCATCGGAGAATTCCACGGCGCCCTTGGCGAAGTAGATACCCTCCATGCCCTTGAGCATCTCGTGATACTGGGCGGCATCCAGCTGCTGATTTTCACCGAAAGCCAGTGCCACATGGTTGCTGACGGAGGTGTGCATCATGTTTAGCACGGTCTCCTTGATATCCAGACCGTCCAACACCTGACGGCGCTGGGCGTAGATGATCTCGCGCTGCTTGTTCATCACGTCATCGTATTCCAGAACGGACTTACGGGACTGGAAGTTGCGGCTTTCCACGGCGGTCTGGGCATTTTCGATGGCACGGGTCAGCATCTTGTTTTCGATGGGGGTGTCCTCGTCCAGATCGAATTTCTCCATCATGTTCTGGATGCGGTCGCCGCCGAACAGACGCATGAGGTCATCTTCCAGAGATATAGAACCGGGTCTCACCGGGGTCGCCCTGACGGCCGGCACGGCCACGGAGCTGATTGTCGATCCGGCGGGATTCGTGACGCTCGGTGCCGATGATGAACAGGCCGCCGGCCGCCCGGACCTTTTCGGCCTCCTCCTTGATGATGGCCTTGTGATAGGCCATCCGCTCGGCAAACAGCTTCCGGGCGGCCAGAATTTCTTCGTTGTCGGTGTCGGCGTAGCCGGTGGCGTCCACGATGACCTCCTCGGAGTAACCGGCCTTCACCAGATCGGCCCGGGAGAGGTACTCGGCGTTGCCGCCCAGCATGATATCCGTACCACGGCCGGCCATGTTGGTGGCCACGGTGACGGCGCCCAGCTTACCGGCCTGAGCCACGATCTCGGCTTCCTTCTCGTGGTTTTTGGCGTTCAGCAGATTGTGCTGAATGCCTTCCCGCTGGAGCAGGTGGCTCAGCAGCTCGTTCTTCTCGATGGACACGGTACCCACCAGAACGGGCTGGCCCTTTTCGTGGCACTCCTTTACCTGCTGGATGACCGCACGGAACTTGCCCGCCTCGGTCTTGTACACCACGTCGTGATGGTCTACGCGCTGGTTGGGGCGGTTGGTGGGGATCTCCACAATGTCCAGATTGTAGATGGTGCCGAATTCCTCCGCCTCAGTCATGGCAGTACCGGTCATACCGGAGAGCTTATCGTACAGACGGAAGTAGTTCTGGAAGGTGATGGTAGCCAGGGTCTTGTTTTCACTGTTGACGTTGACATGCTCCTTGGCTTCGATGGCCTGATGGAGACCGTTGGAGTACCGGCGGCCAAACATGAGACGGCCGGTGAACTCGTCTACGATGATGACCTCGCCGTCCTTCACCACGTAGTCAATATCCCGCTTCATGGTGCCGTGGGCCTTCAACGCCTGATTGATGTGGTGGTTCAGCGTAGCGTTGGAGGGGCTCGGACAGATTCTCCACATGGAAGAACTCCTCTGCCTTGGCGATGCCGGAGGCCGTGAGGGTGGCGGTTTTGGCCTTTTCATCCACGATATAGTCCGCGTCGATGGTCTCGTCCTCTTCCTCCTTATCGTCCACCTGCACAACTACCTTTTTTTCTTCAGGCGGGAGACGAACATCTCCGCCATATCGTACATCTGGGTGGACTTTTCGCCCTGACCGGAGATAATCAGGGGGGGGTACGGGCCTCATCGATCAGGATGGAGTCCACCTCGTCCACGATGGCGAAGCTGTGGCCCCGCTGCACCAGCTCGCTGGAGTAGATGCACATATTATCCCGGAGGTAGTCGAAGCCCATCTCGTTGTTGGTGCCGTAGGTGATGTCGGCGGCGTAGGCGTCCTTGCGCTGCTGGGCATGTCAGGCCGTGGATAATCAGGCCCACCTTCAGCCCCAGGAAGCGGTGGACCTTGCCCATCCACTCGGAGTCGCGCTTGGCCAGGTAGTCGTTGACGGTGACGATGTGGACGCCCTCGCCGGCCAGCGCGTTCAGATAGGCGGGGAGTGTGGCCACCAGCGTTTTGCCCTCGCCGGTCTTCATCTCGGCGATGCGGCCCTGATGCAGGACGATGCCGCCGATGAGCTGGACAGGATAGGGGCGCAGGCCCCAGCACGCGGTCCGCCGCCTCCCGCACGGTGGCAAACGCCTCCGGCAGAATGTCATCCAGTGTCTCGCCGTTTGCAAGGCGCTCCTTGAATTCCGGGGTCTTGGCTTGAAGCTGGGCATCGGTGAGGGCCTTGTACTCGTCGGCCAGCGCCTCGATCTTATCCACAATGATTTCAGCTCCCGGGAGCTGTAATCGCCGAAAATGGATTTCAAAAAGCCCATAGGTTTAAAACATCCTTTCACGCTTCCGTCCGGCGTCGGGCGGAAGGAGAATATACCATATAAATTAAGCGAGAACATAGCCGCCCACAATAAAACAAACATACTATATCATATTCATCTCCCAGATTGCAAAGAAAAATGGGAAAGATACGAAAAAGTTTACAAAATATCTGCGCGGCTGAGAGGATAATCGTTTAACAGGTTTTTGGCCTGAAAAACGGCGGAATCGGACCGGTACGGAAAAATAGGGCTGTGCGGCACAGGCTTTTTACAGCCTGTCAAATTCCGTGCGCCAGCGCAAAATCCAATTCCGCCGCCCGCAAATCCATATTCCGCTTCCGTCTCTGTTTCATCTTGAAATTCAGAAACCACTTGACCGCACGGTAATGGCCGGGGTCCAGGGAACCGTAGAGGCTGGCCCACTGAAAGGTCATCTCCCTCGGCATGTTTTTTTTCAAAGATATAGGCTTCCGCCGTGTTGGTAAAGTCTCCATTTTCTTCCAGATCATACCACTGGCCGTCCTGTTCTACCTGAAGGAAGAAATCAGCACTGTTGCCGCAGTCGATTTCCGTGTCCGTGGCGTTGAGGATCGTCACCTTGACCTGTCCCGGATAGGCGGGCCATCCACCACCGTCATGGTGACGCCTTCATGGTTGTTGACCTCCAGATCAGATGCTTCTTCACTGATCTTGGGGGCAGAGCCGCAGGCGGTGAGGGCCAGCAGGCACAGGGCACAGCAGAAGGTGAACACGTTCTTCATGAAGACCGCTCCTTTCGATAATTACAAAACAGATTCTATACTTCTCTATTATAACAGACGTGAGAGAATAAAAAAAGTTCCGGCATATTCCGGCAAACCCGGCAAAATGACCGGAAAAGTTCACGAAACCTTTCTTGTGCTTTCCGGGGCCTTGTGTTAAGATGATCTTAACAGGAAACAACGCGGAAAACCCGGACGAAAAAAAAGGAGGCCCATTATGAAACTGAGCTTTTACGGTGCCGACCAGTGCGTCACCGGCAGCTGCCATTGTCTGGAGGTCAACGGGAAGCAAATTCTCATTGACTGCGGTTTGCAGCAGGGGCGGGACGAGGTGGACAATGCCACGCTGCCCTTCCACCCCGGCAGCATTGACTTTGTGCTCATCACCCACGCCCATATCGACCACACCGGCCGGGTGCCCATGCTGGTAAAGCAGGGCTTTCAGGGCCGCATCCTCACCACCCGCCTGACGGCCAACCTCATGGATATCATGCTGCAGGATTCCGCCCACATTCAGGAGTCCGACGCGGAGTGGAAAAACCGCAAGGCGGAGCGCTCCGGTGCCCCAAGGTGGAGCCGCTGTATACCATTGAGGACGCGGAAAATGTGAAGCAGTACGTCACCACCTGCGAATACGGCGAGGATGTGGAACTGTGCGAGGGCGTCAGCGTCCGCTTTGCCGACGCAGGGCATCTGCTGGGCAGCGCCTGCATCACCGTGACCGCTACGGAGAACGGCGTGACGAAAAGCTGATTTTCTCCGGCGACCTGGGCAATGTGGATCAGCCCATCATCCGGGACCCCAGCCACTTCGGGGGTGCGGACTACGTCATCATGGAGTCCACCTACGGTAACCGCAACCACACCGAGGTGTGGAGCTACACCGAGGATCTGGCGAAAATCATCGATGACACCATGGCCAAGGGCGGCAACGTGGTGATTCCGCGCCTCGCCGTAGGCCGCACCCAGGAACTGCTGTACTTCATCCGGGAGATCAAGGATAAGCAGTTGGTGAAGTCCAACCCGGATTTCCCGGTTTACATCGACTCGCCCTCTGGCCCGCCGTGCCACCACCATTTTCACCGGCGATCTGGACGGCTATCTGGATGCCGACGCGCTGGCGCTGGTGCAGGACGGCACCCACATGTTCAATTTCTCCAACCTCCGCATGACGGAGACGGTGGAGGAATCCAAGGGCTGAACGAGGACGGTATCCCCCAAGGTCATCATTTCCGCCTCCGGTATGTGCGACGCAGGCCGGATCCGCCACCATCTGAAGCACAATCTGTGGCGGTCGGAGTGCACGGTGGTGTTCGTGGGCTATCAGGGCGAGGGAACGCTGGGACGCCACCTGCTGGAAGGCGCCAAGAGTGTGAAGCTCTTCGGTGAGGAGATTGCCGTCCACGCAAAAATCGTCAACTTCCAGGGACTTTCATCCCACGCCGACCGGGATCATCTGCTCTGGCGTGGATCGCAGATATCAAGGCGCCCAAGCCCCAGCACGTGTTCATCGTCCACGGCGACCGGGAGGTGGCCCCCTACTTTCGCCGAAAGTGTGGAAAGCTGGGCTTCACCGCCCATGCCCCCCAGTATACCGAGGTCTACGACCTGATCGAGGACAAAATCGTGGAGCCCGGCTATCTGCCGGAGCGGAAGGCCAAGGCCGTGGGAGGCCAGAAGGTCAGCTCTGCCTACGAGCGTCTGGTGGCGCTGGGCCAGCGGCTGGCGGATCTCATCCGCCGTTCCAAGGGCCGGGACAACAAGACCCTTGGCCGCTGGGCCGATCAGCTCCGGCAGCTGCTGGACAAATGGGAGAATGAACGTGTAGAATATACCTAGAATCCGCAGGGGGGCTGTCAACGCGGCGTTTTCGAGACTCCCGGATTGGTTCAAGTGAAAACCCAAACAGGAACATCCATCTCAATCGAGAACCATTGAAAATTGGAATGAAAAATAAAAGCCATGGAAGCATTGGAAAAGGAACGTATTTATACAGCGGTTATTGACGGCTATTCCAGCGACGGGCTGGGGATCGCGCGGTGAACGGGGGCGGTGGTGTTCGTGCCCCACGCCGTCCGGGGGGAGGAGATTGACCTTCGGATCACGAAGGTGATGAAAACCTCCTGCGCCGGAGAGATCGTGAAGATCCGCCGATCCATCGCCGGACCGCATGGAGCCGGAGTGTCCCCATGCCGGGCAAATGCGGCGGCTGCGCCTACCGTCACCTCACCTACCCGGAGGAGCTGTGGGCCAAGCGCCAGCGGGTGCAGGACGCTTTGACCCGCATCGGCGGGCTGGACTTGCAGGTGGAAGAGATTCTGGGAGCCAAAACCCGGAGCACTACCGCAACAAGAGCCAGTACCCCGTGGGGGCTGACGGTTCCATCGGTTTTTTCAGGCCCGGACCCACAAGGTTGTGCCCATCCGCCGCTGCCTGATCCAGACGGAGGCCGCCGACCGCACCGCCCAAGCGGTGGGGGAGTGGATGCGCCGCTATCAGATCTCCGCCTACGATGAGACCACCGGCAAGGGGCCTGGTGCGGCACGTCTGCGTCCGGGTGAATAAAAGGGGCGAAAGCCTCTGCTGCGTGGTGGTCAACGGTAACAAGGTTCCGCGGGAGCCGGAACTGGCGGCCTATGTCACCGCCGCTGTGCCCCATACCGTGGGCGTCCTGCTCAACACCAACACCCGCCGGGGCAATGTGGTCTTAGGGGACAAATATCGGACGCTTTACGGCCAGAATTACCTGATGGACATCCTCTGCGGACTGGAATTCAAGCTGTCCATGCCGTCCTTTTATCAGGTGAACCGGGATCAGGCGGAGGTGCTGTACGGCAAGGCGCTGGAATTCGCGGGCCTTACCGGGAATGAAACGGTATTAGACCTCTACTGCGGTATCGGTACCATTACCCTGTGTCTCGCGAAGGCAGCCAAACGGGTCATCGGCGCGGAGATCGTGCCCCCCCCGCCACCCGGGACGCCAAGGAGAACGCCCTCCGCAATCACATCGAAAACGCGGAGTTTTTTCTGCGGAGACGCGGCGGACATCGCTGCCAAGCTGGAGAGCGACGGCCTGCGCCCGGATGTAGTGACGGTGGATCCGCCTCGGAAGGACTGACTCCGGAGGTCATCGCCTCCGTGGCAGCCATGGGGCCGGAGAAGGTGGTCTATGTTCCTGCGACCCGGCAACGCTGGGCCGGGACGTGAAGATTTTCCGGGAGTTCGGCTACGAAGCCAAGCGAGCCGCCGCCGTGGATACGTTCCCCCGCACCGCCCATGTGGAGACGGTAGTCTTGATGTCAAGGAAAGATAAATAAGTGCCAGAAAGCGGCATATTTCCGGGCTTTTTCGGAGGTTTGGATTTGAAGCCAGACTTCTGAAAAAGCTCGGTTTTCTTATATGGAAACATATCTATTGCAAAAAGTGTGTCAGGTTGTAACCTCGGATTAGATGTCACGATTTGAGACAGTGGATTAGATGTTAAAACGAGAGCGCCTTTTGAAGGTAAAATTGAGTAAAAACTGTGATTTCGGATACTACTGTGTAGGGACAAAAGCTGTGATTTCGTTGCCGTGAGTGCTCGACGAAACCTGCGATTCTGTCATGTAGAATGCGGGCTTTTTCTGGATAAAACCTGTGATTCTGTCATATAGAATGCAAGCTTTTTGAGGGATGAAACCTGTGATTCCGTTATTCGACTGTCACGGAAAATGTAAGGAAAAAGTGGGGTGGGACCTGTGATTTCGCAACTTTTGTGCGCACAGCTTTCTGTCTAATCATACCTGTTCTTTAAAATCTAATTTTTGCCCTCACCGATCCTGCAAGCAGGAAGAACGTTGGAACAACTGAACCGACGAAGAAGGAGGGTGAGGAGAGAAACTGAACAGACGCGTCGGTTATGGCAGACGCCATCTACGGCGGCGCAACCATAGAAGCCACCCAAAATGATATGGTGAGACAGCTGCAAAGCACCATGAAAGGGGTATCAGCGGCAGTTGTCTCATGACGGCGTGTATGCCGTGGTGACACTCATGGCAAACGATGATTCGCAGCAAGAGAATCCCGGTCAGGAAGATGGCGAGGAAGGAACTCTTGAAAAGACGGAACAGCCGAGAAAATGCTACATTTTCTGCCCGGAAAGAGACCGTGTGCGGTTATTTGAGGAGTTGGATCACAAAACGGCGGCGCCACTCATTCCTGCGTTTCGGGACTATGTACTTGCTTCGCTCCAAAAGCGAGGCAATCTCCGGCAGTTGGAGGTCATCTCGCAAAAGGAGCGGATCGACGCATGGACGCTGGATCTGGCACCGGATGATAAGAATGTCATAGAGGTACTGGAGGAGGGGCTGAAGGCCGGGACCATTCAGATCCCCGGCGCTGTACCCGGCGCCCCGGACGGGTTTGACGAGGTCAACAATGTCACAGGGTATCTCAATACCTTCGGCGTGACCGTCGCTGACCGTATCCGCGATCAGTTCGTGCCCATCTTCGATCCAGCCAGAGAGCCGCTTTCGGATGAAGTACTCAGAATCAATGACTATATCATGCAAAAGGCCGGCTATTCCCTCTATGATGTCCAGCTTGCGGTGGCGGAGGCGGTCAAGCGGCAGCTTGACCGCAAGAAAACGGCGCTTATCAATGCGGAATGCGGCTCGGACAAAACGAAAATCGGCTCAACTGCCCTCGGCGCATTGCATGGCTTATGGACTGCACAGAAAAAGGACGGCAGAGGGAAGTCTTTCGGCGTTGTCATGTACCCGTCTCATGTCACGCAAAAATGGGCGCGAGAGATTGGGGAAACGCTTCCGAACACCTATGCTAGCATGCTCTTTGCCATTGCAACATAACTGAAAGGCTGTTTTTATGAAGGCGCATGATGGCATGGTCTTGCTCAATATGAATCAAATAGAAACGATATTGACAGAAAGGGGTATCAGGTATATACTAACATCACAACTGCGGTTAAGGCACTCTAACTGCATAACTTTTTAAAGTTACCGGTTAACTTAAAAACCGGTTTTTGAATCCGTGCGAGTTAGAGTACTTTAACTGATATTGCTTTTCAAGGAGGGCCTTTATGCAAAAAACTCTTTTCCGTCGCATCGGCAGTGGACTTTTCTCCTTGCTGATGATGTCAACACTTGCGATTTCGCCGACATTGGCAGCAGACAGCAGATCCGAATCGGCTGCGGTGAGTACCCAGGCCGCCAGTGATTTTACGATTACACCTGTGGGCACCGTGACGGCGGACAGTACACAGGTTACGCTGCGCATTGACTGTGCAGACCCGGAAGTATCCACGGTGAATGTGTTCCTTCTGCCGGTAAATACACACGGGTACAATGAGGACAACCCTATTGCAAAAAAATGGAGTGCGGCAATAGGGGATGTGACACTGGATGTTCCTGCCGGAAAGTTGACAGCGGGAAGCCGGTTCTGCGTGAAGCTGACCTATACCAAAGATGACGATGTACGGGAGGTATTCAGCGATTATTTTACCGTTGCGGCCTCTGGGGAAAAGACCCGGGCGGAGATCATTGACAACACCTTTGCGGTGCTGCTGCAAAACGGGAAAACCCGCACCGAACCATTTAAGCAGAATGCAAATTCCGTAGATGTTCAGGTGAGGCTGGACGACTCTGTGGAAAGCTGCTATATGACGGTGTACGCCTACATCGGCACGGCGGGGTTTGACCCGGATAACAGTACTTCCAGCTTTGTTTTATGGAAGGGACAGGTCAAAACTGGCACGATAACCTGCCCGTTTAACGCCGATGTGGCGCTGAAGGTGGGCTACAAGATCATTGCCTGCGTCAACACCCCGGCGGGTAAGGACGCCGAGGGCAGCACCAACTATGCCTATGTAAAGTCTCGGGCATTGAAGTGGTGGATGAGAACGGCCAGGGTTTCCAGCCTTACACGTATCCGAACATTACCATTGACGAAGAGACTCTGGAGCCGGGAGCCACCACGCTGCACATCTCCATGACCGGCGACCAGCGGATTTTGACGCGGCGGAAGCCAGAAAGATCGACATCAACTACACCATCGGAATGTACCCGGCGGAGACAAATCCAGATTGAGGACGGCAGCACCATCACTCTGGTTCAGCTGGGGAAACCCACCGAATCCATCACGCACCAGGAAGTCGCGCTGTCCCAGCCCCTGAAAGCGGGCTGGCGCGTTCGTGCCGTGGCCTACTGGGACGGATGTCCGGAACTGTTTATTGCCAGAAGCAACGACTATCAGCTGGGGCAGGCGGACGACTCTGTTCTGGTTTCCGGCACCGCAGAGGAGGACATCCCCACGGCGGCTGTTCAGGGAACGCCCAAGGGGGGGACACCAGCGTAACCGTGACGCTGGGCGGCAAGATTCCGTCCGGTTCTGTGCTGATTCTCCGCAGCTATGATGCTGACGCAACGACATTTGAAACGTCCGGCGGCGCATGGGCAGCAACGCAGGCAAACGCCGAAGCAAAGGCCTATGTCCCTGTCCACGAAAGAAGATGCAATGGTGGCAGGCCGGAAGCTGGTAGCGCTGGTACTGAGCAGCGGCACTGTGATTGCCCAGTCTGATCCGGTGATCATTGGTGCGGCCCAGACGCCTGCTGCGGGGTACGGTTATGTTAAACGAGAGCACCTATACGGTGGAATCCACCCAGTGCTACCGTGACGGTTGACGGCTGCGAGGAATTCACAGGCGGGCGGCTGTTCGGACCACGGGTAGCCCCAGCACTGACAACGATGATGGCCGCGGTAAGCTGGGGCAGGTAGCCTTTAATGGAGCGGGCACCTACACCATCCTCTTCAACACAACATATACCAAGCTGACAGAGGGCAATACTGTTCAGGCATACCTGTATAAATACGACAGCGATGCAGACAAGACCTTCTACCGCTACAGCGAATCTGTGGCCATTAAAGCGGCAGACGAATCCGACGTAAAGACGCCGGAGGAGATCCTCAAGAACACCACTGCCACCCTGATGAAAAACGGCAAGGTGCGGACAGAGAACTTCAAACAGAGTGAAAAGTCTGTGGATGTAAAGGTCACGCTGGATTCTTCTCTGAAGCAGTGCTATATGACAATCTTCGCCTATTCGTCCAACACCACCTTTGACCCGGACGGTTCCCTACAACAAGCGTCTGTGGACAGGATATGTAAAGAATGGTCAAACAGTGACCTGTGAGTTCAATCAGGAACTGCCTCTTTACTACAATGTGATTGCCTGCCTGAATGTGCCGGTGGGGAGGACTTTTACCGGCCCTCCAACTCCCAGGCGCTGGAGGTGACGGATGACAGCGGATCGGGCTTCCGGGACTATACCTATCCCGATGCCTCCATTGTGGAAACCACGCTGGACCCGGGGGCTACCAAGCTGCACATCAACCTGACCGGCGATGAGCGGCTGTTCCAGGCGGCCAAAGAAGGAAAGACCTCTATTACCGTTGCGGTGGGTCAATATCCCAACGACGGAACCACCTTTTGACTTCGAAGGAGAAAAGCAGATTTCACTAGCCTCCAACCTGATCTTCACGGAGCCACAGAAGAACTATGAGGGTGACGCTGTCTCAGTCCCTGAAGGCGGGGTGGCGTGTCCGCGCCGTGGTCTACTGGCAGCAGAACGAGAGCATCTTCCTGCCCAAGGGCAACGACTATGAAGCCATGTTCCAGCGCCCGGATGACTCGGTGCTGGTTTCCGGCACACCGGAGGAGGATATCCCCGCAGTGTCCATTCAGGGAACGCCTAAGGCTGGCGACACCAGCGTGAGCGTGCAGCTGGGCGGCAAAATTCCGGACGGCACCTACATCGTGCTGAAAAAATATGATGCAGGTACGGCGGACGCGGACTGCCTGCTGAGCGGTGGCACTTTCCTGTCAACGGGAGTGCTTCCACCGCAGGTGAGCAGACCCTGACATTCTCTGATGCGCTGACCGCCGGAGAAAAACTGGCAGCATTCCTGACCAACAACGGCCAGCTGGCAAAGTCCCAGCCGGTAACGGTGGCCGCAGCCCAGACGACCCGCTGTTTACCATCACGCCCAAAGGGGGGCTTTGACGGCGGACAGCACCCAGATCACCTTTACCGTGATCAGCAGCGATCCCAGCATCACCTCCGTGGGCACCTTCCTGTGCCCGGTGAAAACGGCAGCGTGGACAGTGACCACTGGATTGCTCGTCAGTTGGGACAAAAGCCCGGCGACATTACGCTGGACATTCCGGAAGGAAAGCTGAAAGACGGCGATGTGGTCCGGCTGATCCTGAACTATGAAAAAGAACGATGACTTCCCCTACTATTTTGGAACGGAAGCCAACAACATCACCGTGGGTGCCCAGGTTCCTGTGGAAGATTCCGTGGTGCTGAACGAAAGCACCTTTACCACGGATGCTGCCCAGTCTACGGTGACCGTGACAGGCTGCGAGAGTTTCCGGGGCGGTTATCTGATCCTGACCACGGGCAGAGCCAGTAGCAATGATGATGCAGACAGCCGTAACCGTCTGGGAAGTGTGACCTTTACCGGCCCCGAACCTATACGGTACCCTTCGGCAACAACCACGTCAAACTGATTTCCGGTAATACAATTCAGGCCCATCTTTATAAGCTTGATGATAAGGACAGAACCTATTACAAGTACAGCAACGCGGTGGTGATCACCTCTGGCTCCCAGCCGGCGGTGAAACCGGAAGTGTCCATTGCCACGGACAGCATCACGGCCGACCGCACTGACATTTGGGTGCAGACCAGCTTTTTGACGGTGCCCTGACCGGCACACTGAAGCTGTATACCTACACCGGCGAAACCTTCCCGGAGGATGCGGCGAAGGAAATCTATTCCGGCAAAATCTCTTCCAGTTCCAGCAGCCAGAAGATCTCCTTCGGCAGCGGAAAGCTGACGGCGGGGCAGAAGCTGATTGCCGTCCTCGCCCTGTCTGATGGCACCAGCGTCAACTCTACTGCTAAGACCGTGCAGGCCGCCCCGGAGAAAATCAAGCCAGCGGTGCAGTTCGTCACGAAAAAGGTCACGGCGGGCATGACAAAACTCTATGCTGCCATGACCATTGACAGCAGCGTCAACAACGCCAGCTACACGATCTATCAGTTCACCGGGGGACACTCTGGATGTTTCAACCGCCACGGCTCTCAGCAGCGGGACGCTGTACCGCAGCCAGAGCAAGGGAAACAGTGCCTCTGGGCAGAGGTAAGCTGATTCCCGGCGCTAAGCTGCAGATCGTACTGACCGCCGACGGCGTGGAAGCCCGGTCGGATGTTCTAACCGTGGAGCCGTCTCCCAATTGGGGAACACCCTATGCCGCATTCAATGTGTCGGCGGTGAAAGCCGATGCCAAGAGCGTCAGTGTGCAGATTGACTATGCGGATGAGTACATTGCAATGGGAAAGGATTTCTACTGCGATGTGACCATCTATCAGTTCCCGGGCAGCTACAGCGACGCGGAGTTTGAAAGCAAGGAACTGTGGGAGAATCTGACCCTGACCCAGCGGGTGGGACAGATCAACTCTAACTTTGACGATACTACCCGGGGCGCGGAACTGACCGTTCCCATTAAGGACAGCGCGGTGCTGAACGCCGGAGATCGGCTGATTATCAAGCTGCGTCTGCCCCACACGGAGTGGGAAGGCGAGGAGGTGGACTATCTGTCCGCATCGGTTCCCGTTGTGGGAGAAAACGAAACGGTGCCCGACGCGAAGGTGGTGCCGGCGATGTGACCGTCAGCCCCAAGAACGCCTCCAATGGCTGCGAGGGCGACCGGGCGACAAACTGATCAAGGTAACCCTGACCGCTGCGAATTGCGGCTGTTAGCCCAGTTGACCATCACCGTCAAGCCCGACAGCGGCTATGAGATCGGACTCCGTCACCGTGCTGGACAGCAAGGGCAACGAGCTGAAGCTCACCGACAAGGGCGACGGCAAGTACACCTTCACCATGCCCGGCGGTAAGGTGGAGGTCAAGGCCACCTTCGTCAAGGCGGGGGAGACCAGCCCCTTCGTTGACGTACCCGCCGATTCCTATTACTTCGACGCCGTGAAGTGGGCCCAGAAGCTGGGCATCACCAACGGCAAGACCGACGCCCTGTTCGGCGCTAACGATCCCTGCACCCGCGGCCAGATCGTGACCTTCCTGTGGCGGGCCGCCGGTTCTCCCACCCCCAAGGGCACTGCCAATGTCCCCGCTGACGTGCTCCCCGGCAGCTACTGCTATGACGCAGTGGCTTGGGCCATTGAAAACGGCGTGACCAACGGCTTTGCCGACGGCAGCTTCGGCGTCAACAGCGCCTGCACCCGTGGCCAGAGCGTGACGTTCCTGTACCGCGCACTGGGCACCGCGCCCACCACGGTGAACGGCTTCACCGACG
>VOFG01003335.1_pt1 | contig 23525 bp, 43 predicted proteins | sample 5384171 | NCBI WGS metagenome assembly VOFG01 (sample SAMN12384726, study PRJNA508395) | human gut metagenome | isolation source: healthy gut F | host: Homo sapiens | reverse complement strand
TATTAATGTGCTTAACAACATAGACCGTGATGGAAGATGGTACTACTACAGTGCATTAGCACATCTTGGAAAAAGGAGAAGAAGCAACTGCGTTGGAAGATGCCAAGCGTGCGTTGGATTCTGATCCTGACAATATGCAGTATCAACTGTTGTATCAGCGTATTGCAAGCGGTGGAAGCTGGTATGCAGGAAGAAGGACGCAGTATCAGGGACCGTCATCTACAACATATTGTACAGGCTGTGCTCCGTGGGTTGCACTCTGCCTGTGTTCAAATATATGTATGCCTATGTGCTGTGGCTATGGTTCAGGCGGCTATTATCCGGGTGGAAGCATATAATAATCAATTAATAAGGGATGTTACCAGACTATTGTGTTAAGGTAACATCCCATTTTTAATGTTATTTTTCTTTTTTAATCCATGCATCAAGGTTGTTAAATAATATATCAAACTGCACAGGACCCATGTCGAGTATATACTGATGGAAATTTTTAAGATTGAATTTATCAGAAAGTTCACTTTGTGCCTTAGTCTTTAACTGCTCAAATCCTAACATTCCAAGAACATATTTGCAATAGTTGCCTGGGTCAGAGACAAATGCGTAATACATTTCGTGAGCGACTGATTTATCATCAAAACCATACTGGCTGATGTATTTGTAAACATCATCTTCACTCCATCCATAGTAATTAACGCCAATATCCCCTTTTGCATAAAGGCACAGGACAGTGGCATAATTAGCGAGCATACATTTTGTTAAGTGCATCGTTGCCGGTCTGTGCATAATTATAAGAAAGAACTTCAACATATGATGCCCAGCCTTCAACATATCCGCCTGGTGCAAGAATGTATCTTATCCAGTCAGGATTGGTTGCGGCAAAATACTGTGTCTGGTACATGTGTCCCGGATACCCTTCATGTGCAAGTGTAGGATATAATTCACTCGCAGAAGTGCCAGAAGAATTGATGTATATTGAATTGATATCAAGGTTATCAAGCTGCGGAATAAAGTACATAGCCGGACTGGTGTAGTCCTCAAGCGCCTTTGACACATATTTGATATTATAATTCACATCTGGAATCTCAGGAAAATCATCGGTTATTCTTTTCTTAAGGTCGGTAAGAATACCAACCGGGTCTGTCATATTGAATGAAAATGTGTCAAATTTATCAAGAATAGAGGAGTCTTTAAGCGCAAGCGACTGCATTTTAAGCATATATTTCTTGATATAAGAATCAACCAGCTTATCGTATTCGTCAACAGATTTGCTCCAGCCAAGTGTTGAAGAGAGTATATATTCAAAATACCGAGAACCCTCAGGATAATTGCATAAACCGCCTGAATATCTGTTAGAGCCTTTCAATGAAGTAAGCGCATTTACAAGGGACTGATATCCTGGAATTACATGTTCATTGACTGCGGACACATTTTTAGCTTTATAATCTGCAATATCCTGTGAAGAAAGTCCGTCAACAGAAGCAAGCTTTTCGTTAAAGGTTGATATCATTGCACCATCTTCAAACCGGCAGTTTCAAGGAATGATTTGCAGCTTTCAATTACCTCATCGGCAAGGGTATCTTCCATAAAATATCCGTTGTCAGCACGAAGCTTCTCAAATGCAGACCATATTTTCAAAATATCCGTCAACATCACATAGAAGCTCAATATATTCGTCAATATCCTTCTTTTCTGCAAATGTGTATTCAGCAAAAAAAGAAGTGGCGACTGGACATGAATACCTGTAGTTGTCTGAAGCTGTGTGTTAAACATGTACAAATCACTGTATTCCAGCTCATTTTTCCATATACATAAGAAGCTCATCAAGCGTAATCTGCTGTTTAGCGGAGAGTGTGCTTCTGTCAAATGATTTAAGCGTTGATATTATGTCGGTGTAATCTGAGGTGTCATCGGGATTGTCAAGGTCGTAGCGGCCAAGAGTAATCTCATAATCGTTAATTCCGAAATCCTTGGGGTGTTCGACATAGGCATGCAAAGATACCATGTCGGCACTTAACAGGTCAGCAAACAGGTTGTTTACATATTCCGTGAAATCAGCATTATCCTCGGTGGCAGATATAGTAGTTTCTGATATCTGCTTCTGATTCCAGGGCAGGCTGCATCCAGACAGGGTAATTACTATTATAAAAACTATCAGCAGGCTCACAGCCTTGTTAATAAATTGATGTAAAAGGCAAAATTGTTTATTATGCATACTAATCCTCATTTCTGTCTTAATTAATATTATAAGAAATACTGATTTATTATTCACATATTGTATCATACTTAATACAGACTTGACACTTATTGTAAATTTTTCTATGATAAAGTTTACGGATAAATGATTCACACTACATTTGCGTTATAGCGATGAATTAAAATAATAGATTATGGAGGAAATGATATGCCACAGAGTAAAGGTCCATTTTATATGACAACAGCTATTGCCTATACATCAGGCAAGCCACATATCGGTAATACTTTATGAAATCGTTCTTGCAGACAGTATTGCAAGATTCAGAAGACAGGAAGGCTATGATGTATTTTTCCAGACAGGAACTGACGAGCATGGTCAGAAGATTGAGCTTAAGGCTGAAGAAGCTGGAATTACACCTAAGAATTTGTTGATAATGTTTCAACAGAAATCAAGAGAATATGGGATCTTATGAATACTTCATATGATAAGTTCATCAGAACAACAGATGATTACCATGAGAAGCAGGTTCAGAAGATTTTTTAAGAAACTTTATGATCAGGGAGACATTTATAAGGGTTCATATGAAGGCATGTACTGTACTCCATGTGAGTCTTTCTGGACAGAGAGCCAGCTTGTTGATGGAAAGTGTCCTGATTGTGGACGTGAAGTTAAGCCGGCTAAGGAAGAAGCTTATTTCTTCAAGATGAGCAAATATGCCAACAAGCTTATTGAGCATATCAATACACATCCAGAATTCATTCAGCCTGAATCAAGAAAGAATGAAATGGTGAACAACTTCCTTCTTCCTGGACTTCAGGATTTATGTGTATCAAGAACATCTTTCAAATGGGGTATCCCGGTTGACTTTGATGACAAGCATGTAGTTTATGTATGGCTTGATGCCCTTACTAACTATATCACAGGTATCGGATATGATGCTGATGGCAATTCTTCAGAGCAGTACAAGAAGTTCTGGCCAAGCAGACCTGCACCTTATCGGTAAGGATATCATCAGATTCCATACAATTTACTGGCAATATTCCTTATGGCACTTGGTGAGCCACTTCCTAAGCAGGTATTTGGACATCCTTGGTTATTACAGAATGATGGTAAGATGAGTAAGTCTAAGGGAAATGTTATCTATGCGGATGACCTTGTAGACCTCTTCGGCGTTGATGCTGTACGTTACTTTGTTCTTCACGAGATGCCATTTGAGAATGATGGTGTTATTTCATGGGAGCTTATGGTAGAGCGTATGAACTCTGACCTTGCCAATACACTTGGTAACCTTGTAAACAGAACAGTTGCAATGTCTAACAAGTACTTTGGTGGAGTTGTTAATAAGACTGGCGTAGAGGATCTTTGCAATTGACGGTGACCTTAAGGCTGTTGTAACAGCAACAAGAGATAAGGTTCAGGCAAAGATGGCTACACTTCATGTAGCCGATGCCATCACAGAGGTATTCACACTCTTTAAGAGATGTAACAAATATATTGACGAGACAATGCCTTGGGCTCTTGCAAAGGATGAGGCACAGCAGGACAGATTAGCAGAAGTGCTCTATAACCTTGTTGAGAGTATTACAATCGGTGCTAATCTTCTTAAGTCTTTCATGCCAGAGACTACAGATAAGATTCTTGCACAGCTTTACCCAGCTAATCCAGAGGCAGGAGTAAGAGATTTTGATGACCTTGCTACATTTGGCTTAAGAGAAACAGGACTTAAGGTTACTGAGACTCCAGAGATTCTTTTCGCAAGACTTGACTTTGAGAAGGACCTTAAGGAAAAGGTTGAAGCTATTCAGGAAGCACAGAAGAAGGCTAATGGAGTTACAGAATATCCACAGGTTGAAGTTAAGCCTGAGATTACATTTGATGATTTTGAAAAGGTTCAGTTCAGAGTTGCCAAAGGTTCTTACATGTGAAGCTGTTAAGAAGACAAAGCTTCTTAAGTTCGAGCTTCAGATTGGTGATGAGAAGAGAACTATCGTATCAGGTATCCAGAAGTACTATAAGCCAGAAGAGCTTATTGGTAAGAAGTTAGTTGTATGTACTAATTTAAAGCCAAGAAAGATCTGTGGTATTGAGTCACAGGGAATGATTATCTCAGCATGGGATGATAAGGATAACTTATCAGTTCTTACACTTGAGAAGGATATTATTGAAGGCGCAGAGATTGGCTGATAGATATGAAGATATTTGAAACTCATGCTCATTATGATGATGAAAGATTTGATGAGGACAGAGATGAACTTATAAGCAGCATGCTTAGTGATACAGGGGAGCTTGATTACATTGTTAATGTAGGTGCAAGCCGTCAGGGCTGTGAGGCTTCCCTTGCACTTGCCGCACAATATGAAAAGGTATACGCGCCGATTGGTTTCACCCGGAGGATATTGTCAGATTGAAAGAATCGGACATTGAATGGCTGGAAAACATGCTTGGTGAATCTAAGACCAGAAAGATTGTTGCACTTGGAGAAATCGGACTTGATTACTACTATGTGTCAGATGATGCAGATATGGCGGCGGCTGAGAAGAAGCAGCAGCGTGAATGGTTTGCAAGCACAGATGAATGTAGCGTACCGTACACATGCCGGTAATGATTCATTCAAGAGATGCATGTCAGGATACAATCGACATATTAAAGAGTAATCATGGACAGGAAACAGGTGGAATAATTCACTGTTATTCATACAGCATGGAAGCCGCAAGAGATTTTCTTAACATGGGCTTTTCTATAGGAATCGGCGGTGTTCTTACATTTAAGAATGCCAGGAAGCTTGTGGAAGCAGCAGCGTATATACCGATGGATAGAATTGTTCTGGAGACAGACAGTCCATATGGCACCTGGAGCCTAACCGAGGTAAAAGAAACGACAGCCGCAATATAAAATATGTTGCAGAAAAGCTGGCGCAGATTAAAGGGCTTGATACGCAGGAGGTTATTGATGTTACTAACCAGAATGCGAGAAGGCTGCTTTTTGGGGAGTAAGGTTTCGAGGACTTTGCCGGCAGGACAGCCCTTTTCTTGTGTAAACTGGGTGAAAACCTATAAATTATAATAAAACGGCTATTTAGTAGGTCTTTTAACGTGGTTTTTATCGTTAAAGTCATGAAAACACCTACTAAATAGCCGTTTTTTGTTGTTGTATAGGTCTTTAGTCTAGAAGTAACCTGATTTACGTGAATTTTGCTGCAAAAACACCTACTAAAGCAGTGAAAATGCGACTACTTATAGGTATCACGTTATTTAGCACAGCAGATTGCTTAATTGTGCAAATTGCTCAAGTGTAAGGGCTTCGCCGCGGATGGTAAGCGGAAGTCCCATAGTTTCTAATGCGTTGGTAAGAGCTTCTTTCGTGATGCCGATGCCGGAATTGCCTACACTGTTAAGCATAGTCTTGCGACGCTGGTTAAATGATGCTCTTATTATCTTGAACATAAGATGCTCATTCTTAACATCAACAGGTGGAGTCTTGAAGCGCTCAAGACGGATAACCGCTGAATCAACATTAGGACGAGGCATAAAGCAGCTTGCAGGTACATTAAGCACAACCTTAGGCCTGGCATAGAACTGTACAGCAAGTGAAAGAGCGCCATAATCTTTAGTTCCAGGTCCGCACTGCATGCGGTCAGCTACCTCTTTCTGAACCATGATAGTTATACTGTCTAATGGTACATGGCTCTCAAAAAGTCCCATAATAATAGGTGTTGTTATATAGTATGGAAGGTTGGCAACAACCTTGATTGGTCTGCCTTCATTCTTCTCATCTGCAAGCTTCTTGATATCAAGCTTTAAGATATCTTCATTGATTACTGTTACATTGTCATAATAAGAAAAAGAGTATCTTCTGTAAGAGTAGGGATAAGCTTCTTATCAATCTCAACGGCAACAACTTCTCTGGCATTCTCACACAGAATCTGTGTCATTGTTCCAATTCAGGGCCGACTTCAACAACGAAATCGTCTTTCGTAACGCCTGCTTCACGGACGATTTTCTCAACAACATTTTCATCTATAAGAAAGTTCTGGCCAGAACTTTTCTTGAAATCAAAACCATATCTGTTAAGCACGGCAATCGTGTTAGTTGGGTTGCCGAGGTGCATAACATTATTATATTTATTATCGCTCATATTGCCTCCAATCTATAAGAATAATGTTATGAAACTTAATAAAAAAATGTCAAGTCTGCAATAAAAATGTAGTGCAAAAGTAGCTTTTGTATGATACTATAGTACTACTTACAATCGAGAACATATTATCAGGAGATATCATGAGCATTAATAAAAAAAGAATTTAATCTGGAACAGGTTGTTAAACTATGCGTGGTTGTTAACATATCGTTGTTTTTATTTGTTGCATTTATGCTGATATTGTTTGTATATTTTAATATAACAACAATGATTTATTACAGTGTAATAGCAATGATTGGTTATGTGTTATATTTTATGCTGTTAAAAAGGCAGAAAGTGTGTGCATATATGTGGTGTGTGTATGCAACAATTATAATTTATATGGCTATTGCAACAATATGTCTTGGTATAAATGTGGATTTAATCTTTATAGCATGTCATTAATACCTATAATATTTTATTCACAATACATATCAACCAAGACTGATACAAAAGACCCGAATCCACTGGCTGTGTCGATAGCAATAGTTGCTGTAAGTATAATATCATCAGCAATAGCTATAATTAACGGACCATTGTATGAAATTAATAAAACAATTATATCTGTGATGCTTGCATGTAATGCAATAAGTGTATCAGCATTTTTAATATATTATACTAAGGTGATAGTCGATCTTGTTATTGAGTCTGAGAAGAAGCTTAATTCAATTGCCAACATTGATCTTCTGACAGACCTTTACAGCAGAAGATATATGATTAATTATCTTGAAGAATATGATGCGGACGATGAAGGCTGGCTTGCAATGGCAGATGTAGATGATTTCAAGAAAATAAATGATACATATGGACATAATTGTGGTGATTATGTGTTGAATTTCATTGCACAGAAGATGAAAAATATATGCAGTAACTGTGTGATTTCAAGGTGGGGCGGAGAAGAATTTCTTATACATAATGGAACCCACGACAGCACACATGAAGTATTAGAAAAATTGAGGAGAGAAATAGAAAACTCTGAATGTATTTATAAACAGCAGAAGATAAATATATCACTAACAATAGGAGTGGCGCAGAGAACTGCCGATGGTGATATAGAAGAATGGATAAACCGCGCAGATGACAGGCTTTATTACGGAAAAAAATAACGGAAAGAATATGGTGGTAGATTAAGATAAAACCTCCCTGATGGAATTTTCTTAATGCATGGCATAAGGTGCATAAGAGAGTTAATCATCAGGGAGGTTTATTGTGGATTATCAGCGTCTTGTTTCATACATATATTCATATCCGGAGGGAGTAAAGGGCAGAAATGCAGGCTTTGCAAAGGCATTAGTTCATCAGGGGCAGTTCAAGTTAAGCATCAGTTTAAGAGGCGTTAAAACAGACAGTCCGGAAATGTTTGGAATATATATGATGGTTACTGACAGCGGCTACAGGCTTATAAAGTTAGGGGAATGTCTTGTAAAAATGGGACAGATGGAATACAGTGGTGTATTTAACCCTGATAATATAAATGACACAGGTTACAGCTTCAGGGATATATGCGGACTTGCGGTTGCAATGGAGGACGCAAGATATGACTGCATGCTTTCAATGTGGAAAGATGAAGATGTAACTCCTGATATGCTTGTGTTCTCAGGAATGGACGCAAAGAAGCAGGCTGAGGCCGAGATTGTCATAAAAGAGCGCATGCGGCAGAGTGATGAGGAAGAGAAACGACAGGAGACAGCAGAGTCTTCGGTGGTCAGACAAGAGATGGCTGGATACAATGCAAAAGAATGAAGGAACGGGGACAGTCAGAATCAGGCGGACAACAGCCGGTTCAGTCAGAATCTGCAATGTTGGCGGGAAAATCAGAAATGGTTCAGACGAAACAGATTGTGGTGGAAGAACAGCAGATAGTTCAGACAAAACAGGCAGAGGTGGCTGCCGAAAGTGTAACCATGCCGGAGAATATAAAAGCTGATGGAGCAGCAGCTAAAATACCTGCGGAAACACAACATTTGCAGCAAAAAAAGCACACAGAGCCAATGCAACGCAGACGGATCCTTTTGAAAAGCTTTTTGTGCGGGCTGATTATATAGATGCATTTGACGATGATTACTTCTATGATTGTATAGAAGTGTCGCCAGAGAAGTTAAAGTGTCTTAACCAGAATGAAATTGATATCGCGGGAAACAGCTTCCTCTTTGCATGGCTATTATAATTTCAGACACATACTTTTTGGAAGAGTGCGCGATAACCTTGATAATACTAAATATTTCGTTGGCGTTCCGGGAATGTACTGCAACCGTGAACGTTACATGGCTTCAATGTTTGGCTTTAATAATTTTAAGAAGAGTCACAGGAGTGACTATGCCAATCCATATTTCGGATACTGGTATCAGGAGATATAGACGAATCTTAAATGATCCTGCCATGAGCCGTTAAGCTTTACATAGGAGTAGGCGGTTCCTTCAGATATAAAGCCGAGAGATTTAACAAGATTGACAGAGGAGATGTTGTCAGGGTGAATGTAAGCTTCAATCCTGTGCATCTCCTTTTCGTGTGTAAGAATCTCAAGCATATGTTTAACCATAAGGCTTCCAAGTCCTAGCTTGCGGTAGTTCTTATCAATTTTATATCCTATACGGCATGAACGGTTAATGCTTGTAACACCAAAAAAAAGATACAGAGCCGAGAATTTCACCAGGCATATCGTCAGAAAAAAGAAAGAATCTGCCGAATTCACCTTTTAGTAAAGCAAAGCATATTCAGCCTTAAGTGTGGCTGCAATATATTCCGTTGTATAGAAATTATCAGGCTTTGGCAGCTTCGTATCTGTCGAATTCTTCACGGTTACGGCTGTAGAATTCAAGTACTTTTCCTGCAAATGTTTCATCAAGTACTTTAAGCTTCATGCCTTCAAAGGCGTATTCAAATTTCATAATTATTCTCCATCAGTAGTGGCAGTGGTATTCTTTTTCTTGTTTTTACGCAGTTCCTTGAAAAATGTTGTGAGCATTTCTGAACATTCTTCTTCACATACACCTTTAGTGATCTCGCATTGGTGATTGAATGTGGGAATCTGTAAGATATTAAGTATAGAACCGGCACATCCTGCTTTGGGGTTCATTGAACCGATTACAACGCGCGGAATCCTTGCCTGAACAATAGCACCTGCACACATCTGACATGGTTCAAGCGTAACATATAAAGTGCAGTTCTCAAGCCGCCAGTCGTTCATGTAGCGGCTGGCTTTCTTAATTGCAGTAATCTCGGCATGGTACGGAGAGAGGTTTTATCAGTGTTACGGCGGTTGTAGCCTCTTCCTATAACCTTTCCTTCATACACAATCACACAGCCGATAGGGCACTTCATTGAGTTTATAAGCCTTCTTAGCCTGTGTGATTGCCTGTTTCATATATCTGTAATCATCTTTTTCAAAAACCACCTGAGTATTCTCCACTAGATTATCCTCCACAAAAATATTATAAAATTTTAACTTTTTTGTGAAAATGCGTCAACTTATCAGGGACATTTTTCGTATTAATAATAAAAGGAGGGAACGTGTGTAGAATTATGATTGCACTGGCACAGATTAGTAGTATAATGATTATATTAGTAGGCAGTATCGGAGCTATCAAAAGTCTTATACTTCATGCATCGGTAGGACAATTCATGATTGTGCGTTATGTGTCAGAGTTAGTGGCTGAGCTTATTATTATGCTAGTTATGATGAAGGTTGGAAAATCATTAGGAAAGAGAAGGTATAGGGTATGAAATTAGAGGTGAGAAATTTAAAGAAAACTTATGGTACAGTTCAGGCACTGAAGGGGATTAATTATACATTTACACCGGGAGTATATGGTATTCTTGGTGCTAATGGAGCAGGAAAGAGTACGATGATTAATCTTATCACTGATAATGTATCAAGAGACAAGATGAATGGCGGAAGTATTCTTTTTGGAGAGGACAGTGCCGAGGAAGATATATTAAAAAGCTTGGCAAACAGTTCAGGGGTCTGGTTGGATACATGCCGCAAAGCAGAGGATTTTATGAGGATTTTTCGCCTAAAAGCATTTCTTAAATATATGGCAGAGATTAAGGGGTTAAGAAGATTAAGACTACTGATGACAATGGCAATGAGGTTGTCAAGACAGTCAACCAGCAGATTGACGAGCTGTTAGAGGTAGTTAATCTTACTAAGGTTGCATATAAGAAGATTGGAGGATTTTCAGGAGGAATGAAGCAGAGAGTCTTTGCTTGCGCAGGCACTTGGTAATCCTAAGATTCTTATACTTGATGAGCCGACAGCAGGACTTGACCCTAAAGAGAGAATTTCAATCAGAAACTATATTGCAGAGTTGTCTAAGGACAAGATAATTCTTTTTGCAACTCATGTTGTAAGTGATATTGAATGTATTGCTGATAAAGTACTTCTTCTAAAGAGCGGAGAGATAATTGCTACAGGAACACCTGTTGAGCTTATTGAAAGCATGGCTGGAAAAGTCGGTGAGATAACATGCACGCTTGACGAGGTCGGAGAGCTGCAGAAGGAATACAAGATTGGCAATATCAGACAGAGAAAGAACGGTCTTGCGTTAAGAGTTGTAGGTGATGAGCTGCCAGAAGAAGCAGTAAAAGTTGGAGAGAATATTGACCTTGAGGATGTATATCTGTATTATTTTGAGTAGATTATCAGATTATGAGTTAGTCGGAATAACGGAATATCAGATTGTCAGGGAGAAATATCATGGAACTTATTAAAGGAAGACCTGCCGATGAAACAGGAAGATTAGAAAAAGAAATCAGAGTATATGATTTGTTGGACAAGCTTGGAATGGAATATTACAGAACAGACCATGAGCCTGCTACAACAATGGAAGTGTGTAATGACATAGATAAGATTCTGGACACACTTATATGTAAGAATCTTTTCTTATGTAACAGACAGAAGACGAATTTTTATATGCTTATGATGCCGGGTGACAAGCCATTTAAGACAAAGGATCTGAGTAAGCAGATTAATTCAGCGAGACTTTCATTTGCAGATGAATCATATATGGAGGAATTCCTTGATATAACACCGGGTTCGGTATCCATAATGGGACTTATGAATGATACGGATAACCATGTGCAGTTACTGATGGATAAGGAAGTGCTTGAGGGTGAATCTCTCGGATGTCATCCTTGCATTAATACATCAAGTCTTAAATTAAAGACTAAGGAAGTGATGGAGAAATTCCTTCCGGCTGTTCATCATGAGGCGGTGATAGTTGAGCGCCGAGGTATGAAGAACAGAATAATATGTTTGAGTAATACGTTTAAGGTAATGGTTTAAAAGGCAGCTTCTGCGTGGATTGCGGAGGCTGTCTTTTTTGTGTGAGGAGATTGTTAATTTCGTGGGGGTTGATGGTTGCAGCGTGTTGAAGAGGGAAAAGACCTACGCAAGCCTCACAATATGCAGAATGGGTGGGTTGAAATTATGAGAAAAAGACGTGTTGGGAAGAGAAAAAACCCACTAATCAAGCTAATACAGTGGAGGTAGTAGGTCTTTGGAGAGGTAAGAGTATCATTAAATAGAAGAAAGTTGGGAAAAAAGACCTACGAAAAGGCAAAAATATAATGATTGAGTAGGTTAGCAAGAGGGGATGACAGTCTCACAGTGCTTGAAAAGACCTACGCAATAGCGAAGTTGATAGAGGATAGTAGGTTTTGGCAAGTTTCTGGTGATATTCGGGAGTGGTAAGAAGTTGGTTTTGCCGCCTGTTCTGACAAGGATTGCTAAAGCCAGTCCTTAGGAAATGATTCTTAGGGACTGGCTTATTTAGCTGTCTTATTTTGTCAACGCTTCACACCTTGACAACAAGCATATATAACAAGTATAATTGAAATACCGTGCGGCCGGGGTAGTAGCGGCACCTTGAACCTGCAATCCGCTATAGCAGGGGGTGATGTTCGGCAGAGGGCTGATATTTATGGAGCAGCCCGGTGTAAGTGGTGTTGACATTTGGGTCTTTCACGACGGAAATCCACGAACCATGTCAGGTCAGGAATGAAGCAAAGCATTAAGTGGAACCTTCCGGGTGTTGAAAGGGTGCCTGGATTGAGCTAACTGCATCGGTAACGTCTGTGGATATCAGTTCGAAGCCGGACGCACGGCTTTTGTTATTAAAATGTTACTCGTCGCAGCTAATTTAGGAATGTCAGGCAGATTCGTCATGCTTGCATGTAAGAAACTGTATGATATTCCTAAATTATCCTGCGAAGCAGGAACTTAACCGACATAAGTAAAACATAAGCTGCGAAGCAGCGGCAGACGCCGGAGGCGGATGGTTTTACGCATGAGGTTAAGGGCTGCGAAAGTAAAGACAGCGCAGAGGGAGGTAACCATGTCATATCAGGCTTTATACAGAAAATGGCGTCCAGACAATTTCAATGATGTCAAGGACAGGATACAATAGTAACAACTCTGCGAAATCAGATTAATGCAGACAGAATAGGCATGCATATCTGTTCTGCGGAACGAGAGGAACTGGTAAGACATCAGTTGCCAAGATATTTGCGAAGGCAGTTAATTGTGAGCATCCGGTTGACGGCAACCCTTGTGGAGAGTGCCCGACATGCAAGGCGATTGCGGCTGGAACAAGCATGAATGTAATAGAGATAGATGCGGCATCTAACAATGGTGTCGATAATATAAGACAGATAAGAGAAGAAGTACAGTACTCACCGACAGAAGGAAGATTCAAAGTCTATATAATTGATGAGGTTCATATGCTTTCAATAGGAGCGTTCAATGCATTGTTAAAGACATTGGAAGAACCTCCTGCATATGTAATATTTATACTGGCTACTACAGAAGTGGCAAAAAGATTCCTATTACAATCCTTTCAAGATGTCAGAGATATGACTTCCACAGGATAACAATAGAGACAATTGCCGCAAGACTGTCAGAACTTATGAAGGCGGAGGGGCTGAATGTAGAGGACAAGGCAATAAAATATGTTGCCAAAGCTGCAGATGGTTCTATGCGAGATGCGTTAAGTCTGTTAGACCAGTGTCTGGCATTCTATCTGGGAAAAAGACCTTAAGTATGAAAATGTATTAGATGTACTTGGGGCAGTTGACACGGCGGTATTTAGTAAAATGCTTTCAACAATTCTGTCAGGAGATGTTGCCGTGTGCATGTCACTTATGGAAGATTTGATAATGCAGGGAAGAGACCTTTCACAGTTTGTTACAGATTTTATATGGTATCTTAGAAATCTGCTTCTTATTAAGACAACTAAAGATGCAGAAAGAATTGAAGATGTAATAGAAGTATCGGCAGATAATCTTGAAGACCTGAAGAAGGATGCACAGAATGTTGATATAGATACACTTATGTACTATATAAGAGTGTTGTCAGAATTATCAAATGACCTGAAGTTCTCTACACAGAAGAGAGTTAAGACAGAGATAACATTTATAAAGCTGATGCGCCCGGCAATGGATAACAGTCAGGATATCGGCGATGTTGTAAGCCGTGTGACAATGCTTGAAGGGCAGTTACAGAAAGTACTTGATGATATTAAAAGCGGCAGACTTGTAAATGCAGGTGCTGCGGGAGGCCAGGCAGCAGTACAGCAAAGAGACTCCAAAGAAGCCTGTAGTTAAGCGTGTATATGACGCTGTTCCGGAAGATGTTAAGGCAATTGCGGCAGGCTGGAAGGATATCATTGCAACGATAGATGATCCGGTTAATCAGACATTTTTACAGGCTGCACATGTTACATTAGCAGAAGATGGAATTAGTCTTGAAATTATGGTAGAATCACTTAGTGCCTATAATTCACTCAGCAGACAGGAAGTTATGGAGAGCATAGAGAATGTAATTGAGGAGAGAACAGGAGTAAGGGTTTCAATTAAAGTGACTAAGCTTAACGATGATGAGGATTTCCACAGCAGATTCGTGGATCTTAAGGAACTCGTAGGCATAGATATAGAAGTAGATGATAAGGAGGAACTTATATAATGGCTAAAAGAGGTGGTTTTCCAGGAGGAATGCCTGGTAATATGAATAATCTGATGAAGCAGGCACAGAGAATGCAGACGTCAGATGGAGGAGCAAAGCAGGCAGAGCTTGAGAATAAGGAATTCAGTGCGACAGCAGGCGGCGGAGTAGTTGAGGTAACTGTTACAGGTAAGAGAGAAGTATCTAAGGTTAAGATTGACCCTGAAGCAGTTGATCCAGATGATGTAGAGATGCTTGAGGATTTAATCGTAGCAGCTACTAATGAAGCTTTAAGAAAATGCGAAGAAGAGTCACAGGCACAGATGGCTAAGATTACTGGAGGACTTGGAGGATTAGGCGGAGGCTTATTCTAATGGACATCTACAGTGGTCATATTAACAGATTAATTGAAGAATTGTCGAGATTACCAGGGGTTGGGGCGAAGAGCGCCCAGCGCCTGGCATTTCACATTATAAACATGCCTGAGTCTGAGGTTAAGAGCCTTGCAGACACAATGATTGATGCAAAGCAGAATATTCACTACTGTAAGGAGTGTTTTACACTTACAGATGAAGAACTGTGTCCGATATGCCGCGACCAGAAAAGAGACCATAAGACAATTATGGTAGTTGAACATACAAGAGATATGGCGGCATATGAAAAGACAGGAAAGTACGAGGGCGTATATCATGTTCTTCATGGAGCAATAAGCCCGATGCTTGGAATCGGACCGGCTGATATCAGGTTAAAGGAGCTTATGGTAAGGCTTCAGGAGATGTTGACGAGGTTATTATCGCAACTAATTCCAATCTGGAGGGTGAGACAACAGCAATGTACATAAGCAAAATGCTAAAGCCAACAGGAATTAAGGTGACAAGAATTGCAAGCGGAGTTCCTGTCGGCGGCGATCTTGAATATATCGATGAGGTTACACTTTTAAGAGCGCTGGACGGAAGAACCGAGCTTTAAATTTGGTGAAGAACCAAGCTTTAAGCTTAATGCCCTGGCGCACCGGGCGTTAAGACAATATGTGTAAAATGCGTGCGCAGAAATGAAGAATACTATGGCAGAGAATATGACAGGTGATATCATATCGGATCACCGTGAACGAATGCTTAATCTGAAGAAATATTATCCTTTCTTCAGACTGATAGACACATCATTTTCTAATTTCAAGGATGGCAAATACGAAATCCTTGATATGGGCTATATAGTTATGGCGGTTCTCCGTTTCTTTATAGAGGAGAATAATTTTAAGGAAAAGGATGTTACATATCCCGCATATCTCGATTTCTTAAGGCTGATACTTAAGAGAGATTTCGGGCTTGATTTGAATGAACAGGACAGCAAGGAGATTGCTGATTATATATTTGACAAGATAAAGAATGATGGCAGGCCATTTGAATTCTCGTATTTTGATCCGGTGGACAGGAAAAAGAGAGTATCAAGAATGAAGATAATCGAGAGTTCGATAAGAGACAATACCGTGTGGTATTCGATAAGCCCTGATGCTATTGAATTCTATCTTGATACCAAGGAAATCAAGGACGAGAGCAGGATAAGCGTATCCCAGCTTCTTCTTGAAAAAATGATTAATTCACAGAACTTCCGTGGCGGAGTTGAAGTAGTTGAAAGAATCAACGAAGAGGTCAACCGTCTTAAGTTAAAGAAGAATGAAGTGCTGACAATTCTGTCGGGCGATGTATTTGCAGGAATAGAGGCTTATGAGGAATTCGTCAAGACAGGAATGAAATGGTTTGATGATGAAGAAAAAGCTTTTTAAGAAGAACCGTGACCTTATTGCAAAATCAATTGAGAAGCTTAATGCATCGGGCAATGCACAGGCGAAGGCTATTACAGGACGATGAACGAAATATACAGTCTTGAGACTCAGCTTAAGCAGGCAATGAACAGGCACAGCGAGCTGTTAAAGGATTGTACAGAAATGCAGAAGATGACCGATGACGCAGTAAGACGCGCCAAGCTTGGCAGATTAAGAAGCCATATGGATTTCACATCGGCACTTTCAGATATGATTAAGAGGGCACAATGCAGATATATTAGTCACAATGTTAAGTCCGCTTCTAAAGCCGAACATAAGAAAGACATTTGACCTGATAAGCATTGATGATGCGCTTATGGTGAAGCCTCCAAGATATGAGGAGAAAGAGCTTATAAGCAATGAAAGACCGGAAGATATTGAATTCGAAGATGAGATTGAAGAAAAGAGAATTAAGGATAATTATGTATTCCTTATGAAAAAGCTCATTGTGTGTTTGAAAAAATCGGACATTATAACACTCGGTCAGTTTGCAGATGCAATGAAGAGGGCGTATGGTGAGCAGATTTTAAGAAATGCAGATTTCTTCTCTTTCTTTGTTAATCTGTGCCAGAAGGATGAGTACCAGCTTGGCGGTGATGCGGGAGAAGATACATTTCTTGATGCATACTTAGGGGAAGGCTTTAAAGATACGGAAAGCTTTACATTTGCAATAAGAAAAGGGCTTGGCGGGCAGGTTATATTGTCGGATAACTGTATGATGGCAGATGTTGAATTGGTACGAAAGGAAGCACATGGAGAATAGAAATCTAGATAAGGCGCTGGACATAGTTTCCAAGCTTATCACAGGGGAAAATGTGTCTGAGAGGGGCGAGAATGCAGCTCTTTATCAGGAATACAATAATAATGCAGAAGTGTATGACATCGTTCATATGTCACTTAAGAAACTTAATCTTAACATATATGAATATAACAATGGTCTGTATGTGAGTGCAGGTGATAATAACAGGGTGTTTGGATATTCCAACGAGGAATTAAGAAATGTACTTGGATTAAGAGTTAATAAAGAATTATATCTTGCGTATTTCATAATCTACAACATAATAACAGAGTTTTATTCAGATACAATGAGTTCAACTTATGCTGAGTTCATAAGACTTGAGGACATCATTAAAAATGTTGATAAGACAACAGGTGGTATTGTCGATAAGAGCACAGGGCTTGTGCTTGATGAGGTTGAGGAGAACAGCTTTAAGCAGATAGCACTTACATGGGACGAGCTTCCGGTGACAACAGTAGAGGATCAGACAGGAGCGAGAGCAGCAAGAAATTCCAAGTCGGGTATGGTAAAGCTTGTGCTTAATTTCTGCGTTGCGCAGGAACTTTTTAGTTGAGAGTCAGGACAGATATTATCCGACAGACAGATTCAGAAGTCTTATAGAGAATTATTTTGATGATTACAGAGGACGATTTGCCGAACTTATGAATGGAGGACGCGATGCCACAGATTAACAGAATCAGAGTTAATAATGTTAAATATAATTTCGGTACACAGGTGTACGACGATTTCGTGATGCGCTTCAACTGCCAGAATACTATATATGACCTTGCCAATGGCGGTGGTAAGAGTCTGCTTATGCTGCTTCTTATGCAGAATATGCTTCCTAACTGCACACTTGATGACAAGCAGCCTATTGAGAAGCTTTTCAGACAGGGAAGCGGTAATACATGTATTCATTCTTTGGTTGAGTGGAAGTTAGATCCATGTTATCAGAAGGATGGTTTCAGGTTCATGACAACTGGTTTCTGTGCAAGAAAGGGAAGAGGCACAGACGATGAGAATCAGGATGGACAGGAACAGACAGCTGCACCTACAGCAAGTGTTGAATACTTTCATTACTGCATATTCTACAGGGAGTTTGGCGATAACGATATTAAGAATCTTCCACTTGTAAGTAATGGAGAGAGAATTACATATAACGGACTTAAGGCTTATCTTCGTGACCTTGAGAAGGGCGGGTACAAATATGTTGTTAAGATATTTGACAGAAAAGGTGATTACCAGAGCTTTATAAGTAACTACGGAATATATGAGAGTGCATGGGAAATTGTGCGTGGAATTAACAAGACAGAGGGACATGTAAGAACATATTTCGAGTCAAATTATAAGACAAGCCGTAAGGTTGTTGAGGATCTGCTTATAGAGGAGATTATCCAGAAATCCTTCAATAACAAGCTGTCAGTTGATAATGATGAGGGCATGATGGCTCAGACTCTTATGGATATTAAGGACAAGTTAGTGGAGCTTTCAAAGAAACACTCACAGCTTGGAGCATATGACAGCCAGATTGCAGCTATCGACAGTTTTAAAGAATATCTGTCGACATATGAAGCATTTTACAACAGAAAAGAAGAAATAGAGAAGCAACTATATGACCTGCTTCTTGTTGCTATGCGGAAAGTGATAAGAAGGATAAGGAACTTAAGAGTCAGGATGACCTTATCACTAAGATGTATGATGAGCTTGCACACGAGAAGGAAGCTATAGCAGTTGCAGAGGTTATGTCTGAAAAGAATTCGATGGCAGGAGTTGAGAGCCTTGTTAATGAGACAAGAAAGGCACTTGAACTCAAGAACGCTGCAATTGAAGAGGCAAGAGGAAAGCTTTCTTTGATGGAGTCTGCGGGTGATTATAAAGATTATGCAGAATACGAGAAGTCTTATAAAGGACTTCAGATTGCGATAGATAACAGATTAAGAGAAGATACGGATATAACAGCAGAGTTAAAGATACTTGCTGCAGGTTACAGAAAATTCTATGAGACAGAGACCAGAAGACTTAAGGAAAAGCTTGATATAGCAGCTAACCGTGTTAAGACTCTGGAAGTCAGATTATCAGAGTCTAAGGATAACCTTAGAAATGCTGACAAAGAGGCGGCAGGTCTTGGCAGTCTTTCTGATAATCTTGAGAATGAGATACAGGAATTACAGGCACAGCTTGGAGCAGCTTTATCAGATGCAGGAACTGTCGTATGTGAAAATGCGTCTGAAGAATATGACAAGTCATTCAGCGATAAAGAACTGTTAAAGAATGAAGAGACAAGAATGTCCGAAAAATTCAATGATGTGCAGCAGCAGTTAATGTCGCTTAATGAGACAATATCTGCCAATAAAGCACTTATTGATATATTCACAGAGCAGTCAGAAAAGCTAGAAAAAGGCTGATGAAGCTGGTAATGCAGATGCCGAGCGTATGGGCAAAATCCGTGAAATATATAGTGCAGATAATGACGAGGCAATGCTTTCGGTTATTCTTGAGACTTACCAGAAGATGCGCAGTGAATTTACAGAAGAGTGTAAAGCGACACAGGAACTTGAGAACTTTATTGACAATGCAAGAAAGGGAACATATATCTGTAAGAGTCCTGAGAGAGACAGGCTTAAGGAATACCTTGAGAGCCAGTACGGTTCAGATGTTGTTGAGGGACATGAGTGGTTTGCAGCCCTGAATGCAGGACAGAAAAGAGATGTGTTAAAGAGAACACCTTTCATTGAGTACGCATTTATAATAAAGAACGATTTCGAGAGAATCAAAGCAGATGAGATGCTTAAGGATTTTTGGCAAGGGTGCGGCTGCTTATCCTGTTATAAGCGAGCAGGTGCTTATTGATACTAAGTTAGAGATTAACAAAGACCTGATTGTATTCGCATTAAAGGATATGTCGTTCCTGCGTGATGAGGCAAAGCTTGAGACACAGATTAAGCTTGCACAGGAGGAGCTTGAGTCGCATAAGGCGCAGGCAGGAAAGCTTACTGACAGAATGGAGCTTGTGGGAATGATTATACATTTGCACTTGTATATAATGCTTTGCGTCTGGAAAGGTGGATGCGTCCGAGGCAGAAGCAATCAGATTAAAGATTGCTGACAGCGAGGCCGCAATTATTGAGGCTGAGAAGAAGAGAAGTGTGTTAAATGAGGTTAAAGAGCAACTTTCAAGGAACCTCGCACAGACAAGAGATGATATAGAAGAGAAGGAAACAGCATGCAGCCTGCTCTCGCGTATTATGGAGATGAATACTTCTATAGATAAAAAGTATGAGCGCTTAAAGGGACTGAAGGCTGATGTGGACAGTGCAAGAAAAACGCATATATGAGTGCGAGGAGGCAGCAGCTTCTGCTAATTCTGAGTATGATACCGCGAGAGATTTTCGAGGACAGTACAAGAAAGGCATATGATGAAATCATTAAGTCATGGGAGGAGCAGTACGCACCTTAGTATGATGAAAATGTTTCAATAGAAATCGATGACGATACATACCGTCTTGATAAGGATGAAATAGAGAGCAGATTCACCGGATTAAAGACAGCACTTTCACAGAAGAACAGTGACTTTGCAGATAAGCAGGCGCTGATGAACCATCTGTCTGCATCTATGAACAAATGTCGTGATGCAATAGAGTACAGAGGTTATACATTTGACGATATTAAGGCAAAGTATGAAGCCGGTGAGATTATGGCAGAGGTTCACAGCAGTTAAGGAATGCCAAGGATGCTCTTAATAATCTTGTGAAGAGCAGTGATTCTGTAAGGGAAGAGCTTGAGTCACAGGAAGCACTTCTTAATAGACTTGAGGGAAGTATCGCACATGGTATTAACCAGATTGAGAATAATTATGGAAGCTTTAATGAATTCCCATGCGATGACCCGGATGAATTCATTACACAGCACAAGGTACTTATTAAGAAGTTAGAGGATAACACCAAGGTTCAGGAAAAGACACGCAGACAGATGTCTGATTCATTAAAAGACATTCTTGTATGCAGAAAAGACCTTGAAAGAATCGTGTCTGATGCGGGCATGCATGTTCCAGAAGAATTCCGTCCTGAGGATGCACTAGGGAATTACAGCTAATCTTACAGAATATGAGGCTGTTCATAAAGAATATGCTTCAATTACCAGATTAGAGTATAAGAAGGTTGATGAATTTAATAAGAATAAATCTAAGCTTATTGACCTGTAACGGATTTAATGCAGTCGAGCTTGCTGATGAAGTAAGGATATCACTTAATGTTCCTGAAAATGTGGCTAAGACAAGAAGTATGATTGAATCGTTAAATGAGACGAACACATTTATACAGTTAGAAAAAGAGACCGCATTGCCAAGGGTATAGAGGATATGCAGATGATTAAGGATAACTTTGAAAATCGTTGTATCCAGACATGCAGTAATATTAAGACTGAGCTTGACCGTCTGCCACAGTTGTCTAATATCAATCTTGACGGAGAACAGATTCCAATAATCAGTTTGCAGATTCCTTATATAAAGGAAGAATTATATAAGGAAAAGATGTCTGAATATATTGATGAAACTGTTTTTATGGCGGAAAGTTTTAAAGAGCCTGCGGAAAGACTCAAGTATATAAGAAACAGACTGTCATGGAAGAGACTTTTCTCAGTTATTGTCACAGATATGAATTCAATCAGAATTAATCTGTATAAGAGAGAGAGAATCAAGGACCAGAGCCGTTATTTAAGATATGAGGAAGCGGTTGGCTCAACAGGACAGTCACAGGGTATATATATCCAGTTCCTTATTGCGATTATCAACTACATATCTAATATGAATTCTTCAGGTAATGAAGGTGTTGAGGGTAAGACAATATTCATAGATAACCCATTCGGTGCGGCAAAGGATATATACATATGGGAGCCAATATTCAAAGCTGCTTGCAACTAATCATGTCCAGCTTATTGTTCCGGCAAGAGGTGCAACTCCTGCTATTACAGGAAGATTCGGTGTTAATTACATACTAGGTCAGAAGCTGGTAGATTCAAGGCAGACAGACTGTGGTTGTTGATTATTACAGCAAAGACGAAGGAATCAGAATTGGAATACACGAGAATGGGTTACGAACAGGCTACATTTGATTTTTTGTAACATATTTGTAACAATTCTGTGAACTTGGTTTACAATGAACTTAGGCTGTGCTAAACTTTAATGAGTTGTAAAATGCGATAAATAAATTATTCACAACATTCATCAAGTAAGCATTGGAATGAGGAATATATAATCATGAATAAATACGAATTAGGAATTAAGATAGACCAGATTAAGAAGCTGGCAGCAAAAAGGAATACACAGAAGCGGCAGCCATAGCTAAGGATATTAACTGGACTAAGGTTAAAGACTGGCAGGCACTTGCCACAGCCATTAATGTACAGGAAGCAGTCGGGGACTATGAAGAAGCAAGAGACATGGCAATTCTTGCTTATAACAGAAACCTTGGCGGAAGAAAGCTGGTTTATAAGCTTACTGAATTCTTTATTAAAGTTGGAGATTTTGATAATGCTAACGAGCTTTATGAAGAATACAGCAAATCTTCACAGCATGATGTGAGCAGATTCATCCTGTATTATGACCTTAGAAAGGCACAGAATGCATCAGATAATGAACTTGTAGGAATCTTAGAGGATTACAGGGATCATGAGATTGATGAGAAGTATATGTATGAGCTTGCAAAAGCTGTATTATAAGACTGGAAGAAAAGAAGAATGTATTAAGACATGTGATAATATCGTTCTGTGGTTTCAGGATGGTATATACGTTGAGAAAGCAGTACAGTTAAAGGAAAAGCTTGGTGTTGTTCTTACTAAGACACAGAAAGGTATCTTAGAAGATGTAAGAAAAAGAAAGGAAGATATAGAGGCAACTAAGAGGAGCTTTTGCAAAGCAGAAGGAACTTGCTAATCTTAAGAGAGATGAAGTTGAAGATGTTTTCCGTGAAGAAGATGAGAAAGAACAGAAATCAACTGGTAAACAGCCAGTGCCAGAGGTAAGTCTGAATGTTCCTGAGTTTGCTAAGGAACAGGAGGAAGGACCTCTTTCAATAGACCTTGTACAGAACGACCAGAATGATGATATCAAAGCATTTTTAATGAAAGCTCTGAATAAGGATGAAGATGCAGATAATACTAAGGACAGCTCTGTTGTTATGTCTAAGATAGAGACTCCTCAGGTGGAGAAGCCAGAGGTTTCTGAGACACTTAGCAAAGATGGAGAGAAGAATTTCTCAAGCGAGATTAATAAGGCAAATGTCTCACTTAAGGAGCTTATTGAGAATGCAAAGCAGAAGTTAGCTGATAACTATGAGCAGATCAATAAAGAAGACGAAGCTGAACAGAGAAAAGAAGCTGAGGAAAGAATCAATAAGGAAGCAGAGAATATAGATATTAATGTTCCTGTACCTGAATATAACAATTTATATGATACAAGAAATCTTCAGGAAGAGCTTGCTGCCAAGATGAGTGACTTGTTCGGTGATGAGGAAGAAGATGCTGATGTTAAGACATTTGTACCAGCTTCTAAGAATAAGGAAGAACAGCCTGCAAAGGAGGTTAAGACTCGGCTCCTGTAACTGAACAGGTTGTTAATGATGAT
>VOFG01000846.1_pt1 | contig 23525 bp, 42 predicted proteins | sample 5384171 | NCBI WGS metagenome assembly VOFG01 (sample SAMN12384726, study PRJNA508395) | human gut metagenome | isolation source: healthy gut F | host: Homo sapiens | reverse complement strand
AACAGGCAATCAGAATAAGGAGCAGGTGCATATAGTATAAGGAACAGGAACTTTACAATGTGGATAAGTTATGCCGTGTCCGACAGGGAGGTGGAAAACAGATGTCCAAAATCCGGCTGTGCGAACTGTCCAAAAAAGAAGTGATCAATTGCTGCGACTGCAAGAAGCTTGGATATATCGATGACCTGATCATTGATGACTGCAAAGGCTGTATTGAAGCACTTGTAGTCCCGGAAGGTGGGAAATGGTGTAACTTTTTTGGAGATGGAACAGAGTATATCATACCATTTTCCTGCATCAAAAGAATCGGCCCTGATTTAAGTCTGGTAGAGATACATGAGGAAAAATAACAAAAAATAGGGCGGAAATGTGTTTGACTTCTCTTTTGAAAAAGATATACTGTATTTGAACTGCTATAAAGGACAGAAAGGAACGAATCAGATGAAATGCCCATATTGTAATAATCCGGATACAAGAGTGATTGATTCCAGACCGGCGGAAGACGGAAGCTGTATCAGACGCCGCCGTTCTTGTGATATATGTGGGAAACGTTTTACTACATATGAAAAAAGTAGAGACAATTCCGCTGACAGTAATAAAGAAGGACAATACCAGAGAACAGTATGACCGCCGGAAAGTAGAGAACGGCGTGGTTCGTGCCTGTTATAAACGACCTGTTGCAACGGCAGATATCCAGAAAGTTGTCGACAGAATAGAAACAAAAGTATTTAGCATGGAAGAAAAAGAGATTCCGAGCAGTGCGATCGGTGAGGCTGTTATGGATGAATTAAAAATACTCGATGAGGTTGCTTTATGTCCGTTTCGCATCCGTTTACAGAGAATTTAAGGATGTCAGTACATTTATGGACGAATTAAAAAAGATATTAAAATAAATTCGATATGGAATGGGAATGCAGAATCTGTCAGACTGAATAATGAATATTGATGAAGAAGGAATTGCTTATAAAGCAATAAAGTGATAAATATATGGGAGAAGCAAAGTATTTGCTTCTCCCTTTTTCAAAAGAGAATCAGATTTGTTATAAATAGATAGAATTTAAAATAACGTTAGAATAGATTGGGTGAAATAATATGAGAACATATAAGTTAACTATTTCCTATGACGGAAGCAGGTATCAGGGATGGCAGAGACAGGCCACAACAGACAACACGATACAGTATATTCTGGAGTGGAGTATTGGTAAATTAGTCGGATACCGTGTGCATATAGATGGATCAGGAAGAACAGATGCAGGTGTTCATGCGCGTGGACAGGTCGCAAGTGTGAAACTGTCTAAGTTGTACGATACGAAAGAACTGAAAGATTCGCTGAACAGATATCTTCCGGAAGATATCCGTATTGTGAAAGTAGAACTGGCAAAGAATGGATTCCATGCGCGCAAAAGTGCGAAAGGTAAGAAATATGAATATTACATCGACTGCCGTGAAAAGCCGGATGTATTTTCAAGAAGATATTGTTATCATTATCCAGAAAAACTAGATATCGAAGCAATGCGTGATGCGACCAGATATCTGATCGGACCGAAGAACTTTACCAGCTTTACAGATGACAAAGAATGTAAAGATCCGGTTCGGAAGATTACGAACATTAAGATCGTCAAGAGCGGGGAAAAGGTAAGAATCACCTATTACGGTACCGGTTTTATATCACATGGTAAGAATCCTGACAGGAACGCTTCTGGAGATAGGTGCAGGCAAGAGGATGCGTCCATGCTGCCGGTCGTAATTGCGGCAGAGGACAGAAGCCTTTGCAGGATTTCTGGCTCCGGCAAGAGGATTATTCTTAAGAAAAGTATATTATTAAAATAGAATAAAACAGATAGGATATATGTCAGGTGAAAGTAAAAGTACTGTCTGCAAAAAAAGACAGGAAAAAGCCGGGAGGAATATATGAAGTTTATATCGTGGAACGTCAATGGAATCCGTGCATGTGTACAAAAAGGATTTATGGATATTTTTAATGAATTAGATGCGGATATTTTCTGTATTCAGGAATCACAGATGCAGGCAGGACAGTTAGAACTGGATATGCCCGGATATCATCAGTATTGGAATTATGCAGAGAAGAAGGGATATTCGGGTACCGGGATTTTTACAAAGAAAGAACCGGTATCAGTAAGTTATGGATCTGGGAATCGAAGAACATGACAAAGAGGGCCGGGTGATCACGCTGAATTTGAGGAATTTTATTTCATTACTGTGTATACACCGAATTCACAGAGTGAGCTTGCAAGACTGGATTACAGAATGCAGTGGGAAGATGCATTCCTTATTATCTAAAAGAATTGAAAAAAGAAACCGGTCATTTTTTGTGGAGATTTAAATGTAGCACATAAAGAAATAGACTTGAAAAATCCAAAACCAACCGTAAAAATGCAGGATTCACAGATGAAGAACGGGGAAATTTACAGATCTTTTAAATCAGGGATTTATTGATACGTTCCGCTACTTCTATCCGGAAAGGAAGGAATCTATTCATGGTGGTCCCACCGATTCAGTGCAAGAAAGAAGAATGCAGGGTGGCGTATTGATTATTTCTGTGTATCAGAGAGCCTGCAGCCACGTTTGAAAGATGCAGTCATTCACACGGAGATCATGGGATCGGACTCATTGTCCGTAGAACTTGATATAGAGTAATCCGACAGTGTTATAATATATGGAAACATATGAGCTGCCGCAAAAGTAGATAAACAATCTGTTTTTTGCGGCAGCTCCACATATTTAAAAAGATAAAGAGTTTTATAAAAGCCTCCGTCAACCCTGATGATCTGTCCGGTCATATATTCCGGAGCATGTACAATATTCCATACCATCTGGGCAATTTCTTAGGAGTTCCGTAACGTCCGGCAGGAATTTCATCTTCCAGGGCTTTCGTTCTTCCGGTGAGCTGATCGTTCATAGAAGTATCAATGACACCGCATGCAATTGCATTCACCTGGACATTACTTGGTGAGTTCTTTCGCCAGAGCTTTTTTGTGAATCCGTTGATACCAGATTTGGATGCGGAGTATGCAACTTCGCAGGAAGCACCGAGAGCCCCCACATTGAAGAAAATGTTGATGATCTTACCGGAACGCTTTGATACCATCGGAGGGATCGTCTGCCGGGCAACAATAAAATACAGAAGAAAGATTGGTCTGAATAATATGATTCCAGTCTTCATCTGTCATATCGGATAAGAGATTGATATGAGAAATTCCGGCATTGTTCACAAGAACATCAAGGTGCGAACAGTCATGATAGATACGGTTATATATGGCTCTTACATGGTCAGGATTGCCGACATCCCCGACAACGATCGTGCAAGGTGTGTGGTATTTTTTGCGGATATAGGCGCGGAGCTTTTTCAGTTCATCTACAGAAGAAGAACAATTTAAAAATGTGTGATATCCGCGCGATGCAAATCGTAAAGCAATGCTTTTCCCGATACCCCGGGAAGCCCCTGTGATTAAAATAGTCTTTTTTGTTCCATAATTTTTTTCCTCCCCTGATCAATTAACTTTTCTTCTATTATATACTGAAATCATTGTCATTTAAAGTGTTAGGTGATATTATTTATATAACAATAACCAGTCGGACCGTAGAAGATTGGTTCCAAAGCCAGAACGTGATAAAAGAGAGGTACCATTATGATTAATAAGGCAATTGAATTTGCCACGAGAGCACATGCGGGACAGTTCAGGAAAGGAACCAGGAGGCCATATATTGTGCATCCGATCGAAGTGGGAGATATTGTCTCAACGATGACGCAGGACGAGGAGATTATCAGTGCAGCAGTTTTACATGATACGATTGAAGATTGTGAAGGTGTATCAAGAGAAAGCTTCTGGCAGAAGAATTTTCAGAACGGGTAGCGGGAATTGTGGCACAGGAAAGCGAAGACAAATCCAAGACATGGATGGAACGCAAGTCTGCAACGATCGAACATATACGAAATGCACCGAGAGAAGTACAGATGGTAGGATTGGCGGACAAGTTATCGAATATGCGGATATTGACAGGGATTATCCGGTATATGGAGAAGAACTATGGAACCGTTTCAGGATGAAGGACAAAGGATTATCGGCTGGTATTATATTGGGATCCGGGATGCATTGAAGGAGTCGTTTGAAGGTGTAGAGGCTTATGAAGAATATACCAGACTGGTGAATAAGATTTTTGAACAGGAATGAATCATAAAGACAGATCATATAGCAGAAGATATCCAGGGTGTTGTGCAAAAGCAGTACCCTGATTCTTATTTACGCGAACAACGAGCAGAGCGTGTTTCTAATAGTTTAGGAGAAGATGAGATGGCTGATGTAAGAAAACACATGATATTTCACGGAAGAGTGCAGGGAGTAGGTTTTCGTTATACTGCCAAATATCTGGCAAGATCAATGAATCTGACCGGATGGGTGAAAAATGAATATGACGGAACCGTAGTGATGGAAGTACAGGGAAGAGAGGCAATGATCTTCGAACTGATGAAAGGACTGAACAGGAATCAGTTTATCCAGATCGACTGGATCGATACAGAAGAGAGAGGAAACAGGAAACGGAAAGCAGTTTTGAAGTGAAATATTAAGTTTACAGGATTGGAAAAGTGATTCGGTATATACACTTGAAAATATATATGTTATACTGGAAGTATTCAAGATGAGGGTGGACAAGGAGAAGAAAAATGACGATAGAAACTGAAAATCAAAAAGAGCGTAAAGGAAGAATTGTAGCTGCGGCGTGGCAGCTGTTCTATGAAAAAAGGATATAATGGAACAACGGTGGATGATATTATTGATCTGTCGGAACATCCAAGGGTTCCTTCTATTATTACTTTAATACAAAGGACGAGCTTTTGAATACATTGTCTATGATCCTGGATGATAATTATGAAATATTGAAAGAGAAAATGGATCCGGATATGAACAGTTATGATAAGTTACTGTATCTGAATTATGAAGCACATTCTATGATAGAAGAAAAGATCAACATTGATCTTCTGGCATCTCTGTATTCTACACAGCTTGTGGCACAGGGACACAGATCATTGCTGGATCAGAACCGGACATATTATAAACTGATCAGCAGTGTGATCGATGAAGGACAAAAAAAGTGGCGAGATATCGGATGAAGTCTCGGTGAGCGATCTGGTCAGATATTATTCCATGTGCGAACGTGCGCTGGTTTCGGACTGGTGTCTGAACAAAGGAGCATATTCACTGAGAGAATATTCGAAAAAATGTATGCCAATCATGTTGGAACATTTTAAAAATAAAAGATAATAAATACACAGAACCTGCCAATCGTACAGCTGTTCTTTTTATATACGTATTTTATCAATGCATTTTTAAAGCAGTGTTGCGTCCGGTTCCGAAATGATCATTTTTCAAGTATTTCAAACGCCTTTTCATAATTTCCCTTTCTCATATATGCAACCATTTTTTTGAGATTTTCATTTGTTCTTTGGAATTTTCCCATTCCGTTTCGGATGGAATATTGTCCGATACGGATGAGCTCAGACAGATTATTTTTCATAGATCCGGTTGATCCGTTCATTATCCAAAATACTGATAATCTCCATATGCATTGCAGTATCCGCAATTTCCCCATTCGTACAGATCACCGGCAACGGCGCACATGCGCACGATCTTTTCCTCTATGCGATAAGAATATTCCTTCATACCGACCTGACGTAAAGATAAGGTGAAAAAGCCGGGCCCTCTAATAATTCTCTTAACTGATAGATTTCATTGATATCTTTCTCTGTAATTTCTTTCACCGTCATAGATTTATAATAATCAGAAACAATCAGCCCTTCGACCTGCAGCATCTGGATCGCAGTACGGACCGGGCTGCGGCTCATCCCCCTCAGTTCTTTGGTGAGCATGGCTTCGGTGAGAACCATGCCCGGAGGATAGGTAAGATTCATAATATTTTCTTTGATCGTCTCATAAGCCTGTGTGACAAGAGACGGACTTTTTTCTGCCATGTCGGATTCCCCCTTTTGGTATACGTCCCAGAAAAAATGAATGTGAAGATAAAAGTTTTATATACATCTTTTATATTTGTATACAAATTATAACGTGTTTTTTAAAGAAAATTCAAGGTTATGTGTTGACTTTTTGAAAAGGAGTGTTATAGTCACAGTAGAAATGATTTGTATACAAATTGAAAAAACGTATACAAATAGCACATGAAGAATATCCATTACAAATCATAAATCATCATTCATGCGCTGGAACAATTAATAAGACAATATCATATTGGAAAAGGAAGGTAATTAAGGATGAAATTAGGATTTATTGGTACAGGTAACATGGCATCAGCAATCATGGGGGGAATTATTAAGAATAATGTAATTCCGGCAGAAGAGATCATCGGAGCAGATCTTTTTGCACCTGGAAGAGAAAGAGCGCAGAAAGAATATGGAATCAATGTAACAGCAGATAATAAAGAAGTTGCTTCAAAAGCAGAGACAATTATCCTCTCTGTAAAACCTCAGTTCTATGCAAGCGTAATTGCAGATATCAAAGATGTAGTAACAGACAACCAGATTATCATCACAATTGCACCGGGAAAGACACTTTCATGGCTGTCAGAAAAGTTTGGCAAGGACGTAAAGATTGTACGTACTATGCCTAACACACCGGCTATGGTTGGAGAAGGTATGACAGCCGTTTGCCCGAATGAGCACCTTACAGAAGATGAGATCGCATATGTAAAGAGTCTTCTGGAAAGCTTCAGCCGCGCAGAGATCGTTCCGGAGCGTCTGATGGATGTTGTGACAGCAGTAAGCGGAAGTTCTCCGGCATATGTATTTATGTTTATTGAAGCTATGGCAGACGCAGCAGTTTCAGGCGGAATGCCAAGAAAACAGGCTTATCAGTTTGCTGCACAGGCAGTTCTCGGAAGTGCAAAGATGGTTCTGGATACAGGAAAACATCCTGGAGAATTAAAAGATATGGTTTGTTCACCGGCAGGAACAACAATTGAAGCTGTTCGTACATTAGAAGAACTTTGGATTCAGAAGTTCTATCATCGAAGCAATGAAAGTCTGCGAAGAGATGTCCAGAAGTTTATAATCAATATATTTAAATAATAAAAATATCTATACGGATTGCAGGAATTACAGAATCCCCGCCCATTGCGTAGTTCCTGCTTTTATGTTAGTCTATTCGTATTTGGGAAGAATTGTGTTAGAATAACATTTAGAACAAAACAGGACAGGTGAATAAAAGATGAAAAAAGAACTGGATTATTTTATGATTGATGGAGAATTTGGAGGAAATCAGGACTGGTTTACCAATATTGTTATGAATATCGGAGGATGTGGAGCAGCAACGGCCTGTGACAGCTGCATCTATCTGGCAAAATATAAAGGAATGAAAAAACTATATCCATTTGATCTGGAACAGATGGATAAAGAAGGCTATAAAAAATTCAGTCAGATTATGAAACCGTATATACCGTCCGAGAGTTCAGGGAGTGAAAAAGCCTGAATGGTATATCGAAGGTTGGCAAAATATATTTCAGACGTGAATGAAAGATGTGGAACGGATTACCAGATCCATATGGAAAAATTCGACGGAACAGGAGATGCAGACGAGGCAGAACGTATTATATGCGGACAGATTGATAAAGAACTTCCGGTTCCATATCTGATGTTGAGACATTTGAATGTTGAAAAATACAAAGATTTTATCTGGCACTGGTTTCTGGTGGTCGGATATGAAAAGAATGAACATGGTACATGGATTGATGTGGCTACTTATGGGGAAAAGTCCGTTTGAACCTAATGATTTGTGGAAAACCGGCTGTGAAGAAAAAAGGTGGAATCGTAATTTATGAGATAAAAATACGGAGCAGAAAAATGAATTAAAAATAAAAATGACCAAATTTTCATATTTTTTACAAATTTTTGAATTATAATTATTCATAACTGTGAAAAAATAAAAAAAAGGTGGGACAGAAAAAGTGAAAAAGCGAATCATGACTGCAGGAATATTAGCTATGATACTTGCGATGGGAATGACAGCGTGCAAAAAGCAGACAATACAACAAAACAGAGAAAACTTTCAGAATCAGATGGGAAAAAAAAAGAACTGAAAAAATCGGATAACGAAAAAAATGTAATGAATGCAAAACAGAAAAAATCTATGAAAAGATCAAAAAACCTATAAATGAAGAAGAACAGAAAAAATTGCGGAAAAACTAGAAAAAAAAAAAAGAGTCACAGGATTATAATCTGAACAATATGCTGATTGAATATAATCCATTCGGAACCAATACACAGTCACTGTATGTATATTTTAAAACGGATGCAGCGGTAAAGGTTCCTACACGATCCATGTTAAAGACGATGATATTTCCGATTTCAGCAGAAATGTATATCAGGATGAGGAATATCAGACAGAACATGAATTTCAGGTGATTGGCCTGATCCCGGATACGGAGAATACAATTACCTTTTATGTGACAAATGAAGATGGGTCTACAAATACAAAGGAAATCGTATATGAAATGGGAAGTCTGTACGGAGAGGAAAAGCAGTACAGCTTGATACCGATATAAAACAAAGTGTGGAACAGCTGGAAGACGGACTATATGTGATATTAGGTAATGACAGCAGTTCTATGGATTTCATGTATTATTATGATAACAGCGGAGTGCTTAAGGGAGAGGTGCCGCTTCTGGGATACCGAAGTCAACAGGCTTATTTTTGACGATAATTCATGTATTACAGTATTTCTGAGAAGAAGATGGCACAGGTGAACCGTCTTGGACAGGTGACAAAGGTGTATAATCTTGGCAATTACAGTCTGCATCATGATTATGTGTTTGATGAAAATGGAAATATGTTGATCCTGGCAACGGATACCACACAGGACAGTGTGGAGGATATCGTGTTGAAACTGGATGTGAATTCAGGTGAAGTGACAGAGGTACTGGATCTGGGAGACCTGTTTGGCGATTATAAAAAGACCTGTGTGAAAAATTCTTCCGATGAACTGGACTGGATGCATATCAACACGATTCAGTATATAGGAAATGGGTCAGTGCTGTTAAGTTCAAGAGAGACGTCAACAATCATTAAAGTGGACAACCTCTATGATGAACCGTCGATTCTTATATGATCGGTGAAAAAGGATTTCTGGGAAGATACATCTTATGTAAGTTTCTGCTGAATAAAAAGGCGATTTTATAATTCAGGGCGGTCAGCATACGATTACATATGAGACGGATGAAAGCCTTGCAGACGGGCAGTATTATCTGTATATGTTTGATAATAATATTGGAATCAGTGAGACAAGACCGGATTATGACTGGTCGTCGATAGGTCTGAAAGTAAGTTCTGCGGTTGACGGAAAAGAATTCCAAGTATTACAAATATCTGGTGGATGAAAATGAAGGAACATTTGAACTTGTAGGATTCATTTAAAGTTCCATATTCCGGATATGTCAGCAGTGCACAGGATATTGGGGATAATGTGCTTGCAGATTCCGGATTGAAAGGAACGTTTACAGAATATGATGCAGATCATAAAGCGATTGCAACTTATAAGATGAATTATGAGAAATTTATTTATCGTGTATTCAAATACAAGTTTGATGGATTTTATTTTGAAAAAAGTGAATAATCCATAAAAATGATATAGAAGTCTTTACGGATAACGATTTATCCGCTAAAATGAAAGCGTCGGTTTTGCCGGCGCTTTTGTAAAAATGCGTTCATAAGGAGCTGCCAGTTCCTGTAATTAAGAAAGAAAAGGGGAAAATAGAATGGCAAATCCAATCGTTACAATTGAGATGGAAAATGGAGATATTATGAAAGCAGAACTGTATCCGGAAGTTGCACCGAATACAGTAAATAATTTTGTTTCACTGGTGAAAAAAGGGTATTATGACGGACTGATCTTCCACCGTGTTATTAATGGATTCATGATCCAGGGCGGATGCCCGGACGGAACCGGAATGGGAGGTCCGGGATATTCGATTAAAGGAGAATTTGCTCAGAATGGTTTTGCAAATGAATCTTGCACATACAGAAGGAGTACTTTCTATGGCAAGGGCAATGCATCCGGATTCAGCAGGTTCACAGTTCTTTATCATGCATAAAGCAGCACCACATCTGGATGGCTCATATGCTGCATTTGGTAAGATCATCGAAGGCATGGATATTGTGAAATAAGATCGCTGAGACAGATACAGATTACAGCGACAGACCACTTGATGAACAGAAGATGAAGAAGGTAACTGTTGATACAATGGGAACAGAGTATCTGGAACCGGAAAAAGCATAAAACGGCGGCAAAAACATAAAAAGATGGCAGAATCATAGAAACAGCAGAATCATCGCAAAATTCCAACACATATGACGCGGAGGAAAACGACAGATGGAAATGATCCAGACAGAAAAATTGGTATATGAATATGAAAAACGTGATGAAGAAGGCAATGTGATTGGAACATCGCGTGCTATTGATGAAGTAGATATTGAAGCAAAAGAAGGGCAGTTTATAGCAATTCTCGGACATAATGGTTCCGGTAAATCAACTCTTGCGAAGCATTTAAACGCAATTCTGATGCCAACAGAAGGTTCCGTATGGGTAATGGAAAGAATACAAGTAATCCAGATGAACTTTGGGAATGTAAGACAGTCGGCAGGAATGGTGTTTCAGAATCCGGATAATCAGATCATCGGTACTGTAGTAGAAGAAGATGTAGGGGTTTGGTCCGGAAAATCTGGGCGTTCCGACGGATGAGATCTGGCAGCGTGTAGAAGAAAGCCTGAAAGCAGTTGGAATGATCGAGTACAGACATCATTCTCCGAATAAGCTTTCCGGTGGACAGAAGCAGAGGGTTGCAATTGCAGGGGTTGTGGCAATGGAACCGAAATGCATCGTTATGGATGAGCCAACGGCGATGCTTGATCCCGGTTGGAAGGAAAGAAGTCTTAAAGACGGTCCATAAACTCAGAAAACAGAAGAATGTTACTGTAATTCTGATCACGCATTATATGGAAGAAGTAGTAGATGCAGATAAGATATTTGTGATGGATCACGGAAAAGTTGTGATGGAAGGCTCACCGAAAGAGATATTCTCAAAGTAGATGAATTAAAGAGTTACCGCCTGGATGTACCACAGGTGACAATTCTGGCAGATGAACTCAGAAAACGCGGACTGGATATTCCGAAAGGGAATCTTAAGAAAAAGAAGAACTGGTAGAGGCAGTGGAAACAATTGAACATTTGAGTGAAAATGGTGAGAAGAAATGACAGACATTGCAATTAAAATAGAACATTTGAATTATATATACAGTCCCGGGACTGCATATGAAAAACATGCACTCAAAGACATTTGCCTGGAAATTCCACACGGTGAATTTGTGGGAATCATCGGTCATACCGGATCTGGGAAATCGACTCTGATCCAGCATCTGAACGGACTGGTAAAGGCAACAGATGGTGCATTATATTATAATGGAGAAAACATTTACCAAAATGGGTATGATATGCGTGCACTCCGTAATCAGGTCGGACTGGTGTTTCAGTATCCGGAGTATCAGTTGTTCGAGATTGACGTACTGACAGATGTGTGCTTTGGACCGAAAAACAGGGGCTGAGCAAAGAAGAGTGTGAAAAGCGTGCGCTTGGAAGCACTGAAACTGGTAGGATTGAAAGAAAAATATTATAAATCTTCTCCGTTCGAGCTCTCGGGCGGTCAGAAACGAAGAGTAGCGATTGCCGGAGTTCTGGCAATGCATCCCAAAGGTCCTGGTTCTTGACGAGCCGACGGCGGGACTTGATCCGAAGGGCAGAGATGATATTCTGGATCAGATCGCATATCTTCATAAGCAGAGCGATATGACAGTGATTCTGGTGTCGCATAGCATGGAAGACATTGCGAGATATGCGGATCGGATCGTTGTGATGAACAAAGGGGGCAGTGATGTATAATGGCACACCGAAAGAGGTGTTTGCGCATTATCAGGAGTTGGAGAAGATTGGCCTTGCAGCTCCGCAGGTAACATATATCATGCACGACCTGAAAGAAAAAGGTTTACCAGTAAAGGTAAATGTGACGACTGTGGAAGAAGCAACAGATGAGATTATGCGGGCACTGGAGAAGAAGATATGATAAGAGATATAACAATCGGACAATATTATCCGGCAAAGAGTGTGTTACACAGATTGGATCCAAGAGTAAAGCTGGTGGGAACGCTGCTCTACCTGATCTCACTGTTTTTATTCAACAGTATTCCGGGATACGTGATGACGACGTTGTTTCTGATCCTTGTTATCAGGATATCAAAAGTACCGTTTTCTTTTTATTGTAAGAGGGTTAAAACCGGTCATCATGCTTTTGATGATCACGGTGTTGTTCAACTTTTTCTGACGAGGGATGGAGCAGTGTTGTTCCATGCATGGATTTTCACGATCACAGAAGGCGGTCTCAGGACAGCGGTATATATGGCAATCCGGCTGATCTATCCTGATCATCGGTTCGTCACTTATGACATTTACAACGACCCCGAATGAACTGACAGATGGAATTGAAGAATTACTCGGACCACTGAACAAGATTCGTGTTCCAGTACATGAGATTGCAATGATCATGTCAATCGCACTCCGCTTCATCCCAATCCTCCTGGAAGAGACGGATAAGATCATGAAAGCGCAGATCGCAAGAGGTGCCGATCTGGAAAGCGGCAATATGATCCAGAAAGCAAAGAGTATGATTCCGATTTTGGTTCCTTTGTTTGTGTCTGCGTTCCGGAGAGCGAATGATCTGGCGATGGCAATGGAGGCAAGATGTTACCATGGTGGTGAGGGACGTACGAAGATGAAGCCGTTAAAATACTGCAGGAAAGACAGAATAGCTTATATTACTGTAATTGCGTATGTGGTTCTCGTTGTTTTAATCGGAAGATTTGTACCACTGCATATATGGATATTTTAGAGGATAAGCGACAGTTATGCATCAGAAAATGGGACGGGGAAAACTCCGTCCCTGATTTATTCCGGGATATGATCACGTGAAAGGAAAGAAAAATATCTTGATAAGAATCAGAATCTTTGTAGCATATGACGGGACGAATTACTGCGACTGGCAGATCCAGCAGAATGGAATTACAGTAGAAGAAAAACTGAATAAAGCGTTAAACAGACTTACTAGAGAAGACATCCGGGTTATCAGGGGCAAGCCGTACGGATTCCGGAGTGCATGCGCTTGGCAATGTGGCAGTATTTGATACAGAATCTCCGATTCCGCCGGAAAGATTTTCCTATGCATTAAATCAGAGGCTTCCGGAAGATATTGTGGTAGTAAAGTCAGATGAAGTGCCGGCTTGACTGGCATCCGAGATATCAGGATAATATTTCTAAAACATATGAGTACCATATTTACAATGCACAGATGCCGAATCCATTAAAGACACGATATTGTACATTTGTATCGTTTCCGCTGGATATCGGTGCAATGAGAGAAGGAGCCAAATATCTGATTGGAGCGCATGATTTTGTGAGTTTTTTGTAATATCGAACCAATACACAGGATACCGTGAGAACGGTATATGATCTGACGATTGAAAAAAAAGATGATGAGATTGTGCTGAGAATCACAGGAAATGGATTTTTATACAACATGGTCCGCATTATCGCAGGGTCCTGATCCGGGTCGGCAGAGGGTTCTATACTCCAGAAAAAGTAAAAGAGATTCTGGAAGCCAAAAGTCCATACTTCAGAAGGGGCCCACCGAATGGGCATTGCCAAACGGACTGGTATTGGTAAAAAATAGATTATAAATAATCAATGAATAGTCGGTATTTTGGACAATATACAGAAAAAAATCGGAATAACATACAAAAATAAAAAAAACCGCCATAAAAAGACAAGAATATGTTAAGATATACATGTGTCCGGCATAAATTTGACAAAGTCGGACGGAAGGAGAGAAAATTATGGAAATGTTATTGTATCTTGTTCCGGTATTTGGAATCCTTGGACTTCTCTTTGCAGCTTATCTGGCAGCAAGAGTAGGAAGACAGGACGCCGGAAACGACAGAATGAAAGAAATTGCCGCTGCTATCAGTGACGGTGCGCAGGCATTTCTGACAGCAGAGTATAAGATTCTGATCATCTTCGTTGCTGTATTATTTATACTCATCGGAGTAGGAATCGGGAACTGGATCACTGCTGTATGCTTCGTAGTAGGAGCTCTGTTCTCTACACTTGCAGGTTACTGTGGAATGAAAGTAGCTACTAAGGCAAAATGTAAGAACTGCAAATGCAGCAAAAGAAAAAAGGAATGAACAAAGCACTCTCAATTGCATTCTCCGGTGGAGCTGTAATGGGTATGTGTGTAGCTGGTTTTTGGTGTGTTTGGTGTCAGCATGATTTACATTCTGACTAAAAACGTTGATATTATTACAGGATTTAGTTTAGGAGCTTCTTCCATTGCTCTGTTTGCCCGTGTTGGTGGTGGTATCTATACAAAAAGCTGCCGACGTAGGAGCCGATCTTGTTGGTAAAGGTAGAAGCCGGTATTCCGGAAGATGATCCCGCGTAACCCGGCTGTTATCGCCGACAATGTAGGTGATAACGTAGGTGATGTTGCAGGTATGGGAGCAGACCTTTTGAGTCTTATGTAGGAGCCCTTGTTTCGGCACTGACACTTGGAATCGTATATTATAAAGCTGAGGGAGCTATCTTCCCACTTCTGATCGCAGGACTTGGACTGGTGGCTTCTATCCTCGGAACATTTTTTGTAAAGGGTGATGAGAATTCCAACCACATAAAGCATTAAAGACTGGTTCTTATGTAGCAAGTGCACTGGTACTGATCGTATCTTGTGTACTCAGTAAAGTATTCTTCGGAGACTTTTAAGGCAGCAATCGCTATCGTAGCTGGTCTGATCGTAGGACTTCTGATTGGTATCATCACAGAAGTATATACATCTGGAGACTACAAATCAGTGAAGGAAATTGCAGAACAGTCAGAGACTGGATCTGCAACAACCATCATCAGTGGTCTTGCAGTAGGTATGAAATCTACAGCAATCCCGATCCTTTTGATCTGTGTTGGTATCTTTGTTGCATACCAGACATGCGGACTTTACGGTATCGCGCTTGCCGCTGTAGGAATGCTTTCTACAACCGCCATCACAGTAGCTGTAGATGCTTATGGACCAATCGCTGACAATGCCGGTGGTATTGCAGAGATGTCTGAGCTGGATCCACATGTCCGTCAGATCACTGATAAACTGGATGCCGTTGGTAATACAACAGCAGCTATGGGTAAAGGTTTCGCTATCGGATCCGCAGCCCTGACAGCACTTGCCCTGTTCGTATCTTATGCAGAGGCAGTACATTTGAAGACAATTGATATCCTTGACTCACGTGTAATTATCGGAATGCTGATCGGTGGAATGCTTCCATTCTTATTCTCAGCTATGACAATGTCATCTGTATCAAGAGCAGCATACCAGATGATCGAAGAAGTAAGACGTCAGTTCAAGACAATGCCTGGAATCATGAAGGGTACAGAAAAACCGGATTACAAGTCCTGCGTAGCTATTTCCACAACCGCAGCATTAAAAGAAATGCTCGTTCCTGGTGTCATGGCAGTACTTGCACCGCTGGTAGTCGGAATCCTTCTTGGACCTTCTGCGCTTGGCGGACTTCTTGCAGGAGCACTTGTAACTGGTGTTCTGATGGCAATCTTCATGTCCAATGCAGGTGGAGCATGGGATAATGCTAAGAAATACATTGAAGATGGAAACCACGGTGGAAAAGGAAGCGAGGCTCATAAAGCAGCTGTAGTTGGAGACACTGTAGGTGATCCGTTCAAAGATACATCAGGACCATCTATCAACATCCTGATCAAACTGATGACAGTTGTATCACTGGTATTTGCACCACTGTTCCTGTCAATCGGCGGATTGTTATAGGAAGAAGAATAATCATAAAAATGAAAATCTGTACCATCCGGTACAGATATCTGTACCAAAGTGATGTGTACAGATATCTCTTTTCCAAATATGTATTTGGAAGGCAGCAATTTTTATGGATGATTTATAAAAAGTTGAGAAAAGTATTAGAATTGGGGGACTGGCAACCACCCGCTGTTTGTGATAATATATGTGTCGGGACTTTTATTAATGTTTGAAAATAGATAGAAAAGAGGCAATAAACATGACAAAAGTAGATATTATTTCAGGATTCCTCGGAGCAGGAAAAACTACATTTATCAAAAAAGCTGCTCAGTGATGTATGGGCAGGAGAGAAACTTGTGCTGATCGAGAATGAATTTGGGGAGATCGGTATTGATGGCGGATTCTTAAAAGATGCCGGCGTTGAGATCACAGAGATGAACTCAGGATGTATCTGCTGTACACTGGTTGGTGACTTCAGCAAAGCTCTGGTAAAAGTATTAGATGAGTATCATCCGGACCGTGTAATCATTGAGCCATCAGGAGTTGGAAAATTATCTGACGTAGCAAGAGCAATTGAAGCTGTAGAAAAGATGCGGACATTGAAATTGACGGAAGAATCACAGTTGTTGACGGTAAAAAGCAAAGATCTATCTCAAGAACTTCGGAGAATTCTTCAATAACCAGGTAGAGCATGCATCTACGATCGTTATCAGCCGTACCCAGATGATGACAGATGAAAAAGTAGAAGAATGCGTACACACACTTCGTGAAGAAAATGCAGAAGCAACGATCATCTCTACACCATGGGATGAGCTTGGCAAAGAGGCAATCAGTCATGCACTGACAAAGGGTGCTGAGATTGAGAGCCTGTTTGAAGATCATGAAGATCATGAAGATCACGATCATGATCACGACCATTGTGACCACGATCACCATGACCATCATGATCACGATCACGACCATTGTGACCATGATCACCACGATCATGATCACTGCGATCACGACCATCATGATCACTGCAATCACGATCATCATGACCACGATCATCATGACCACGATCATCATGACCATGATCACGATTGCTGCTGTGGACACGATCACGATCATCACCACCATCATCATGCAGATGATGTGTTTACAAGCTGGGGCAAAGAGACTGTTCATAAATATACCGAAGAAGAATTGGATTATCTGCTGAAAGGCACTGTCAGAGACAACATCGTATGGAACAATCCTTCGTTCCAAAAGGTATCATTCAGATGACAGACGGAGGATGGAAACAGTTTGATTTAGTACCGGAAGAATACGAAGTAAGAGAAGGTCAGCCGGATTATACAGGACGCATCTGCGTAATCGGAACAGATCTGAAGGAAGAAGAACTTCTGAAATTATTCCACGTATAAGACAGGAAATTAGAAAAAAAATCACAAATAACCATAAAAAGAAAGAGGGCGAGTATGGCAACACCTATGTTTATCGTCACGGGATTCTTAGACAGTGGTAAAACAACCATGATCAAAGATACCCTGATGGAACAGGAATGGATTGAACCGGGACTTACACTGTTACTTCTCTGTGAAGAAGGAGAAGAAGAGTATCCGGAAGAATATTTGAAAGAAAAAATATGGCAGTTCTGAAAATTGAAGAATTCGAACAGTTGAACACTGTATTTTCAAAAAACTGTGAAAGAAACTTATCATCCGGCACAGATTATTGAATACAATGGAATGTGGAAACTGGAGGATCTGCTTTCGATCAGATATCCAAGAAAGTTTCGAACTGCAGGGCGTATATTCAACCGTTAATGGTATGACATTGGATATGTATCTGATGAATATGAGAAATATGCTGATGGAACAGCTCACAGAGTCTGAACTGATCGTTGTTAAACCGCTGTGCAGATGGTGTTAACAGATCAGGATTCAGACGGGCACTGAAAGGTACAGAACCCGATGGCACAGCTGATTTCGAAGATATGCAGGGCAAGATCATCGAACCATCTGAAGAAGATCTCCCATATGATGTAAAAGGTGATAAGATTGTACTGGATGATGTTGACTTTGGTGTATGGTATGTGGATGCATATGATCATCCGGAATTATATCTGCATAAAGAAATTGATTTTAAAGGACAGATCTTTCCGCCCGAAGGGATGCCGGACAATATGTTCGTTCCGGTCAGAGAGATCATGACCTGCTGTGCGGAAGATGTACGTTATTACGGATATCCATGTAAAGCAGAAATGAAAATTGATGCAAAACAAAATCCTGGATGCAGATCCGTGCAAGATTCGAGTACGAGGCAGTAAGTTCCTTTGGAAACAAACAGCCGGTACTGTATCTGATCGATATGGAACCAGCCGCAGAGCCGGAAGATAAGGTTGTGTATTTAGGGTAATTGGGATTTAATTCAGAAAGGCACGACGACCCGGACCTGCATAAAAGTAGGAAGCCGTTCCTGTTCAGGTTCCGTCGGCGGGAAATACTAAAACGCGTCAAAATTATGCTAAAAACGGGCTTCCGAAATTTTCAACTCGCCATTCGGCTCAAACAGGCAAATTTCGAAAACCCAACGCATAATTTTGACGCTTAACTATTTCCAACACCTTCTTCACATTCACTGGAACGGCTTTCTACTTTTTATTCCGTGGGTGTCGAATGCCTTAAGAATGAAATGGCAAGTGCGTAACCGTAGTGGCCTTCACCGGGTTACACTTCCGGGCATTTTTTGCATTTATTAACATTCGCTGGGGGCCAGAAGTGGTGCGGTGTTGCCTCAGCGTGTAATTTTGCTCCCAGTTTTTGTATGTACGGATCAGATCAATCGATACACCGGAACTGATATGCTGGATTACAACATCTGCACCGGAACGGAGCGCCAGAAGACAGTCTCTTGCCACCAGTGCTTCTTCGGCAATGGATGGAGAACCGTAGATGCCGAGTGCATCGGATGCTTTGCCATGATTGATTCCATTGTTGCGGATAAAAGCCGGGTCTTCTTCGTGAAGACTGATCGGAACGTTTAACTTTGCGGCATTTTTCATCGCCTGATAGCAGAACTCAGCATTCAGAAGAGGGATGCCGTCATCGGTAAATCCGCATGCCCCGGCTTCTTTTAATGCAAGCATGTCTACTTCGTCCCGGCCCTTTAATGAACGGGAGATTGCAGCAACCTGGAAGATACGGATATCTTCTTTGGAAGCACGTGCAAGATTATCTTTTAGGGTGTCTGTATTGTCGACCGTAGGGGATGTATTCGCCATACAGATTACAGTAGTAAACCCGCCTTTGCAGATGCCTTTGCTCCTGTATGGATATCTTCTTTATATGTAAATCCCGGATCACGGAAATGAACATGTGTATCGATGAGTCCCGGTCCGACAACGAGTCCTCCGGCTTCTAGAATCTCCTCGGAATCTTCTGAAATTTCAGGTGCGATTCTTGCAATTTTTCCGTTCTTCACCAGTATATCCATATGCTCGGACAGACCAGATGCAGGATCTACCACAAGTCCATGTTTGATGATCATGATAAATTTCCTCCTTAAAAATCTGATGTTAAAATACAGTAAATATTATAAATGTAGTATAATGTATTGGAAATGGACTTGTCAATTAGGAGACATGGAACAGGAAAGCTGAATATATGAGAAATAAAAAGGAGCACGTAGAACAGAAATGGGATTTAAACGTTTGGAAAAAATTTGATCGATATTATAAAAAGAAGAACAGGCAAAACTTGGATTTCGAAAAGAAGAGATCCGTTTGTATTATCCATTGATTTCCCTCAATCATTTCTTTGAGGCGGATGACGATGTGGATGAGATGCAGACACGTCTGGAACAGTTCCCGGAAGAAGTAAAGAAAAACTCGGAGATATCTGTGTGACGCACAAAAAGACAGATTCTGCCTGCATATTCCGGAACAGGGAAGTGTCTATGTACATGAACATACGGCAGAAAAATGAATTCATCAAAAAGCTGGTGGAGCTGATGATGAATCACGGAATCAAAAAAAGAAGATATCCTTGCGATATTTCAGAAAGAGGCAAAAGATATCAAGGTGGGAGATATGCACAACGGAGAATTTGACTTTTAGGTAAGATTTCCGGAAGAAAATGAGGACGAATACTATTACTGCTTTAAGGACGAAGGGTGTCATATGATCTATCACCGTTTTTTGCCGGAAGATTATGCAGATTTCGGATTCTGAAAGGCAGTCGGAAAAGAATAAAAATACAGATGCAGACAGGAATTATAATTATAACTTATAAATGCTGCCTGCATTTTTAATTATAAAATATCTTGCTATATGTAAAGATTCATGATAAGCTGTCCTACATCGTGCTAAAGCAAAGACGTGCTAAAGCGACTTTGGGTGAGGATTTATTCTCAAAATAATGACAATTACTTTGACGAATTTGCTGCAATGCGATTACGTTATCATAAAAACTCAGGAGAGTCTTTTCGTAATGAAATGAAAAGCGCCGAAGGTGTAAGCAGAAAACAGATCTGTAAATCTCTCAGGCAAAAGGATGGAGGAATGAATTATGGGAATTTTTGGACGTATTGACACTTTTTATCACATGGTTTGACGGAGTCGTATGGGGACTTCCGTTAATCATCTTAATTCTGGTCACAGGAATTTTTCTGACTGTGCGCTTGGGCCTTCTTCAGGTAAGGTATCTTGGGAAAGCGTTAAAATTCATGGTGAAAAAATGAAGAAGACGGACACGGAGAAGTAACCAGCTTTGGAGCTCTTTGTACCGCATTATCGGCAACAATCGGTACAGGTAATATCGTAGGTGTGGCAACTGCAATTTCTGCAGGTGGACCGGGGAGCGTTATTCTGGATGATCCTGACAGCATTTTTAGGAATGGCAACAAAGTATTCAGAAGGTCTTCTGGCAGTAAAATACCGTACGATCGATGAAGACGGGCATGTACTTGGCGGACCATTCTATTACATTGAGAATGGAATGGGTGTAAAGTTCAGATGGCTTGCAAAGATATTTGCATTCTTTGGAGCAGGGGTTGGATTATTCGGAATTGGTACATTTACACAGGTGAATGGAATCTCTTCTGCAGTCCGTAACTTTTTTTGATCCGAACATGGCATATACAGTAGCATTATTTGGAAATGATTATTCATGGGCAACTGTAATATCCTGTTTGGTACTGACGGTATGTGTCGGAATGGTTGTATTAGGTGGAATCAAGAGAATTGCAAAAGTATCTGAGATCATTGTGCCGTTCATGGCGGTTCTGTATGTAGTATTGGCAGTCATTATCATGGTGACAAATATTACCGCAATTCCGGCAGCTATTGTAACAATTGTAAAATCAGCATTTACCGGAAGCGCACTGGCCGGTGGTGCAATGGGAAGTATGATCGTAGCAATGCAGAAAGGTATCGCAAGAGGAATCTTCTCGAATGAATCCGGACTTGGAAGCGCACCGATCGCAGCGGCTGCAGCACAGACCAAAGAACCTGCAAGACAGGGACTGGTGTCAATGACCGGTACATTTATTGATACGATCGTAATCTGTACGATGACAGGACTTTCTATTGTCATTACAGGAACATGGAATACGGGACTGGAAGGTGTGGAAATTACGACAGCGGCCTTCCAGAAGGGACTTCCGTTCCCGCCGGTTGTGGCATCCTTTGCATTGATGATTTGTCTGGTATTCTTTGCATTTACAACGATTCTTGGATGGGATTATTACGGAGAACGATGCCTGGAATATCTGTTTAATAAGAATATGAAAGCTGTAAGAGCGTATAGATGGCTTTATATTATATGTGTATTCATCGGACCATATATGACGGTTGCGGCAGTATGGAATATCGCAGATATCTTCAATGCATTGATGGCAATCCCGAATCTGATAGCCTTGCTTGCACTCAGCAAAGTCATAGTAAAAGAAACGAAAGCATTTACGGAAAAGCTGAATGTGGAAGAGAAGAATCAGAGAATTCTCAAAGGAATGAATGTAGAGAATGTATAATAGAATATAAGTTCTGTAGAGCGTATGGTGATAAAATACAGGATTTTGGTATAAGAAGCAGAATCCCTGTATTTATTTTTGTCCTCTTATTTTGATAGAAAATTATGCTGGATGCAGAATTTATAAAAGGTCATACTTTTCTTTAAAAGTCCGTATTATTTCTAAAATAAAACAAAATACATACAATGTTTGTGTAAATTTGTGCAAAATGTGTTAAAATGTAAGAAAACAAAGGACAGGTGCAAAAATGAAGAAACAAAAGAAAGATCCATTGTATAAAAGCTTCGGCTATGCCATTTGCCGGAATATTTGCAGTGGTAACGAAGGAACGGAATATGAAGATTCATTGTGTGGCAATGGTTTGTGTGGTGATCGCAGGATTCGTATTTCATATTACACCGGTAGAGTGGTGTATCTGCCTGACATTGTTTGGTCTGGTCATGGCATTGGAAATGGTGAATACGGCAGTGGAAGCAGTGGTCGATCTGGTCACGGAAGAGAGAAAGCCGCTTGCAAAGCTTGCCAAAGATGCTGCAGCAGGAGCAGTACTGATCGCGGCAATCATGGCAGCAATTGCAGGGATGATCATATTTATTCCAAAGCTTTTTGGAAAGCCTGTCTATATAGACATCGAAAGGAGAACGACCTATGGAAAAATTAGGAAGCGGATTAAAGAAAGTATTACTTGCAGGAATCGGAGCAGTTGCAGTCACAGGAGAGAAATCAAAAGAACTTCTGGATGAGATGGTGAAAAAGGGTGAGCTGACTGTTGAACAGGGCAAAGCACTGAATGAAGAACTTAAGCATAACATCAAGTCGACAGTAAAAGAAAAAGTGAATGTAAAGTAAAAACATCTTCACCGGAAGAACTGGATGAGCTTTTTGGATAAGATGACTCCGGAACAGATGGCATTGTTGAAACAGAGAATTGATGAGATGGAGAAAAAACAGGAAGAATTTGAAGCTGCAGAGACGGTAGAAGATGCGGCAGAGAAAGCAGCGGAAGAAGAGACAGCTGAGAACGAAGATATTTAAAGAGGAACAGGTTCATGAGTAAGGGAGAATCCAAAGAATACCGTACCAGGTTAAAGGAGATTACATCCGTACTTCATAAATATGGAATCACCAGGGGAATTACGCCTCAGAAACTCCGGATGATACTGGAGGATCTGGGGCCTACTTATATTAAAATCGGTCAGATTATGTCACTGCATTCAGACATTTTACCGAAAAGGTATTGTGATGAACTGATGTGTCTGCGTTCAGAAGTAACTCCGATGGAATTTCCGGAAGTAAAAGAAGTGATCGAACAGGCATATGGTTGTCCGTGGAATGAAATATTTGCATTTATTTCCGATACACCACTGGGATCAGCATCCATTGCACAGGTCCACAGAGCAGAACTGCTCAGCGGTGAACAGGTTGTTATCAAGGTTCAACGAACAGGTATTTATGAAATTATGGCAAGAGATATCGGACTCCTTCGGAAGGCAGTAAAGCTGATGCCGCCGATCAGTCTGAAAGGAATGGCTGACTTCGACCAGGTACTGGATGAACTTTGGAATGTGACACGGGAAGAGATA
>VOFG01004596.1_pt1 | contig 23537 bp, 36 predicted proteins | sample 5384171 | NCBI WGS metagenome assembly VOFG01 (sample SAMN12384726, study PRJNA508395) | human gut metagenome | isolation source: healthy gut F | host: Homo sapiens | reverse complement strand
GGTGGTGCGCGCTTTTTCCGGCTCGAGCAATCGTATTTATCGCGGAAGCTGTCGGCCCACTGGCGAGGCCGCCTTTGTCAGCGGGCATGCCGGAAAGATTATCTTGCCGTCTGCTCCAGCTCCTCCTGCCGTCCGCAGTATGAACAGCCCCCATTACCTCTATAAGCCCTATGTTTTCCTTTTTGGCGATGGCGGCAGGGATGGGATGGAACACGCCAAGCGGCCGCCTGGCTTGTTATGTTGTTGCGCAGCACCAGCTCCAGCACGAATTCTTCGCCGCCCACTACGCATTATCGGGGTTATGGTGTTGTGCTTTTCTCCGTTTTGTAAAGGCATATATCCCCAAGGCCTCATCGCTGTAATTATCCCATGTTGCGGTTATTCTGTCTGCCGCATCGATACTGTGCTGAATCCCGCCCCCGCAGCTGTAGAAGCGCTGGTATAGCCAGTTCAGCACCGCCAGCCTTTACCCTTCGCCTAAGGCAGGGTATTCTGCGTATTCGGCACGCATCATGGGTATTACATACTGTCCGTGCCCTGAAAATGCAGGTGGAAAGTATGGAGCCGCCCGCAATGGGAAGCCCCTGCGTTGCTGCCTATGAAAATAATGCGGAACTGCTTTTGAAAAATCCGCAAGCCTGCAATAGGTTTTGCGGTTTATCCCCATGGGCGTATGCTGCTGACTGAGCGCTATGCACGCCTGTTGAAATAAAACATAGGGGCTGTACTGAAAATGCCACTGCTCGCCGCCGAGTTATGGGAATGGTGCAGCACCTCGGAGGATGATTTATCCGTCCGGCACAGCCCACATTCTCCACGCACAGCTGACACGCGGTATGAAGCCGCCGGTGCCGAAAGCGCAAGAGCTTGGTCTCCCGCGGATCCTTTTCTCCGGCTTTTGTAAGGTTTATGGTCACCTCCACCTCCCGCTGTAGGGCGAGGGGGCACTGTAACGGATGTTTTTTTGCCATTGCGCGGTGGGATGGTTGCTGTTTCTGCACAGCGCGTAAAACCACGCCGTAGCCGCCCTCAATGCCGTCTTTGTCCCTTATTGCAAAAGTGCTCGCTCACCTGCGAGGGCGGCATAAGATACAGCCCGCGATCTTTATTATCAAATATCTCGCGGAAAAATCGGGGTGTCGGCGGGCAGCATGCCTTTTTGGGCGGCATAGTCCGTCATTTTTCCAGTATGGCGGAAAATCGCCGTTTTTCCTCCTTACACGCCCAGTATCCAGCTCAAAAGAGAGCAAGCAGCCTGTTCTGCACATAATATCTGTCCCGGCATGCAGCGTCCTTCTCAAGAGCAAAATCCACGCACTGCGCTATAAGCTGCTTTTATATCTTCCATTTCGTTTACCGGCCCCGCCTTTGCGCCTTTCTTTTTGTTTGTTTTAGTGTTTTGTTTTGGTTGTTTTATATTTTGAATTTTTTCATCCTTGCTGTTGCGGACCGAAAGCTTCGCAGTCGGTTCGGCACAGTTCGTGCCGACCGCCGATACGCACATCCTTATCTGTATTATAATAGGAATCGCGTAAAAACAATATTAAATGGCACTTAAGCAAACGCTTTAGACGATATTTATATTTTTCGCACGATATTGAATTGAAAAAATGCGCCTTTGGTATAATTTTTCGTGTGATTTCCGTATGGGCGATATAAGCCTCCTGTACAACATATCGTCCGCGGCACCAACGGGGCGCTTTTACGCGCTCTGCCTTAAAAATTGCCGCCGTAAAAATAAACTATCTATCGGAGAAGCATATGAAACCGACCTTTCCAACCTTATCGCAGCCCCGAACAAACGAAGCTTCGCGCGCTGTATGCGGATATACTCGTCTGCATGCAGGCGGTATCAACGGCATTGCAGAAGCCTTTTCCCGCTTTTTTGCCGGCACCCCCGCATTTTTTCCGCCTCCGGGCGCTGCAGGTCATAGCAACCACACCGACCACAACGGCGGGCCGCGTTATCGGCGGCGGGCATAAGCCTTGGATACCGTTGCCGCCGCACTGCCCACGGACAATATGCGGTGCGCATGATATCTCAGGGCTTTGACGGCTGCTTTGAGGCGTGATCTGAACCCGTCGGAGCCGATAAACGCCGAAAGGGCACCACCACGGCGCTAATGGCTGGGCGCGCCGCTGCGCGCGGTTATGCTGGCTTAACATCGGCGGCTTTGACGCCTATGTAAGCAGTAAATGTGCTGCGCGGTTCCGGGCTTTCCTCCCCGCCGCCGTAGAGGTGCGCATTCGCACCGTAAGCTTCCCATTTTTATAATCTCCGCCGTAGTCTCGAGGTCATGGGGAGATATCGCAGTATGGAAATTATTTTGCTAAGCCCTGCGGGCTTGGCGGATCGCTGGCCCAGCCTGCGGGCGGCATGGTGCATATAGATTTCGGCAGCGAAAAGCCGATATAAAACGCCTAAGCTATGATTTTTCCTGCCGCGGTTACCGTATTGATAATCACCGATGTGCACGAGGATCACGCCTCTACGGACAACTATGCGAAATAATCGGCGATATGTTTGCGGCGAGATTTCGGCAAAGCGGCTTATAGATGTGCCTCAGGGAAGCGCCTTTTACGAGGCTGTTCCCCAAATACGCAAACGGTACATGACCGCGCTGTGTTGCGCGCCCTTTCATTTTTATGAAGAAAATCTGCGCGTTGATAAGCGGCCGCCGCGCTGCGCAAACGATCTTTTCCTTGGCTTTGCGGATAAATCGCCTGGCGACTCTCCGCCCGCCTGCCAGAACCTTCCTGCATTCCGGAAGCAGGCTCAGGCGGTGCCCCTGGCTCTGGCTCTTCCGCTGCTGCTGGGCGGACGCGGGCGCGGCGCGGGTGCACGAAAGCGGCGGCTTCGGCGGCACCGTGCTGGCCTTTGTGCCCGCCCGCCGATCTTATGGAGGATTACATCTCCCTTTATGAACCGCACCTTCGGCGAAAACGCCGCTCTTGCTTGCTTGCTGCGCTCCCTTCCCCGCCTGCCGGGTCCTGTAGCCGAGATGCCGCATAAGCCCCTGACCCGAAAAGCAGGGATGAATGCCGCAGCAAAATATCGTTGTCTGCAAAGCTGGCTGCAAATGATATGCGCCCAAGGTCGTTTTGGGAGCAGATATCACAAAGAGCCGGTTTTTTTGCGCCTTTTGCCGAAAAATCAAGCTGCCGCTTGCCATTGCGGTTATATTATTCATAATACCCTAAACAGGTCTTATATATGCGCTGCAGCTGACCTTTGGCACAGCTGGTCTTGGTTCCGCATTCCCCGCAATATAAAGCCATAATCTCAGTGCCTTTAGGCTGAAGGGAGAAAAATGAAGCGTATATAAAAACGCAAAGCTGCTCTGCCTCGGCCTATGTTTTCCGTCCGCGAGCTGCTGATTTAAACGGGCGCATAGAAAGCGCGGGGATATGCTTCCCGCCCCGACGGCACCGATATTACCGTTATCAACGCCGAGGGCCGCTATGTAACGCCGCTTATAGACGGTCACTGCCATGTGGGCATGGAGGAGGGCGTAGGCACTCCCGGTGACGATGCCAACGAAACAAGCGCTCCTGTGCACCCCGCAGATGCGCGCGCCGAGGACGTAAACCCCTTGACCGCGGTTGACGATGCGCTGGCGGCCGGAGCGACCGCCGTTGTAACGGGTCCGGCAGCGCAATGATAGGCGGCACCTTCTGCGCGCTTAAAACCGTGCCCGGCACCATTGAAGATAAGCTGATAGCCGCCCCCGTGGCCCTCAAGGCATGGCGCTGGGCGAAACCCAAAGCGCATGCAGAAGGACCGCTGCGCCACCCGTATGGCAAACATCGCCGCCCTTCAGCCTCCTGGAGCCACGCGCCGTCTGAGAAATGTGAGGCTGGCGCCGCCGCCCCCGTAGCGGCCGCCGTAGCGCAGGCTGCCCCCTGAAAATTCACGCCCACCGCGCCGACGACATATCCGCAATACGCCTGTGCCGGGAATACGGCGTAAAAATACACCGTGGATCACTGCACGGAGGGGCTATAAAATTGCCGATATTCTGGCAAGGGAAAAGGTAAACTGCATGATAGGCCCCACCATGATAACCCGCATGAAGGTGGAGTTGCAGGGCTTAGCACGGAAAAACGGCGTTGCCGCTTGAGCGGCACGGGCTGGAGGTGGCAATAACCACCGACCATCCTGAAACGCCGGTTTCCTTTGCCGCCTCCCTCCGCTGGCTGTGTGCGCGGCGGCATGTGGAGCTGCGAGGGGCCCTGCGCGCCACAACTGTAAACCCCGCGCGCATGTGTTCCCCAGCAGCGTTAGGCATCGCTGGAGCCGGGCAAGGATGTTGATGTGGTAATATTCAACGGTCACCCCTTGATATTGGCGCAGTCGCGCCGTGTTTGTGGCGGTAAACGGCATGGTGTATATAAACAGGCTGTAATGCAAACCGCGGCGTCCCTTGTCCGGCCGCCGGTATAAGGAGAAAATATGGGGATACGATTATCTTTTGCTGGATGCCGACGGCACGGTTCTGGACACTTGACAAGGGCCGAACGCACAGCGCTTATTGCCGCGCTTAAGCAATTTTCCGTAGATCCCTCAGAGGAAACGATAGCGGACTATCACAGGATAAACAAGGCGCTTTGGGAGAAGCTTGAAAGGGTGAGCTTACGCGCGACCGGCTGAGCGTGCTGCGCTTTTGAGCAGCTGGGCATCTGCACCCCCGGGCGCCTGCGCCGAAATGGCGCCGGTTTTATATGGAGCAGCTTTCCTGATGCGCCTTTTTTCTGCCCGGCGTTGAGATCTTTTCTCCATAGGCCTCAAAGCTTTGCAGCATTGCACCAGACAAACGGCCTTAACCGCGTGCAGGGGGCGGCTTTAAGGGCTGCAATATGAGCCGCTTCAGCCGGGTGTTTGTCATAAGCCAGGAGGTGGGCGTAAGCAAGCCGATGCGCTTATTGCAAAGGCAGCGCTTGAAGGGGCTGGGCTGCACCGATCCGGCGCGCGCCCTCGTTACGGGGGACAGCGTAAGCGGATATAATGCTTGCCCGCAACGCGGACTCGCTCCTGCCTGATGTTTTCCTTCTCCCCTTGCGGATTACTGCGCCGATACCTATGACGGGCTGCTTTCCTGTTGGGCGGCAAAAAAACCCATGGCCAGCTCTTTTCGGCAAAATCAATGCGAAATTTTTCGGCTTGCTTCTGCAAAGCGGGCAGGTGTTTGACAGCTCGGCCGTTATGTGATAATATAATTTACGGAATTTAATCCTCTGCCACCGGGCGAGATGCATTTTAAGCATCTGCGGCGCGTCGTTAGGTCTTGAAGACGCGCAACAGGTGCTTTTGTTTTTTAATCAGTATTTTAGCATTATGGAGGAAAGCCTTGAGCCAAAACAACGCCGCGCAAGATCACGCAAATGTTCGAAACACCGCCCCAAAAGCCGTCTGCTGTCCCTGAGCACCTTGAGCTATACTGTGGATAGCCTCCGGCTTGTTGTAAACCTCTGCCGCATTTTTATCTTGACCGCCGCAACTGGATGAACCTGCCGTATCGGTAACCGGTACCTCTTTGGCCTGTCTGCTCCAAGGGCAACCCCTGGCAGGGCAGGTGCTTATAATAGCCTTCAGCGTGCTTTACGGCATTATATCCTTTGCAGCACTATTACGGCGAGATGATAACCTACCTTGGCATGACCGCCCCATGGCGGTGGCCTCCCTTATTTCCTGGCTTCGCCACCCCTATAACGGCAACCGCTCCCAAGTGAGCGTAAACCGGCTCAAGCCTTTTGATTTTGTGCTGCTGCCCCTGCTGACAGCCGCCGTCACCGCCGTCTTTATTTTATCCTTAGGCTTTCAATACCGCCGATCTTGCCGTAAGCACCGTATCGGTCGCCACCTAAGCTTTGCCGCCGTGTATCTCACCTTCCGCCGCAGCGCCCTTTTGCCATTGTCTACGCCGCAAACGATGCAGTGCTTGCACCTTTGGCTTTGGCCGCCTCAAGGCAGATGGTATTATTCCGTCGCGGTGTGCTTTGCCGCCTTTCTTGCAAACGACATCTACGGCTTTATAAACTGGCGCAGGATGGAAAAGCAGGCCGCCGAAAATGCCGCCTGCAAAAGCGCCTGGATACGCCTGCTCTGTTTATGCATGCGTTTATATTCGGCCGATCGGTTTTTTGGTCGGCTTTTATGTATCCTTTTCTTTTAAGAACATCCTTTCAAAGTCCAATGTGCTCGCTTTTCTGCTCGCCGCGGCAATAAAGCGCATACAGCGCCGCGCTTACCGCCCTGTCGGCAGCAGCCTTTTGCAAAGGGCCGCCATGCGGTATTTAGCACCCACGATTATCCGCGGCGGCGGAATTTCTTTGCCTTAATGCGCGCAGCACGCATTTGGCTGCGAATTCCACCGGCGCGCCGTGCAGCTCATCCTTACCATGGAGTTTAACGCGCTGCAAAGCCCGCCATATAGGGCGTGCTTTCCCGTCTGCGCGGTATACCTGCGCGCGGCGGTAAAGCCGGTGCGCGTATCTCCGGCAGCATCGCAGACCACTCTGCACGCCAGGGGCGCGCCTGTTTCTCAAAGCTCCGCCGTGCCCTCAAGGGGCATACTTGCCCGCGGGAATAAAAGGCCTGAAAGGGTATTCCGAAAGGGCGGCCACGCTGCTTATAAACACTATCGTGCCCTGCTTTGCCGGGCGCATAGTGCGCATTGCCTCCTTGCGCAGCGCACCGCTCCGGAAATAGTTCACCTGCATCAGCGCCTCCGCCTCGGCATCCGAGGTTTCCTCCACGGCTCCAGCAAGCCCGCTGCCGGCGCAGCACACAAGCCGTCCAGCCTTCCGGCATCCTCCGTTATAAACTCAAAGGCTTCCCTAACGCTTTGTTCCCCGGTAACATCACATTTTACCCCGGTAACGCCGTCCGCCTTTTTCGCCGGTTATACACCTGCGCGAAAGGTCGTACACCCGCGCCCCTGCTGCACCAGCCTGCGCGCGCACTCTTTCCTATGCCGGAGGAGGCCCCGGTAACCGCAATCACCGCATTTGAAATGTCCATCCTTTATACCTCACCGTTTCCTTTATTTTTTCCGCCGTCCCGGCAGGCAGAACAACTTCCCGCGCATCGGGATAAAGCCCTCCTCAAACAGGCTCCACGGCTCTCCCTCCGGGCGGCGGCACAAGGCGCATTTTTCCTTTTTTATCGGATGCACAAGCCCAGCACCGCCGCCCACAGCGCAAGCTGCTGCCCCTTAGGTTTACATTGCCCGTAGCGCTGATCCCCCCCACAGCGGGCAGCCGATATGGGCAAACTGCCGTATTTGGTGCGGACGCCCGGTTTTCAGCCGTACCCGCACAAGCGTGAGCATATTCTCCCCGCTGCCCACCGTCTTGAGCATCTCATAGGAAAGTTCCCGCCCTTTTTGCGCCCTCCGTGCCTTCCTTTACCACCCTTACCGTATTGGTTTTCTTGTCCTTCAAAAGATAATCGGTAAGCGTGCCCTTTATCTTTGCCGGGCGGAGCGCACTACCACATAGTATATACGGTGCATGGTATGAGTACGCACCTGCTTCGCTCAGGCGCGCCGCGCTTTGAATTGCGGGCAAAACCACCATGCCGCACGCGGGACGGTCCAGCCTGTGCACAAGCCCTATATACACCTGCCCCGGCTTTTGAATACTTTATTTTTATATATTCCTTAACCGTATCACAGGCTCACATCCTCGCTTTCATCCGGCGCCGTGGGCTGATTGCAGGGCTTGCGCACGGCAATTACCGAATTATCCTCATATATGACCTCCGGCTGCACACCGTTCATGTTTTCCTCCTTAATACCCGCTTTTGCAAAGGGGGCGGGCTTGCGCTTAAAAAGCGGCAGCATCAAAAAAATCGGGAATGGCGGAACAGTCAAAGGACGCCTTCCCCTGCCGGAAAAGCGTCCGTAAAAGCGTGCTTAATCGCTGCAGTCCGGCGCCAGCTCTATATCGAACAGCTTCCACGGCGTATCAGTCTGCGGATAGCACAGAAAGGTGCGCTTGTCCCCCTTAACCGGGTGGATAAGCGTGGTGCTCACTCCCACAGCGCCGTGGGGCTGCCCTTTTTCTCCAGTCCGCCGCCGTACACACGGTCGCCCCATACAGGGCAGCCATGCCCGCCAGCTGCCCCGCATTTGATGCGCTATTCCCGTAGCGGGGCGCAGCGCCAAAAGAGTAAGCGTCTGCCCGCCGCAGGAAACGCTTTGCAGCACCTTATATGTCAGCTGTGCCTTTTTCGCCCCTTCGGTGGAACGGGGCGCAATGCGCACCCGCCATGTGGCGGTGTCCTTTTTATAAGATAATCGGTAAAGCTCGCCCGATTTATCCGCGGGCAGGAGCGCACCACCGCATAGAATGTGCGTTTAAGCTGCTTTGCACCTGACGGAAAGCTCCGCCGCGCTTTTTCTGTCCAGCGCCGCCACCACTATACCGCCCGCCTGACGGTCCAGCCTGTGCACCAATGCGGCAAAGGGCCCTGCCTGCGCATTTTTCCTTAAGATGCTTTTTATCTGTCCCAGCAGGGAATCTCCGCCCTCCTGCGCCGAGGTAAGCGGCAGCCCGCAGGGCTTTTGCGGCAACAAGTATTGCCTCGTCCTCATAAATAACATCCAGCATAAAAATACCTTTCGTATCTTCGGCGTCCCCGCCGTATTAAAAGCGCACATAAAACAGACAAACGCCGTTTTAATCAAAACTCCACGCGTCCCGAGGCTCCGCAGGCAGCAGAATATCCCCCGCGTTACCGGCAGCGCCACCTCGGCCGCCTCCACCCTTCCGCGAAAAAAGCGGCTTTACCGCGCTTGCAAGAATGTTGCGCAGCACAATGGGCTGAAGCCCGGTGGTGTAGCTGTTTATAAGCATAAACAGCGGCTTTTCGCTCAATACCCCCGTGCACAGCTTCACAAAAGCCGTACAGCTCGTTTTCCAGCTTCCATATCTCGCCGGACGGCCCGCGTCCGTAGCTGGGCGGGATCCATTATTATTGCCATCGTAGCGGCTGCCGCGGCGTATCTCCCGCTGCACAAACTTGGCGCAGTCGTCCACTATATAGCGCACGGGAGCGGAGGAAAGGCCGGAAAGCGCAATATTTTCCTTTGCATTGCGCCACCATGTTTTTTGCGGCGTCCACATGGCACCACCAGAAGCCCCCCGCTTTGGCGGCAGCCACGGTAGCGCCCCCGGTTGTTGCCAAAAGGTTAAGCACCTTCACCGGCCGCCCGCAGGAGCTTATAAGGCGCATCATCCAGTCCCAGTTTGCCGCCTGCTCCGGAAACAGCCCCGTATGCTTGAAGCCCATGGGGCGCACCTGAAGGTAAGCTCCGCCATGAAACCGTCCAGCTTTCCGGAAGGCTTTTATAGTATTCCCACTGTCCGCCCCGCTCGAGGAGCGGCGGTACTGCGCATCCGGCTTTATCTTTCCCCCGCTGTAACCCCATTACCTGCGGATCGGGGCGCAGCAGATGGTATTCCGCCCAGCGTTCGTATTTCATGCCCCTCACCGCAGTCTATGCATTCGTAATCCTTCCAGTCCGAAGCAATATACATCCGCTTTCCCTCCTTTTTGCGCTTTTGTTACCGCCTTGGCGCATGCGCCAAGGCCTATGCGGCACTGCTTACGCTTTTTGATCGAGCGTGCAGTGCTCGCCGTTTATCTCCCATCTGCTTTGCATTCTCGCACGGCTGCGCAAACAGCACCGCGTCCGCCTGCGCGCCGGGAGCTTATCATATCGGCGCCCTCTTTTGCCGCCTCCAGCAGCTCGCCCTGCGCGGTAATCGTAAGAATGATATGGTCCGTAACCTCAAGACCTATGTCCTTGCGCATGGTCTGCACCTTGCTTATAAGTCGCCTGCACAAAGCCCTCACGGCGAAGCTCCGGAGTTATATGCTCATCCAGTATCACCACGATTTTGCCGTCGGATTCCGCAGCAAAGCCCTCTTTATTCTTGGAGGAAATAAGCAGATCTCCCTCCGTCAGCTCCACCTTGGTGCCGTCGATGTCCAAGGTGTATGCTCCGCCGTTTTTAACGGCGGCCACCACCGCCTGCGCATCGCACGTCCTTGGGGAAGGCGCTTATGCGTCCCAGCAGCGTTGCCGTATTTCGGCCCCAGACGGTGCGCAGCTGCGGCTTGAGAGAAAAGGGTGTAATCGGAGGAATCGCTTAAAAAGATCCACCGCCTTGACATTCAGCTCATCCTCTATAAGCTCGTTGAACTGCTCCGGCAGCTTTCTCTCCGAACGCAGCAGCAGGCGGGAAAGGGGCTGACGGTTCTTTATGTTGGCCGCGGCGCGGGCGGCGCGTCCCAGCACCACCGCCTCAAGCAGCAGCTCCATGTTGGCCTCCAGCTCCGGGTCGATAAACTCCGCGTTCCACTGCGGGAAGCGGCACAGATGCATAAGGGGCACCGAAGCATCCACGCGCTTTACAAGGTTCTGATACAGCTCCTCCGCCATAAACGGAATAAAGGGCGCGCTTATCTTTGGCGTGGTCAAAGCACGGTATAGAGCGTCATGTACGCGTTTATCTTGTCCTGAGTCATGTCGCTGCCCCAGTAACGCTCGCGGCCGCGGCGCACATACCAGTTGCTCATCTCGTCCACAAAGGCCTGCATTGCCCGCGCCGGCTCGGTTATTACATATTTATCAAGCGATTCGTCCACATATTTCACCAAAAATTCAGCTTTGAAAGGATCCAGCGGTCCATCAGCGAAAGCTTATCCTTCTCCAGGCTGTACTTTGTGGGGTCGAAATTGTCAATGTTGGCATAAAGCACAAAGAAGGCATAGGTGTTCCACAGCGTGCCCATGAACTTGCGCTGCGCCTCGCTTACCGCCTCGGCATAGAAGCGGGAGGGCAGCCACGGCGCCGATGCCGTATAGAAATACCACCGCACCGCATCCGCGCCCTGCACATCCAGCACGCTGAAGGGTCCACGACATTGCCCTTATGCTTGCTCATCTTTACACCGTCCTTGTCGCCCACATGCCCAAGCACTATGCAGTTGCGGAAGGGCGCGCAGTCAAACAGCAGGGTGGATATCGCCATAAGGGAATAGAACCACCCGCGGGTCTGGTCTATGGCCTCGCTTATGAAATCCGCCGGGAAATTATGACGGAATTTTTCCTGATTCTCAAAGGGATAATGCCACTGCGCAAAGGGCATGGAGCCGCTGTCGAACCAGCAGTCTATAACCTCCGGCGCACGGTGCATAACTCCGCCGCACTTTTCGCACTTCATGGTAAGCGGATCAAGATAGGGCTTGTGCAGCTCGGTATCCAGCGGCGCCGGTAAGCCCTTGCCAGCTCCTCGCGGCTGCCCACCACATGATAGTGCCCCGCACTGGCATTCCCACATGGGCAGGGGTGCCCCAGTACCGCTCGCGGGGAAAGCGCCCAGTCTATAACATTTTCCAGGAAGTTGCCCGAAGCGTCCTTCCTTTATGGTCTCCGGCATCCAGTTTACGGTGCGGTTGTTGCTTTATCAGCTGATCTCTCACCGCCGTCATGCGGATAAACCAGGTGGAACGGGCATAGTAGATAAGGGGGTGTCGCATCTCCAGCAGAAGGGATAGCTGTGCTGATAGGGCAGCTCGCGGAAAAAAGCCCGCGGGCGCGCAGATCCTCCGTTATCGGCTTGTCGGCATCCTTACAAAAAGCCCCGCAAACTTGCCGGTCTTTTTTCAATAAGGCCCTGATTGTCCACCATCTGTACAAAGGGCAGGTTGTTGTCCCGCCCCACACGGGCGTCATCCTCGCCGAAGGCCGGAGCGATATGCACGATTCCGCTTCCGGAATCAAGGGTAACATACGGATCCGCCCCACATACCATGCGCGCTTTTTCTATCATCACGGGCAAAATCAAACAGCGGCTCATAATCCATCCCGCAGAGGCTGTTCGCCCTCCTCAGGTTTTTATTACCTCGGCGCCCTACGCCCAGCACCTCAAAAGCGCCTTTGCCAGAATGTATGTGCGTCCCTCAAGGCGTGCAGTAGATAATCCTCCGCATTGACGCACAGCGCCACATTGCTGGGCAGGGTCCAGGGGCGTGGTGGTCCACGCCAGAAGATAGGTGTCCTTTCCCCCTTTACCTTAAAGGATACAAATGGCACTGCGCTTCGGTAACATCCCAGCCCTGCGCCACCTCGTGGCTGGAAAGCGGGGTCCCGCAGCGGGGCAGTAGGGCACCACCTTGTGTCCCTTTATAAAGCAGCCCCTTGTCCGCTATCGTTTTAAGCGCCCACCATTCGGATTCAATATAGTTGTTGTCATAGGTGATATACGGGTGCTCCATGTCCACCCAGTAGCCCACCGCGTCGCTCATATGCCTCCCATTCGAGGTGTACTTCCATACGCTCTGCTTGCATTTTTCAATAAAGGGCTCAATGCCGTACTTTTCTATCTGCGGCTTTGCCGTTTATCCCCAGCTGCTTCTCCACCTCCAGCTCCACCGGCAGACCGTGAGTATCCCAGCCCGCCTTTGCGCTCTATATGATAGCCCTTCATCGTGCGGTAGCGCGGAATGATATCTTCATAACACGGGTGAGTATGTGCCCTATATGCGGCTTGCCGTTGGCAGTGGGCGGTCCGTCATAGAACACAAAATCCTTTCCGCCCTCATTCTGTGCGGTGGATTTCAAAAAATGCCGTTTCTTTTCCAGAACTCCGTTATGGCGCGTTCCCTGTCCACAAAATTAAGGGGAGGTGTCAACCTTCTGATGTATCATCATAGTATCAAGCCTTTCCCCGCGCCGATCGAAGCTTACGGCGCAGTGTTATTTTTTGTCATATGATTTTTGATTTAATAAAATAAGCCCGTACTCCTAAAAGCACGAGGCGCTTTAACCATTAAGAGCGGCGCAGTAATTTACGCGTTGTGCTGTATCGGGCACTCCCGTATTGCGCTCAGGCCGCAGGGGCGTTCACGCAATCCCTTCACGGGTGATCGTACCGTTTTTCATGCGTACCGCATTGCAGCAGCCGCGGCTCTCTGTAACGCACTTTGTAAAACAGCAGCATCCCGATCGTCAGGGTTTATCTGTTTTTCCGGTATCTTCCGGCAAGGTATATTATATAAAATAACGGATTGTTTGTAAAGCATAAAAACGGCAAAATTGCAAATCCTGCCGCCCGAAAACGGCAGCAAAATACCCTCAGGCTCAAAAAAAATGCTTGACAAATGCGCCTCAAGGTAATATACTTGCAAATGTTCAAAATATAAATGTGTCTGTAGCTCAGCTGGATAGAGTAACTGGCTACGAACCAGTAGGTCGGGGGTTCGAATCCTTCAGGGTACACCACGCACGAAAAAAGCAATTGCATTTTGCAATTGCTTTTTTTGTCATATTTGCCTTACGGCGAGCGGTATTGTTGCGCAGTGATATTCGCCTTTCCGCCGAGTGATATTCGTTTAGCGAGGGTGAGATGCGAATATAATATCATTGTGAGCTTTAGCCAACAATATCACTTTTTGCGGCGCGAGGCTTTACAGCGCGCGCTTTCCCGGACGCCTTGTCCCTCTTTGTATTCCGCACTCCGCCTTGAGGATAATTGTCCCTTATACTGTTAATAAACTGTGAATTACGCTGTTAAAAGTTATCCACAGTTCCCACAGACTTACCCACAATTGCGGATATATCGGCAATTATCTGTCAATAACTCCGGTGAAACAACTTATCCACACCGAAAAAATACTCCTTCCGGCTTGTGGATAACCCGCTTTGTGCACACCTTTCTTTGCTTTTAAAAAAATACCGACCGAAACAAAACCGTTTCCGTCGGTAACCTTTGCGCACGCTCCGGCAGCCCTCGCGGCACGGCGGGCGCATGCAGCATGAAGCACGCCCGGTATTTTCCCAAAAAGAGGCTACGCGTTTCCAGCATCAGCTTATCCGCAATCAGGGCGATGAATTCGCCGTTTGTGGGCTTGTCGTTGCGGGTATACACATTATAGCCGAATATATCGTTTATGTTTTCTATCTTGCCCCCGCGTCCAGGCTACCTCTATTGCATGGCGTATTGCCCGCTCCACCTTGGAGGCACTGGTGTCATATGTCCGCGCTATCCCCGGATACAGCTCCTTGGTTATGCGGTTTATTATATCCGGGTTGCCTATCACCATCTTTACCGCTTCCCTTAAAAATGTATAGCCCTTTATATGCGCGGGTATTCCCATGGTTATAAACATAGTGCTTATGCGTCATCCACGCTCTTTTTCTCCCATACGCACCACCGTCCTTGACCGCGGCTCTATGTGCCGCCCCCCTCCTTTAACGCTATGCAGTCCCGCACCCTGTTGCGCACCGATTGCATCAAAGGGCTTTTGCAAGAAAAATGTGGCCCCAAGCTCCACCGCACGCAGAACAAAGGCCTCCTGTACCAGTGCCGATATCATTATAACGCCGGCGCGCCGCTTTTGCCCGCCGCCTTTTCCAGCACCCCGAAGCCATCCAGCTTTGGCATTACCAACATCAAGAAGAACCACATCCGGCGACAGCTGTTCTATCATGCACAGCGCCTGGGTGCCGTCGCAGGCCTCCTCCGGACCAGCGCTACATCCTCCTGCCCCTGAAATATCTCTGAGCGCACCTGCGAACCTGTCCGTTGTCATCTACAATGAGAACCCTGGTCTTTTGTTGTTCCATACTGATAAACCCCCTTTCGATACAGCCATATATTGGCAAATCTTTCTTTGTGAGGGTATAATAGCACAATATATGGTATAATGCAATAGGAAATTTTAAAGATTATTGTTAAATTATGTTAATTCCGTTGCCTTTTTTTGTCGAATTCGTTACACAGCAATAAAAAGCGAAGTCTTTACCCTGCCGCGACGCCCGGAAGCCCCGCGATGCAGGGGCAACAAACGCTTTTCATATCCGCAACAATGTTGTATAATAAAATATCAAAAAGCCGCATTTTCTGCGGCCGATATTCGGCATAATGAGGAAATAACGGAGGAAGCTCCGCCAAGAAGCGGAAAAACGAGGACGGTCATGGATATTATAAAGGCGGAAAAATGTTCATTATACCTATGAGGACAGCGGTGACAGTATTCTCCGCGGCATAGACCTCACCGTGAAAGAGGGCGAATTTCTTTGCATACTGGGGCATAACGGCAGCGGAAAATCCACCCTTTGCAAAGGTGCTGGGCGGCCTTTTTCTGCCAAGCGAGGGGCGGGTGGAGATTTGCGGCATGGACACCGCCGACCCGGAGAGCGCCTTTAATATCCGCCAGCGCGCAGGCATGGTGTTTCAGAATCCCGACAACCAGCTTGTCGCTACCGTCGTGGAGGACGATATAGCCTTCGGCATGGAAAACCTGGGCGTGCCCGCACCCGAAATGAACCGCCGCATAGACGAGGTTCTTGCCGCCGTGGGCATGTCGGAATTCCGCAAAAGCGCTCCCCACAAGCTCTCCGGCGGTCAAAAGCAGCGCATTGCAATAGCCGGCATTCTGGCCATGCGCCCGGAAATACTCATTCTTGACGAGCCCACGGCCATGCTGGACCCCTCCGGGCGCGCCGAGGTCATGAAAGCGTGGAGCAGCTGCGCAGGGGACGGCATGACAATAGTTCACATAACCCATTTTATGGAGGAAAACCGTCTCCGCCGACCGCCTTATAGTTATGTCGGAGGGCCGCATCCTGCTTCAGGGCACACCCCGAGAGTTTTCCCGTCAGGAGCAGCTGCGCAGCCTCTCCCTTGATGTTCCGCAGATGACGGCGCTGGCGCACGACCTTATCCGCTTCGGTGCCGATATCCCGGCGGATATCCTCACAATAAAGGCTTGCCGACTGCATATGTCCGCAGTAAGCCGGGCTTTGCGTTTTCCCGCCGTTTTCGGCAAAAAAACGCGTTTTTCGCATGTATTTTTGTGTTTGTAAAAGATTTTTACCTAAGGAGTCAGCCTGTACAATATGTCCGTAATTATCAAAGACCTTGGATATATATATTCCCCCGGCACGCCCTTTGAGTACCGGGCGCTGCACGATGTCACCCTTGAGATACCCGACGGCCAGTATGTGGCCCTCATAGGTCATACCGGCAGCGGAAAATCCACCCTTATACAGCATCTCAACGGCCTTATCCGCCCTACAAGCGGGTCCATAACGGTGCAGGGCATAGACCTCACCGCAAAAAAGGTGCCCTTAAGGAGCTGCGCCGCCGCGTAGGTTTGGTATTCCAGTACCCCGAATATCAGCTTTTTTGAGGAAACCGTGGCAAAGGATGTGGCGTTCGGCCCAAAAATCTCGGGCTATCTCCCGAAGAGATCGAGCTGCGGGTAAAGGAGGCCGTAAGGCTTGTGGGTCTGCCCGAAAGCGTTTGGAGGCCAGCCCTTTGACCTCTCCGGCGGACAAAGCGCCGCGCAGCCATTGCCGGAGTGCTGTCCATGCGCCCCGAGGTGCTGGTGCTGGACGAGCCCATTGCCGGGCTTGACCCGATGGGCCGCCGTGAAATACTTGCCCTTGTGGAAAACTACCGCCGGCACAGCGGCGCCACGGTGGTGCTGGTATCCCACAATATGGATGATGTCGCCGATATTGCCGACCGCGTAATAGTAATGCACCGGGGCGGGGTGGCGTTGGACGGCACCCCTCACGAGGTGTTTTCCCAAAGCGAAAAAATGCAGTCCCTCGGTCTTGATGTGCCGCAGGTCACCCTGCTTGCCGACGAGCTGCGCCGCCGCGGCATGGATGTGCCCAAAAACATAATAACCCGGCAGGAAATGCTGGAATAACTGCTTTCAAAGGGGGGGTGGCAGGATGCTCCGCGACATAACCATAGGGCAGTGATTACCCTGCCGACTCCTTCGTGCACAAGCTGGATCCCCGCTTCAAGATACTTGCAGTGCTTGCCTATATAATCGCCGCCTTTTTTGTAAAACCTATATAGGGCTTTTGTGCTGCTTGCCTTCCTCACTGTCGCCGTAGCCGCCTCCCGCATACCGCTTAAGGTGCTGCTGCGCGGGCGTAAGGCAATATATGTGCTGTTGGGCATAACCTTTGTTTTTCAACGCCCTGCTTTCGGGCGGGCAGACGGAATACTTCCGCCTGTGGATATTCCGCCTAACCCGTGAAGGGCTGGTGCGCGCGGTGTTTATGGCTCTGCGCCTTATAATGCTTATAACCGGCGCCTCGCTTTTTGACCCTTACCACCGCGCCCATCGCGCTTACCGACGGCATGGAAAGGCTGCTTTCCCCCGTTTGCAAAAAGCTGCATTTTCCCGCCCACGAGGTGGCCATGATGATGACCATTGCGCTGCGGTTTATTCCCACCCTTATGGAGGAGGCCGACCGCATAATGAAGGCGCAGTCCGCCCGCGGCGCCTCCTTTGACGAAGGCGGGCTGATAAAGCGTGCAAAGTCCGTAATCCCCTGCTGGTGCCGCTTTTCGTCTCTGCCTTCCGCCGGGCCGAGGAGCTGGCAATGGCCATGGAGGTGCGGTGCTATCACGGCGGCGAGGGGCGCACGCGCCTGCATGTGCTGCGCTTTACGCGCCGCGACGCAATAGGGGCTTGCGGCCTTTGCATTGCTTATAGCGGCGGTGGCGTTTGATTCGGCGTATATTTCGGTGCATATGCCCTGTTTGCTGGGGATATAGCCCGTTTTGCCCGCGCGGACGGCGCCGTTTGCAGCCCTTTTGCCGGAAGCTTTGGCCCGCAGAGCCGCTTACGCCCGCGCGCACGGCGCCGGGGCAAGCCGCAAAACGATAAAAAAGTGCGCAAAAACCGTTAAAAACAGCAAAAAACCGTTAAAAACGCCTTAAAACGGGCAAAAAACGAATAAAAAACAAAACGGCGGCAAAGGAGGGAGCGGCGTGAGGATAAAGCCATAGTTACCTAGACGGCACGGCATACGGCGGGTGGCAGCTTCAGAAAAACGCGCCCAGTATTCAGGGCGAGCTGGAGAAGTGCTTTTTTCCCTGTGCGGACACCGCATACCGGTGCAGACGCGGGCGCACCGACGCAGGGAGTGCGCGCTGGCCTGCCGGTGCATGCATTTGACATTGAAACAAGCGTTCCCGCGGAAAAAGCTGCCCTTTGTTTTAACCGTGCGCTGCCGCGGGACATACGCATGGTTTCCGCCTGCCGGTGCGAGGGCTTTCACGCCCGCTTTGACGCCAAGGGCAAAACCTACCGCTATGCCCGTATGGAATGCGCCGCAGATGACGGCGCTGGAGCGGACCGCTGCATGCACTTTCCCTACCGGCTGGAGCTTGACAGGCCCATGCGCGCGCCGCCGCGCTGCTTGAGGGAAAACACGATTTTGCCGCCTTCTGCGCCTGGCGCGCAGACCCGTACAACGGTGCGCACGGTAAAAAGCGTGGAGATTACAGGTCAGCCGGGCGGAATGATATATTTTACCGTTACCGGAGAAGGCTTTTTATACAATATGGTGCGGATAATTGCCGGTACGCTTTTGCGTGGGCAACGGGCGCATGGAGCCGGAGCAGGTGAGCCGCGCTCTGATTTCGGGCAGGCGCACCGATGCCGGCTTTACCGCCGAACCGCAGGGACTTACTCTTATGGAGGTATATTACTGATGACAGAAAACAGACAGATGCTGCCGAGCTGTTCTTGCAGGGCTATAACTGCGCCCAGTCGGTTTGCGGCGCGTTTGCCCGGGAGCTGGGCATGGAAAAGGAGCTGCTGCTTGATATGAGCGCGGCCTTCGGCGGCGGCTTTGCGCGCACGCGCAACCTTTGCGGAGCGGTAAGCGGCATAGGCATGGTGATATCCCTTTCCATGCGCGCCTCCGCGCCGCAGGAAAAGGGGGAGGTGTATGCCGTTGTACGCAGGTATACCGACCGCTTTGAGGAAGAATTCCGCAGCCTGAACTGCGGGGAGCTGCTAAAGGGCGTAAAGGGCATAACCAACACGCCGCAGCCCGATGAGCGCACCGCGCGGTATTATGCCGCCCGCCCCTGCACCGCCTTTGTGGCATATGCGGCAAAGCTGCTGGAGGAATATTTTTGCCTCAAGGCAGCAGTAAGGTTTTATATTGCCTTAATTTTTATATTGCTTTAAGTATTATATTGCCTTAAATACCGCTGCCAAAACATTGCCGGCACAAAGAAACGCGAAAAAGGCAAAAAAAACGGGGGGTTATTATGGTTCCGCTTTATACGGGAGATTATCACGGCGGCACGCAGTGCAATTACGATTACAACGGGCGTCTGCTTATAATTGTGCAGCCTGCAAAAAGGCGGGCGGATGTGTGCCCGTGGGTTTGGCGGGCGGAATTTTTTGACGCCTTTCCGGCTGTGGATATAGCTTTGCTTGAAAAGGGCTATGTCATTGTATATTACTGCCTGAGCGATATGTACGGCTGCCCGCAGGCGGTGCTGAGATGAAAAGGCGCACGATTTTGTCGTTAAGGGTTTTCCCTCTGCGAAAAAAAGCCGATATATTCGGGTTTTCGCGCGGGGGCTGGTACGCCTAAACTATGCGGGTAAAATATCCCAACGATGTAAGCTCGCTGTATCTGGATGCGCCGGTGATGGACATACGCTCCTGGCCGCTGTGTCTTTTGCCCTCCACCGAAAAAAGAAGGCGGAGTTTGCCTGAGGCGCGGCAGTGCCTTGAATGTTACGGCCTTACGGAGGAAACGGCGCAGGACTTTAACGACGGCCCGCTTGCGCACCTTGAGGAGCTGTCCCGTTTACGTGTGCTGCTGGTGGCGGGGCTTGTCGACACCACGGTGCCCTATGAGGACAACGGTAAAAGGCTGGCGGACTTTATGCATCACCGGGGCGGCGATATACTGACGCTGCTCAAGCCCGGGGCGAGATTGGCCGCACTCCGTAGACGACCCCGACCGGGCGTGCAGGTTTATAATGAAGGCATAAAGCGGTGATATGACATGACGCAGTGGATACGCATTCTTGAGCTTATAGGGGGCGCCGCCTTTGCGCTTTCGGCGCGGCGGCGGCAATGGAGCACGGCTGGATATTTTCGGAGCTGCTTGTGCTGGCCCTTACCACGGCGGCGGGGGCGGCGTGCTTCGGGATCTGCTGCTGGGGCAGACTCCGCCGGCGGTGTTTTCCCGACCCGCTGTACATTGCGGTGTGCCTTGTTGCAACGGTGCTGTTTGCCGCGGTTATAAGCGCTGCAAAAGGGAAGACGCACTTGCGCGCTTTGAGGGCTTTATAAACATAGCCGACGCGGCGGGGCTGGGAATATTTGCGGTGCTGGGCAGCAAGGCCAGCCTGAGCGTGCGCCCTGATTTTATAATGGCGGTGTTCATAGGCACTCTTTACCGCCGTGGGGGCGGTATAATGCGGGATACGGCGGTGGCGGTGCCTCCCTTGTTTTCCGCAAGCGCATATATGCCGTGGCGGCCATTGCGGGCAGCGCACTTTTTACTGCGCGCTTTACAAAATTCTGCCGCAGTGGGCCGTTATCGTGTTGTCGCTCAGCGCGGTTATAACCATAAGGGTGCTGGCCTCCGTTTCCGCTGGGACCTTCCGTTATACGCTTTGACGGCAAGGACAAGCCCGAAGGCGGGGTTGACGCCGATGCAGCGCCGAAAAAGGCGGGCGGAACAGGGCAGCAGCGGGCCTGCGGACAAGCGCGCGGGCACAGCGCAAAGGGCCGCCGGAATCCGATGCAAAAAAACTTTGCGCAGCACGCAATATTTCCTTGATATAGTTATGAATCTGTGATAAAATTCACGGGCTGCAAAAATGCGGCAAACACTTTTTCATGGAGGAATACCCATAATGACGGGCTTTGACGAGAAGCAAAAGCGCAATTCTGGCTGCAATGACGGAGGACGGAGTGAAAACGGACGCGCGCCTGATGTCCCGGATAATCACCTTGGCCTTTGCAGCCGAGCTTGAATATATGAAAAAAAGCGGGAATACTGGACGAAAACGATGAATTCCGCGACGGCACATACGACGATGACGACGCCTTTGATTATATGACGGAGGCTCTTTCCAACAGCTGCCCTCGGTGGACCCCTACAAGAGGCTCGACGGACTACCTTGAATACTACTGCGAATATCACGACCGCTACCTTCAGGACAACGGTCCGTTTGCCTGGCTGTAAGCGAAAAAATTAAGCGTCCGCGCGATATTAAGCATATACGCAGACGAAATATCCGGACGAAATATCCGATAAATACCGATAAATATCCGATAAATATCCCTAAGCCCCCGGTAAAAGTTAAAAGGGCGCAGGATAAAACAAAAAGCATAAACGGAGGAAGCAGCATGCCGGAACAGGCAGTAAAGGGAATTCCTTGAAAGAAACGGGACGGACCGAAAAAAGGTTATCACCGTAGGTTTTTCCGGCGGTGCGGATTCCGTATGCCTGCTTTCCTGCAGCCTTGCCGATGCGGGCTGCAATGTGCGCGCGGTGCATGTGCATCACATGATGCGCGCCCAGGAGGCCCGCCGGGGACGCTGATTTTTGCCCGCGATTTCTGCGCGCAGCGCGGCATTGCCTTCGTCTTATGCAGGTGAATGTGCCGCAATACGCACGCGCAAACGGGCTTACGCCGGAGCAGGCGGCGCGCTGCCTTCGCTACCGCGCCCTGCGCGAGGCGGCTGGCGGCGGGCTTATTGCCGTGGCGCACAATCTAAACGATCAGGCGGAAACCGTGCTGATGCTGCTTTGTGCGGGGCAGCGGAACCGCGGGGCTTGCCGCAATGCAGGAGGTATCCGGGGATATTATCCGTCCGCTGTTGTATGTAAGCCGCAGGCGAATAGAGGAATACTGCCGCAAGCACGGGCTTGAGTATGTGACGGACAACACCAACCTTGAGCCGGACTGCACGCGCAATATTCTGCGCCTTGAGGTGCTGCCGATGCTTGAAAAAATAAACCCGGACGCTGTAAAATGCATCGTGCGCACCTCGCTTCTTGCCAAAAAGCGACGAGGAATATCTGCGTGCGCAGGCCGTGGCGTGCGCCGAGACAATCATGACGGTGCAGGGCGGCAGCGTTATTATAGACGCAAGGGGGCTTTTGCAGCTTCCGCCCGCGCTGGCGGGGCGGGTGCTGCGCTTGGCATGGAGCGGGCGGACAGCACCGTGGATTTTGAGCTGCACCATGTAAAAGCGTGCCTTGAGCTGTGCCGCGGGCAGAGCGGACGGCGGCTGAGCCTTGCACGGGGCGTTACGGCACTGTACAGCGGCGGCAGCCTTTTGCTGATACCGCCGGAAAAAAAGCGGCGTCATGCAAAACGGAAAAAGCGGCGCAAAAAGGGCGCAGCGGCTTTGAACGGCAAAGGCAAAGGGGCGGTTTCGCCCGCGGAAGAGGGCGCGGAGCTGCCCTTCCGGGAGGGAAGCTTTTTCTTGAAGATACCGCGGTACGGATATCGCCCGCAGGCAGCGCAAATCAGGCAGACCGCAGGGCGGGGTGCGAATATATCTTTCTGCCCGATACCGCCGGAGTAGTGCTGCGCCGCAGGCGCAGCGGCGACAGAATACACCCTTTGGGCGCTCCGGGGAGCAAAGCCTGAAGAAGTTCCTTATAGATAAAAAGGTGCCGCTGTACAAAAGGGATTCCCTTGTTTTGGCCGCACGCGGAAGCGAGGTGCTGGCCGTCATAGGGCTGACGGTGGCGCAGAGCGCAGCGGTGAAGGGGCAAAAGCGGCGATATATACCGCATTGAAGTAATTAATGACTCTGCCGGGGCTTCCGGTAATAATAAAACAGGTGAGGTATAAAATAATGCAACTGCATCCGGATTGTGAAAGAAATACTTATGAGCAGCCGGGAGATAGGCGAAGGTGACAAAGCGCCTTTGCTGACCGTCTTAACCGCGATTATGCCGGCAAAACGGTATATGATATGTATCCTCAAGGGGGCATCGGTGTTTTACAGCGATCTTGTTCGCCTTTCTGACCTTTGATGTGCGCATTGACTTCATGTGCGTTTCCTCCTACGGCAGCGCCACCGCCTCCAGCGGCGAGGTGTGCATACGCAAGGATCTGGATTCCTCCGTAAAGGACGCGGATGTAATTATTGTGGAGGATATTGTGGATTCCGGGCTTACGATGAACTATCTTGTGAATTATCTTGCGGCACGCAGCCCCGCAGCATAAACATATGTGCCCTGATGGACAAGACCGTCGCGGCGCAAAAACGCCGGTGGAGTGCGGTACTCGGGAATGGAAATCGGATGCTTATGTAGTGGGCTACGGGCTTGATTACGCGGAAAAATACCGCAATCTCCCCTATATAGCGGTGCTTCGCCCCGAAATACGGCGGCTGACCGCTTCCCGAAGGGCTTACTTAAGACGGCGTGACAGCGCCGTCTTTTTTTTGCGCCCGCGCAGACGGCACGATGTGCATCTGTTCCTTCATTTTTAATTTAATGAAGTTTTGCGTTCACAATATTCAGTAATGTACTATCATTTATGGCAAAATAAGTTAATTTACTGTATTAACATTGACATCATATGATATAATACTTTATGGCGACCGCCGAAAACCGATTCGGGACAACAGGAATTGAATAAGAGGCAGTGGCGAAACACAGATTGTGGTTCTGATCGTATTGCTGCAGCAATACGTAACTGAACGAAGAT
>VOFG01002304.1_pt1 | contig 23548 bp, 52 predicted proteins | sample 5384171 | NCBI WGS metagenome assembly VOFG01 (sample SAMN12384726, study PRJNA508395) | human gut metagenome | isolation source: healthy gut F | host: Homo sapiens | reverse complement strand
GTCGATACTCTGATGGTTTTTAGAAGAATTAAAAATGTTCCAGAATAGCTGCTGAACCATGTCTGAAAAGTTCTGCAGCCTGGATTCAGCAGCGCTATTCTCTGGAAGAACTGGAACATTTCCGCAGCATTCTTCTAAAACCATCTCAAGAGTTGAAATTCGGGGCATCGACTGACCGGTACCAGTAGCCTCCCTTTCCTTTTGGGACCTGGATATCTCGGCTCTCTTTGAAATAAGAAAAGCCAAACATTTTGCATAAAACCTTCCTGTTGATCATATGCCCCCCTGAACACCAAGCATCCACTGACCGTCGCGAGTACAGCAGAGAAGCAGATGACCGAAATTATGATAGCTCATACTGCAGAAAACGGTTTGTTTCGAAGCATGCAGACACGCGTCCAAGACGGCAGAGTTCATCTAGTAATCCTGCGACGTTCTGTCTCGCCATCACCAAACGCCTCACAAGGTACACCAACAGGTGCGGGCTCCCGACTACCCGGTTCCAGCTTGTGCGGCGGATATTTTTGCGGTTTCAAAGGCTCCGGACACTCTGTCATCTCAGGATTCCTGCACAGACTGTGTATGAACCTGTTCATCCTCCTTTGCAGGCTCTGTTTTCTGTTCCGTCTTTCCGTCATCTCCTGGAAATCCTCAGGATCGGTCGGTCATCCCACCCGTTCCAAAATCCGCCACTGTCAGGAATGGGATCATCCCGTTCATATCACCAAGTGGTATCTTTCCATGCCCGACTGCCATTGTCTGTGTTTCCAGAAGACAATCCATTCTGCCGGGCTTCTGTTCGAATTTTCCTGATTCTGCTCCCTTCAGCAGTCCCTTTCTTCCTCACAAATCCATAGACAGTACACCCATACCCGCGATCAGGCCTGGGCATCTCAGATGAACCTCCATCAGGCATTACTTGTTCCCTGGCTTCTACTTTTATGAAGCCACAGTTATTTCCTTTTTTTTTTCCTTTCTGATACCACATACACTTACGCCACAAAGCGCTGGTATTTTGCCAAACCAGAACCTCCCCGGATTTGCTCATCACTTATGTATATGAGCTTGCAGCTTCCAATATACCCTTCTACTCACTTTCCCCATGATCCGTCTTTCAGTCCACTGTGCATACGCTGCATAAATCCAGTTTCTGAGAGCCTTCTTCATATTCATACGCAGCATTTCCTGATTTTCTCCGTATCCGATGCATCCTGGAAATTCCGGATAAAACCCCGTATAACCTTTCACCGGATCTTTTCGCACCTCATAGGGATCCTCCCACAGATTTTCTGTCACCATCTCCATCGTCTATTTCTCCATATTCCACCATCTCATACAGGCCATCCAGAACATAATCATACGGTTTCCTGAATCTGGATCCTTTCCTGTTTTCCGATTCTGTTCAGTTCTCTGCCTATATCTCCGTTTCGTATCCACTCTGCATAAAGTCCATCAAACTGTTTTTCTTCAAGCTCATACTCTTCTTTCATCAAATCCAGATAATGTATGGCATCTTTATGAAATTTTCCCACTCTGGATCATCCCACATAAATATGATAATTCGTTCTCTTTTTCTGTCCCCATACCGTCCTTCACTTCCTCCATCGGCTCAGTTGTATTGTTTTTATATGCTATATTTTTTTCTACCCAGGACAAACAATAAATGTTTCCCTATTACGAAACATTATAAAAGAATTCCTCATTATCATCAATACACAGATATTTTTTATTGCGAAATATTATTTATGAGGAAGACGATATGCAGAAAATACGACCGGACCTGGACATCGGCAGAAACATCCAGCAGGTGCGTTATCTTAATGGATTCACGCAGGATCAGGTAATGCCCGTCTGAATCTCATGGGAATTCCCATCTCCAAGAGCACTTACGCCAAGCTGGAAACAAACCGGATGAACATCAAAGTCAGTGAACTCCTTGCACTCGCACAGATTTTTCACTGTGATGTTGGTGAATTTTTCAAAATCTTTTATAATCCTTCTGTTTATTCCTCATATAGACTTTTTTCTCTCAGCCCATTTCGTGCTGTTCTTCTGCAGTATTTTTTCCATTATCACCAAAACTAATGTACTTATTCCACTGACATCTAATCGTATCTCTGCAAAGCGTTTTTGCTTTATTGATACATCATGAAACACTTTCATTCCAAATACAAAAAGGAACCTCTTATTCAAGAGATTCCCTAGGTAAAAAAAACACCGAAAGCTCTATCTCAAAAGCTTTCGGTGCCCCTGCTGGGCAATCGAAGTGACAGGATTTGAACCTGCGACCTCTGCGTCCCGAACGCAGCGCTCTACCAAACTGAGCCACACTTCGTTATTTATTTTTTCTACGTCGCTCAACGCAAGACATATTATATTATAGGGTTTTGAATTGTCAACAGTTTTTTGAAAAAATAAAAAATTTCTATTTTCCAATTTCTTGCAAGAATTTCCGATATACGCTATATTATAGATAACAGGTTCACTGTAACATTCACTCACAAAAAACTAGAAGAATCCGCCCACTTATGGCGGACGGAAAGAGATCCACTATGATAGATGTAAAAAGTATCAGCACTCACTGCTCAAGAACAGAATTTGTCGGAACTGCTGTCCTTGACACGATTGGTCTGGTCATCTCAGGAATTGATGATACCTTATTAAAAGAAATGAATATAGGAACGAAATATCATACCCTCGGACTTTAGTTCCCGAACTGGTGCACATGGACAGATCACTGCAATTGACGATGCCGTAAAAGCAACCAATACAGAAGTCCTGTCCATAGAATTTCCAAGAGATACCAAGGGCTGGGGCGGTCACGGCAAACTATATCGCGATCGGCGGTACGATGTTTCCGATGTGCGTCACGCAATCGAATCCCTACTTTGAACTCACCAAAAAACGCCGGTGAGCTTTTATATCAGTGATTCCGGTCATCTGAGTTTACATTTTTTGCCAGTGCCGGTGCAGCTTTGCAGAAAGCTTCCACGCCATTCCCGGGAAAGCCTTTTGGCTCATACGATCTCCGGCTGCTACGGCCTGTAATGGCTGATACCGCAATGAAAGCTTCCGCCGTCAACATCGCCTGCTACATGACCCCAAGCATCGGAACCAGCCACTCCAACGAGGTTATTCTTGGAATTTCAGGTGATGCAAGTGCTGTCAAGGCAGCTGTCCTTGAAGCGTCAGGTCGGTCTGGAACTGCTCATCGGAATGGGAAGCTATCCGAAATCCCCGAGTGCCATATCTTTAATACAGACCCCAAAATCTTTCTGACTGAATATAAAGAAAAAGCCTGTGCCCTGAGATCTACTTGTCCAAGCGTCAAGTAGTCCCGAGTACAGGCTTTCTATTGTAAATTCATATTAGTTCAGCTGGTAAACATCCGCATACTGTAAAAGCTCAGAGCTTTCGCTGTGGCTGCTGCAGTAGATATCTACATACTATACGGAGTTCCAAGATCCTCTACCGTATAAACGTTTCCTGATAAGGAGCTTTGTTCCGAACGGTACACCTGCCATGGCTACAGTACGTCCTGCCACCGGCATAGTTCCACTTGCTGTTGCATTTCCTGCTGTTCCAGCAGGTTGCACAGTTACAGTAAGCTGTAAGCTTAAAGTTTCAAGATAAGTTCCTGACTGAGTCAGATGAACCAGAATCAGATGAACTGCTATCAGATGAAGAATCATCGCTGGACTCAGAGGAATCCTCTGTAGAAGAATCATCACTGGAAGTATCCTCTGTTTCACCTGTATACTGGCTGTCATCATCGATAGTTCCTGCTTCTTCATCATCAGAATAGCTGTCATCAGAGCTTTCGGAATCAGAATCATTCTCTGTATAGGAAGCATCAGAAGACTCGTCCTCTGTAAGCTTCATCACTGGAAGTATCTTCGTCGGATTCGGAAGAATCTTCACTATAAGACTCCTCTTCGCTTGCCGCTTCCTCAGCTGCTGCCTGTGCTGCAGCTTGCTGCCGCCTCTTCTGCTGCCTCTCCTGCTCAGCCTGCTCCATCAGAACTGCGATATCGTTATCAGCGCTGCTCACCTGAGCCATAAGAACCTCTGCCTCTTCCTGGTTTGCACTGATCTGATTTACATAGGAACTGATGTTATCACTTGTTGTTGCAACAAGATTCTGAACTTCCTGCTGCTTGGAGCCTTTCTCTGCGAGCATAGTATTGATGGAAGCGGATTCCTCCTCGATCTTCTGCTGCTGATCGGCGATATTCTGCTGTGTTGCCTCGTATTTCTCAAGCATGTTTCTGTCATATTTGGAAAGCTCGGAAATGCTGTTGGGCCATTCAGGAGTTCAGAAAGACTTCCTGCAGAGATCAGTGCCTCAAACATTGTTGTACCACCCTTCTCATATATGTACTGAATACGGTCAGACATTGCTTCCTTCTGCTTGATCGCTGCCTTCTGTGCACTGGCAAGGGCAACCTTGACTTTATTCAGCTCATCTTCTTTCTCAGCAGCCTGTGTGCTTAACTGAGAAATACTTTCTGTCAGTTCATTATATTGTGAATTCAGTTCTGACAGGTAGGATTCGAGTTCCTGTTTCTTACTCTCCAGACCACTGATGTTTGCCTGAGTCTGATCAAGTCCTGCCTGTGCTTCCTGCTTCTGAGCCTGTGCTGCGGCTATCTGATCTTCTGTAGAAGCGAATACGGTTGTTCCCATAGAAGCAGTCATTGCACATGTTATCAGCAGTGAAAGAACTTTCTTACTTTTCATATAAACACCTCATAATTTTTTGTATCCTCAGTATAACACATTTTTCATAAAATCAACACTTTTATTTAATTTTTGTAACATTCATGTAACATTTTCAATAAAGGTCGCGATTTTACCACATATCTACTATATGTATTACAAAAAATTACGCTGACTTGAAATTCATCTTCAGACAATGCCACCGTGTTTATTCTGCGACAGCTTCCTCTTACTTCCTCTGCCTCTTCTGCTGCCAGAAGTTCCTGGTATTTCTCAGAATCAGCCCCTGGATGCGATCCCTTGTCTGTGAGTTGATTGGATGAGCAATGTCACGATACTCTCCGTCCGTTGCCTTGCGGCTCGGCATTGCGATAAAAAACCTTCTCTCCCTCGATCACCTTGATATCATGTACCACAAACTCATCATCTATTGTGATCGATACGACCGCTTTCATCTTTCCTTCTTTTGCAATCTTTCTCACACGTACATCTGTAATATTCATTGTATTGCTGCCCCTTTCACCTTTCATACGCACGCATTGCCTTGTATTTTGTATTTATTTTATAATGCGTATCTTGCATTCTTTTCGACAACGATTCTGACCTTTCCGTCTTCTGCGCTGTAGCAGGAATCTGCCCTGATCGTATCGCGGCTTTCCACGATACAATTCTCCAGCCGCACGTTATCTCCCAGATAAACGTTGTTAAGAATCACGGAATTCCTGATCACACAGTTGTTGCCTACGTAAACATCCTTGAACAGCACAGAATTCTCTACTGTACCGTTGATGATGCAGCCGCTCGCAACAAGACTGTTCTTCACCTCTGCCCCAGGATTGTACTTGGCCGGCGGAAGATCGTCGATCTTTGTTTTGATTCCCGGTTCCTGTTTAAAGAAATAATTACGGATCTCCGGCTGCAGGAATGCTATATTGGTCCGATAATATGCTTCCGCAGTGGAAATATTGCTCCAGTAGGAATCTATCTTATAGCCGTAAATTCGTTTGAGGTTTTGTAACGAATAAGAATATCGTTTACAAAATCATGTCTGCCTTCCCTGGGCAGCCCGCTCCAGCAGTTCGATCAACTGTCTTCTCCGGATAACATAAATACCGGTTGAGATCGTATTATAATTGGATACGATCGGTTTCTCTTCAAATTCTTCAATCCTGAAGTCGTCATTCATGCGGACTACACCAAAGCGTTCCACTTCACTTTCCTGATCTCTGCAGGTTGTGCAGACAACTGTAATATCCGCACGTTTCGAAATATGGAAATTCCAGAACCTTGTTGTAATCCATCTTGTAGACGCAGTCGCCGGATGCGATCACGACATACGGCTCATGGCTGTTTCTTGAGGAAATCAATGTTCTGGTAAATTGCATCTGCTGTTCCCTGATACCACAGGCTGTTGTCCTTGGTGATCGTAGGGGGTAAATACAAAAAGTCCTCCCTGCTTACGACCAAAATCCCACCATTTGGATGAACTCAGATGTTCATTCAGAGACCTTGCGTTGTACTGGGTCAGTACGGCAACTTTCTGTACGTGTGAATTTGCCATATTGCTCAGCGCGAAAATCTATACTGCGGTAACTTCCGGCTACCGGCATTGCTGCGATTGCTCTCTTGTCCGACAATTCCCGCATACGGCTGTTGTTGCCGCCCTGCAAGGATAATCCCGATTGCCTTCATGACTGCTCACCATCCTTTGCTTTGATAATCTGTCCACTCTCAAGAATTCCGTTCGGATAGTCCTCCACCGTCGTAATCCTGAAATTGCAGTGTTTCTTCCTATCTTAACATTGTCCGGTATGACGCTCTGTTCTCCGATCGTAGCAAGTCCAAATGCGTAAACAGCAGGTTTAAATACATTCTTTGCTTCTTCTCCGCATCCAACAACAGTATTATTTCCAATCGTGACGTCCTCTGCTATGATTGCCCTGTCCAGAACAGAGTTCTCTCCGATCACAGAATTCCGCATGATAATGGAATCTCTTACTACCGTTCCCTTCCGATCACGACATTCGGTCCGATGACGGAATGATAGACCTCACCGTAGATCTCCGTGCCCTCGCCGATCAGACAGCAGTCTGTCACTGCATCCGCTGCGATATACTGAGGCGGGATAATATCTCCCTTGGTATAGATCCGCCAGTATTCTTCATAAAGATTGAACTCCGGAACAATGTCGATCAGTTCCATATTGGCTTCCCAATAAGATCCCAGAGTTCCAACGTCCTTCCAGTATCCACTGTATTCGTAGGCAAAAAGTCTCTGCCCCTTGTCCTTACAATAAGGAAGAAAGGATATGCTTGCCAAAGTCACAGTTGCTCTGTGCCTTAAGTGCGATCAGAGCCTCCTTCAGTACACAGGCCAGCTAAATATGTAAATTCCCATGGAAGCAAGATTACTGCTTGGTTTCTCCGGTTTCTCCTCGAATTCCTTCACACGTCCTTCTCGTCAGTCACCATGATGCCGAAACGGCTTGCTTCCTCCATAGGGACAGGCATACATGCAATTGTGATATCCGCTTTGTTTGCCTTGTGGAAATTCAGCATGATCTCATAGTCCATCTTGTAGATGTGGTCGCCGGAAAGAATCAGCACATAATCCGGATTATACTGCTCCATGTAATCGATATTCTGGAAGATCGCGTTGGCCGTTCCTGTATACCACTCACTGTTGTCGCTCCTCTCATATGGAGGCAATACGGTCACACCGCCCTTCATTCCTGTCCAGATCCCACGGAATTCCGATTCCGATATGTGTATTCAGACGCAATGGCTGATACTGCGTCAGAACGCCCACTGTGTCAATGCCTGAATTAATACAGTTACTCAGCGGAAAATCTATGATACGATATTTTCCCCAAAGGCGACCGCTGGTTTCGCTACCTTAGCTGTCAGTACTCCCAGTCTGCTTGCCCTGACCACCAGCCAGCAGCATGGCGATCATCTCTTTCTTAATCATGCGCTCACCTCTTGTTTTGTTTGATTTTTTATTATACCATATCTCCAAGATTAGTGAACATTATTTACAATTTTTTGTATTAATTTTATTTTTTTATATTTATTGCACACCTTTTTCTTTGTTTTTCCGAACCATCTCTCATTTTTCTATGTGAATTATGCACAATTCCTCGATTTCACGCCGTATTTTTTATCATCAAAACTTGGACTTTTCATTTTTATCTACAAGAGGTATAATATTTAAAAATAAGAAGTAACTCTTCAGCAAAAAATAAGGAGATTATCATTATGTATCAGATAGACTTTCATAAACCGATCGCCATCCATTTCATTGGTATTGGCGGAATCAGCATGAGCGGACTGGCTGAAGTTCTCCTGGAGGAGGGCTTTACCATCTCCGGTTCTGACTCTAAAAAAAGCCCGCTGACCACCCTTCTTGAAAGCAAAAGGGTGCAACTCTTTTTTTACGGACAGCGTGCTTCCAACATCAAGGACTCTGTTGACGTTGTTGTCTACACAGCAGCCATCCATCCGACAACCCGGAATTTGCCCTGTGCAAAGGAGAAAGGTATCCCGAATGCTCACCAGAGCACAGCTTCTTGGACAGATCATGCGCACAACTACGATACCCCGATCGCTGTATCCGGAACTCACGGAAAGACTACCACCACTTCCATGATCTCTCACATTCTTCTTGCAGGAGACTGTGACCCGACCATCAGTGTCGGCGGTATCCTTCCGGCGATCGGCGGAAATATCCGTGTCGGTCAGTCAGAACTTTCCTCACCGAAGCCTGCGAGTACACCAACAGCTTCCTGAGCTTTTTTTCCCGAAGATCAGTATTATCCTGAATATGGATGCGGACCATCTGGATTTCTTCAAGGATATCGATGACATCCGTCATTCTTTCCGTAAGTTTGCAGAACTTCTTCCGGCAGACGGTGCACTCATCATCAACGCAGAACTCGAAATACGAACTGATCATAAAAGGACTTCCATGTAAAGGTCATCACCTACAGTCTTGAGAAAGAAGCCGACTACACAGCCGACAATATCACATACGATGAATTCGGACACGCTTCCTTCCGTGTACTCCATAACGGCAGTCCAATCGGAACCTGCAAACTCCGCGTTCCGGGAATCCACAATGTTTCCAAATGCCATCCATCGCCTGCCTGACAGCTCATTGGAATCTCTTTCTGATGATGTTATTTTGAGGGACTTAAGGACTTTCACAGGAACAGACCGCCGTTTCCAGTACAAGGGACAGATCGGCGGCGTTACGATCATCGATGATTATGCACATCATCCGACAGAGATCGAGGCAACCTCCACGCAGCGAAAGAATTATCCACACAAAAATCTGGTGTGTTTTCCAGCCGCATACTTATACACGTACCAAGGCTCTGCTTCCGGAATTTTGCCGAAGCTCTTTCCCTGGCAGACCATGTTGTCCTTGCTGACATCTATGCAGCCAGAGAGACTGATAACCTCGGAATTTCCTCCGCTGATCTCCAGAAACTGATTGCGGATCTTGGTACTCCATGTGAATATTTCCCATCCTTTGCGGAAATCGAAAACTTTTACTCGAGAATTGTACACAGGGTGACCTGTTGATAACTATGGGGGCCGGAGACGTTGTAAATATTGGAGAACAGCTCCTTGGCAAGTAAGTTATCCACATTATCCACATGCTTATGCACATTTTTAATGCCACATAGCATGTGGATTTTTTATTACTTTGTCGTTTACATAAGTGTATATGCAGTCAGTTCAAAAATCCTTTATTTTATGCGTTTTTCGACATTTATCGTGGTTGCAGATAATTTTATCACTGATTTCTTTCCACATTATCCACATTATCCACATTTTAGTGTGGAAATCTTTTACCGAAAAATACCCTATTCTCTTTTGAAAAAGGTTGTGCTATAATCCAATTGTTCCAGACTGCCGCTGTTTCTGCGGCATTTAACCGGATTTTTCTTGGAAAGTGAGCGATATTTCATGGCAATGATCACCTTACAAAACTCCTCCATGACGGAGGTCACGATTTTATCGAACACATTTATCGACAATTATATGCCGGAGGCAAACGGGGAACAAAGTGTATATCTATCTTTTGCGTTCACTCCAATGCTCCGGTTTCTTTCAGTCTGGAGCAGATGGCGGACCGTCTGCTGTGCACAGAGAGGGACATCCTCCGTGCGCTGAAATACTGGGCAAAGCAGGAGCTCCTTGTCCTTGATTTCACAGACAGCAATAAACTCTGTGGTATTGCCTGCCTCTCCCGACGGACAGAAGACAGTTTCTTCTGTTTCTGCTCTCCCGGGAAACTGCTTCCGCAGCAGAACAGCCGGCAGTTTCACCAGCGTCATGCGTCAGTGTCGCTTTCCGCCCCTGAAACTTCCACAGACGAAGCCTCTGTTAAGCAGAAGCAGGAACTGACGCCTGACCGGATCCGAACTGAAACAGAATGAAGAGATCATTCAGATTCTTTACATTGCCGAACAGTATCTTGGCAAGACCCTGACTCCTACCGAAAGCCAGAAGCTGCTTTTCTTTTATGACGGACTGGGGCTGAGTGCAGATCTTATCGAGTATCTCCTTGAGTACTGCGTCAGTCATAATCATAAGAGCATCCGTTATATTGAGAAAGTTGCCATTGCCTGGGCAGAAAACGGAGTCACCACTGTTGAGCAGGCAAAACAATCCTGCTCCCGCTATAGGGAATACTTCGCTATTCTTAAAGCTCTGGGGATCACTAACCGTAATCCTGTTGAGACAGAGGTTACACTTATGGATACCTGGCTTAAAACCTACGGTTTTTCCATGGAGATCATTCAGGAGGCATGCAGCCGCACTGTACTCCAGACCGGCCAGGCGAGTTTCCAGTATACAGACAAGATTCTTGAGGGATGGAAGAAAAAGAGAGGTCAGAACTCTCGATGATATCCGCTCTCTGGACAGTGAACATCAGAAACGCCGCCAGAACAAAAAATGCCAGGAAACCGCCGCACCTGCTTCTAATAACCGTTTCAACAATTTTCAGCAGCGAGAGTATGATTTTGATGAATACGAAAAGCATCTGCTGAATCAATAGATAGAACGTAACTGTTTTCGCAGTAACGACAGTACTTTATCTGATTTTCAAAGGAGATAACGTGGCTTTACAAAATTTTCAATATGATACCATCATGAGAGAATACAGCCGTCGTCAGTCTGAGGTACAGCGTGCCCTGGAGGAACGGCGCAGGGAAGCATATTCCAAAGTTCCAAGACTTTGAGATCGACCAGAAGTGGCATCTTTGAGTGCCCGCAAGGCTCGTGCCCTTGCTGCTCGGACAGCCTGCTTTCGATCGAAGAACTGCGTCAGGAAGTCGCCGCACTTGCCAAAGAGCGGATCTCTCTTCTTAAGGCAAACGGCTTTCCTGCCGATTACCTGAGACCGCATTATTTCTGCCGCGAATGCCAGGATACCGGCTATACTGACGGACACCGCAAGTGTTCCTGTTTCAAAAAAAGCCGAGATTGAGCTTTTTATACACAGTCCAATCTCACAGAGATTCTCAAAAAAGAAAATTTTGAACACTTTTCTTTGACTGGTATTCTGATACAATAAAAAATGAAGCAACAGGATTAACTGCCCGCCAGACAGCACACAATAGCGGCTTATGACACCGCCTGGAATTTTGTGCAGGACTTTGATTCCTGTTTCCAGAATCTGTTTTTTACGGCAGCACCGGCGTCGGGAAGACCTTTCTTTCCCACTGCATCGCCAATGCACTTCTGGAAAGTTCTCACTGCGTTTTTGTATTTTTCTGCGTTTGACCTGTTTGACAGCATGGCTCAGACGGCTTTTTCCAGAAAATCCGAGACAGCTCCGGGCGAGAATTTCATCCTTGACTGTGATCTGTTGATCATTGATGATCTGGGCACAGAGCTTTACCAACAGCTTTGTATCCTCTCAGTTATTTTTATGCATCAACGAGCGTATTGCTCGACGTAAATCAACGGTCATTTCAACCAATCTGACACTGGAGGATTTCTCATCCACCTATTCCGAGAGAACTTTTTCCCGGATTGCAAGTAACTATCAGATGGTGAAGCTGATCGGCAAAGACATCCGCATTCAGAAAATTTTTTTAGGAGGAAAGTAAAGATGGCACAGTTAAACAACAAGGAGCTGACTACACTTCCGGTGGGAAGACTGGGACTCATCCTCTGGAAAGCTGTCGTCCCCTTGGCGAAAAGGTCAATGAATGGCTTGTTAAATGGAGAAACGAAAGAGACCACGCAGAAATGCAGTCCTTCGCATTTGAAGGATATCAGCGCGATTCCTATATTGTCAACGCCAAAACGCCTCGTTTTGGTTCCGGTGAAGGTAAAGGTGAGGTCAATGAATCTGTCCGTGGTGATGATATCTATCTTATGGTAGATGTAACCAACTACAGCCTGACTTACCGTATCAGCGGATTCACCAACCTGATGTCTCCGGACGACCATTTTCAGGATCTGAAACGTGTGATTGCAGCGATCGGCGGCAAAGCACGCCGTGTCAACGTTATCATGCCATACCTTTATGAGAGCCGCCAGAGCAAGCGTACTGGCCGTGAATCCCTGACTGTGCTTCTGCACTTCAGGAACTGACCGGCATGGGCGTAGAAAACATCATCACCTTTGATGCACACGATGCCCGTGTACAGAACGCTACACCTCTTCACGGTTTTGAGACCATCCAGCCTGCTTACCAGTTTATCAAGGCTCTTCTCAAACATGAGGAAGGACTCCATATCGACAACGAACATTTCATGATCATCAGCCCGGATGAGGGAAGCATGAGAAGAGCGATCTATCTTGCCAACGTCCTTGGTGTGGACATGGGTATGTACTACAGACGACTGGATTACACACGCAAGGTAAACGGACGTCACCCGATCGCCGCTTACGAATTCCTCGGACCAAAGCTTGAAGGCAAGGATGTCATCCTTATTGACGACATGATCTCCTCCGGCTACAGTATTCTTGAGATTGCATCTCTGCTTAAGAAACGTGGTGCAGGAAGAATCTACATCTGTTCAACCTTCGGTTTCTTCACAGATGGTCTTGAGAAATTTGATGATGCGGCAAGAAACGGAATTTTTGATAAGCTTCTACTACCAACCTTATCTATCAGACTCCGGAACTCCTGGCAAAACCATACTACATCAGCTGTGATATGAGTAAGTATATCGCCCTGATCATCGACACTCTGAACCATGATATGTCTATCAGTCATCTGTTGAACCCTGCTGACCGAATTAAACGCTGTGTTGCAAATTATATGGCTCAGAGCGAAGAAAAATAATTACCACTTATTTTTCCTGCTATAAAACGAAAAAACTCCCCACAGAAAAGATGCATCAAACATCTTTCCTGTGGGGAGTTTTATTGTTATGCTTCTGCTTCATCCTGCCGCTCATTCGACTGTTTCTTATCAGCAAGCTCCTGAATTACAGACATTGCCAGATTCAGGGAATCTATTTCTATCTCCTCTGCAATCGGAAGATATGTATAATCCTCAATTTCCTGATATTCTTCCATACGGTTTGACAGAAGCGTTTCTTTTTTCTCTGATCTCGTCATCGAGATTCTCTTTTGCCTGTCTGCAGGCGGTCATGCCGGTCAAGGAACCTCTTCTTGACTCTCCGACGCTTCTCAAGCTCACGGATGGTTTTCATGTAGAAAACATCTCCAGAAGGAAAAGACAGATTCCTCCGGCTGCAGTTACAGCTGCCAGCATAGTTTCTTTAAAATGAATTCCAAAAATCAATGCACCTGCCAGGAACAGGATAATCGTCATACAGATTCCTGCGTTCTGTATCTGATTCTTACGCTCAAGGGTATGGATATGTTCCTCTGTCAGTCCTTCTCCATGAACTCCTCCAGTTTTCGAAGAGAATCCTCCTTTTTACACGCATCTCCGTTCTCTGCTCTTCCAGTTCATGGATTTCTCTGTTCAGCTGTTCAATGGAACGACGCAGCTTTTGTTTTCGGCAAGATCTTCTTTATTGCGACGCTCCACCTGCACCTGATATCCCTTACGTGACATCTTGAGCATCTGCAGGATCCGTCCAAGGTCTTTCTGCTGTGCATCCTGCATCACTCTTCCATTTACAAGAACAGATGCATTCAAAAGTGCCTGAAGGCCATGATACAGTGCCTTCCCCTCTGCCACAGGTCTGTGTCCAAGGTCTTTGAATCTTTCAATGTAATCACCGATCAGGGTTCCTCTGTACTGTTCCTTCAATTTCTCGATATCATATGCCGGACGGGATTCATCCAGAACCTCCACAATGTTTCCCATTGTTTTGAGACGTTCTGCCAGAAGAAGGCTTCCCGGAGAACGCGTTCCCTGTATGATAACATGGTATATATTCTTTCCACCGCGCTTCATGATCTCATTACGCAGCATTTCTTCCAGAGTATACTGTGTGACACCCTCTTTGACCGTCAGATAAAGGTTCTGATAAGAACGAGAAGCAAATGGTACAAAAACGTGTTCTGACGGCACCCTGATCATAGGTTCCTTCTATATAACCATGTTCTCCCAGATCATTTCTGTCAACAGGCTCCAGCGCACCCGGATACAGGCACCAGTCCTTAAACAGATCCTGATGCTGGATGTCTGCGTGTCCCAGTGCAATATAGTCAAATCCACCCTCTGCCAGTTTACGGGAATCCAATGGTATATGCTGCTCATCTCCTCCATGCGCCATCAGAACGTGAAATCCTCTTTTATCGGTTTTTCCAGCCATCATAAAGTGCTTCGTGAATCTCCCCGATGTTCATAGCTCAGTCCATATACATAGATATTTTTTGATCCGGAATTTCAATGCAGGTAAATTTTCTTTCCTTAAAAAAATGATACATTCTGATTCCATTGAAAATCCGATAAAAGAATTTTCCCTGATGTAGTCATTGTCTCCTGCCATAAGAAAAATTCTGGTATTCGGAATCGTGCCAAAAAGGTCATTTATCTCTCTCAGTTCGCTTAGAAGAGGCTGTCGGTGAAAGAGATCTCCGGCTATAAACAGCAAATCCACCGGGCTTAACCCGGCGGAAAGTTTCCCAGATTTCATTCTCCCGCTTCGCGACTCCACGGGCAGCCCCGATCCGGGACTGCCCCCAGATTTACGTCTGCAAGATGAATAAATCTCATTCTTTAATTATTTATAAATCGCAGTTGTTTACAGTTCTCGGGAACGGGATTACGTCACGGATATTGCCCATTCCAGTCAGATACATTACACAACGCTCGAATCCAAGTCCGAAGCCGGAATGACGGGTAGAACCATATTTACGAAGATCAAGATAGAACTCGTACTCCTCGGCTTTGAGTCCGAGCTCTTCCATACGTGTTCTGAGTTTGCCGTAGTCGTCCTCTCTCTGGCTTCCTCCGATAATCTCACCGATTCCCGGAACAAGGCAGTCCATGGCAGCTACTGTCTTTCCGTCTTCGTTCATGCTTCATGTAGAAGGCCTTGATCTCCTTCGGATAATCTGTAACGAATACAGGTTTTTAAAGATCTCCTCTGTCAGATAGCGTTCATGCTCTGTCTGAAGGTCGGCGCCCCAGAATACTTTGTAGTCGAATTTGTCGTTGTTTTTCTCAAGAAGCTCAATTGCTTCTGTGTCGGTTACATGACCGAATTCGGAATTTACTACGTGGTTCAGACGATCCAGAAGTCCCTTGTCGATGAAGGAATTGAAGAAGTTCATCTCTTCCGGAGCGTTCTCAAGTACATAACGGATCACGTATTTGAGCATTGCTTCTGCGAGATCCATGTTGTCGTTGAGGTCTGCAAACGCACACTTCTGGCTCGATCATCCAGAACTCTGCAGCATGTCGTGTAGTGTTGGAGTTCTCCGCACGGAAAGTCGGACCAAATGTATAAATGTTGCGGAATGCCTGTGCATAAGTCTCGCCGTTGAGCTGTCCGCTTACAGTGAGGTTTGTCTCTTTTCCGAAGAAATCCTGGCTGTAAATCTACGGTGCCATCCTCTTCATTCTTCGGCACATTGTTCATATCCAGTGTCGTCACCTGGAACATTTCGCCTGCACCCTCGCAGTCACTTCCTGTGATGAGCGGTGTATGCACATAGACGAAATCTCTCTCCTGGAAGAACTTGTGGATCGCATAAGCACAGAGAACGTACACGGAATACTGCCTGGAAGGTGTTGGTTCTCGGTCTTAAATGTGTCATGGTTCTTAAGATATTCCAAGAGTGTGGCGTTTCTTCTGCAGCGGATAATCCGTACTTCACTCTGCCTGAATCTCAAACGGCCTTTGCCTCCGGTGTCGGAACCAGAGTTCCCTTTCGATGATGGCTGCACCGACATTTAATTTACAATCTCAATTCTCTGTGACAAGATAAAAAAGTATCATCGATATAAACACCTCATCTGCAGAGATCGGTACTCACTGGTACTGAGCGTATCATCAAACAGTCCGCTCAGTGCAGGATTCAGATATGCATCCGGCTCAAATCCAGCCTCCTCACTGTAGGAAAGCAGTCCGTAATAATACTGTTTATCTGTATCAATAATAATCTTCTGCAGCGGAGTTTTTATACATTCCATATGCAAAAACCAAACGAGATTCCTGCCCGGTGATACAAGGATTGCACGATAATTCGAGAGTGCGTCGCAGAACAGATACATTTTGAGAACGATTCTGTCTATTTCTTTTTTTTTTACATCCGAAGGATCTGAGATATCAAACATAGAACATTTCAGCCCTTCTGTGCTGCCTTACTGTCGGATCTGTCTCCCATCAATGCCAAGCAGTCTGTTTTCCCCATAGAAATGCAGGTACTCAGAGAAACCTGTGATCTTGGTTCACCGAGAATTTTGGGACTTTCCGGATCGGAGAAGATCGGCGAAAACAGAGGATCTGTATTTTCATATGTGACAAAATATCCTGTTTTTCCCATAAAACGAGCCGATTTAATCTCTCATTTTCTGCAAGATTTTCAATCTTTCCAACGGTTTTCATATCTTTATCCAGGACGTAAAGTCCAGATTCGTCCTGTGATATTCACTATAGTCCTTGTTCCATCCTGCTGTTGTCACTACCCGGAGATGTCCGCCATATTCATCCATAGAGAAATTATTAAGTTCTCCGGAAACGGAACCTGTACCTCCCTCTGTAAACACTCCGTCCTCATAACCGATGCGGATAATTTCTGTCTGCAGACTGCTGTCGTCGATATATTCCAGCCGGGAACCGCAGAATAAATATTGTTTTCACTTACATAAAAAGTATCCGCCACCGCTGATAACTGCCATGCTGTCAGAAACCTGATCTGGCTTCTCGTCTGACACAGAAGAAACCGCAAGATAATTTTGCCATTGTAGGAACAATCCGTTGTAATTCCACACCGGATAATAAGATGTGATCACAGTCTTCTATAATCGTGCACCAATTCTTGGGTACATTTCACTTTTTGCAACTGAGACGGTCTGCCTGTATCCGGTGCATATGATGTGAACAGATAAATTGTTTCCGTTTCTTCTGGATGAAAGATAGCTTCCATCCTGCTGGCTTAAGAACTTCGGATTCTCCGGATTCGCCAGTATCAACTGTGATCGTCATAAGTCTCTGTACTGGCACGTGCCGCGTGATGGGAAAGCTTTAGTTCCTGTATGTGATATAAGTCTCCTGCTGATGGATTACCTGAAGGCTGTCCATTCAGATACATCTCCATGGTAATCCGCATTTCTGTCACCGGTGAAAATCACTGACCAGTTTCATGGAAGCAGCATCAACAATACGAATATCTCCTTTGCTGTCCACTGTAAATTAAGTTCCATCTGTCTTGACAATATCTGCCTCGTCACATTTTCTTCCTGTGTGAAATGATCGGATATTTCGTCTATGTCCATGGGATATATTTCCGGTATCTTTGGAAGCCTCATCTGTTTTGTACTGTCAACTGCCTCTGCATCATATTCCACAAGATCGCCATCTGTGTATTGGTCATCCATCAAAGCATCCAGTCTTTCTCACTCTGCCATTTATGCAGAATATTATACAGGATTCATAACTCTCACCTGAATAGACCGGCGATGAACTCCTTCTGATGCTGTACCATCAACCTGCATCTGTTTCAGCTACTGCATCCATGGTATCTTTTTCTCTGTCATATTCTGCGGAGATGCTGTCTCTTCGCTTTCCTTTTCAAGTAGTTTCTGTTTTGTATCTGCTGTCTTCTCTGCTTTCTCTGTCTGTTTTTGCCTCTGTCCCCCGGTTTTATAAGCATGGCGTGACCCTGTTACGATTTGTATCGCCGCCGATTCTGATTTTTTCTTATGCTTCATTAATTTGTGTTCCTGCTCCGCTTTCTCCGTTAGATGGTTCTTTTCGGATCAGATTTTCCACTCCGGAAAAAAGGCATGAGAGTTATTCACCGGATATTTTTCCCTGTGCTGTGCTCTTTTGGTTTTCTTATATTTTTCCACTTCCCGGTCTTCTGCCATTTATTCTGCTCCTTTCTGATATATTTCCCTTTATGATACGTTTACTTTGTTTCATTTATTTTACCATATCTTTCCTGCCCGTCTGTAAAATTGTTTTACGAACAAAGTATTATTTCCATAAAAAAGGACTCCAGTATGTTCTAAAAAGACCCCTCTTTCTAAGATCATTTGTAACTGTTCAATATCCTCACAGTTATGAGCATTTATTATTATAATGTTTCAATGAATCGCATAAATGCATTTCTGCCTTCTGTGTGCATTTGTATACGCCTGCATCTTTCAAGTACATGAGTAAATACAATTCCAATTTCTTTCTGAAGAATTCCATGGATATTCTCCTTTGTTGATATCTGTATATTTCGGAAAAAATTCAGCTGCCCAGGCAGCATGTTTTCTCAATCTTTTCGTTGAAGCGATATCTTTTCCTTCAAGAATGTATTCTTCCAGAAGCTCCAGTTCTTCTTTCAGTCTTGCCGGAAGAACTGCCAGCCCCATAACTTCCGATCAGACCGATACTCTCTTTCTTAATGTGATGATACTGTGCATGAGGATGATAAACTCCAAGCGGATGTTCGCCTGTAGTGATGTTGTTTCTCAGTGTAAGATCAAGCTCATACATATCACCGACTTTACGCGCGATCGGAGTAATCGTATTATGCGGCTCTTCGTCTGTCTCTGCAAAAACAAATGCAGCTTCATCGGTATATCCTCTCCATACTTCCAGCACATGAGTGCAAGATCGACCAGACGCGCAGAATCTTTGTGGCGGATACGAAGAACGGAAAGCGGCCATTTTACAATTCCAGCTTCCACATCCTCATAGCCCGGAATCGTTACCGGCTTCTCGATTTCTGCTTTTGCCATAGCAAAGTATAATGTCCGCCCTGGAAATGATCATGGCTTAAAATAGAGCCTCCAACAATCGGAAGGTCTGCATTGGAGCCAAGGAAGTAATGCGGGAAAAGTTTCACGAAATCAAACAGCTTGATAAACGCATTTCTCTCGATCTTCATCGGTGTATGCCGGCTGTTGAACACGATGCAGTGCTCATTGTAATATACATAGGGTGAGTACTGGAATCCCACGGGCTGTCGTTGATCGTAATCGGAATGATCCTGTGGTTCTGTCTTGCCGGATGGTTTACACGGCCTGCATATCCCTCATTTTCCGGACACAGAAGGCATTTTGGATAGCTGCTTGCTTTGGCATTTTTGCTGCGATCGCTTTGGATCTTTTTCCGGTTTGGAAAGATTAATGGTAATATCAATTTCGCCATACGGGCTGTCTACTTTCCATTTCTGGTCTTTCTTTACACGATAACGGCGGATATAATTGCTGTCCTGGCTTAATTTATAGAAGTAATCGGTAGCTTCCTCGGACTTTCTGATACTTATCCCAGAATTCTTTCTGAACCTGCGCCGGACGCGGCATCAGACAGTTCATCAGTCTTGTATCAAAAAGATCACGGTAGACAACACTGTCCTCGATCAAACCTCTTTTGACCGCCTCATCCAGAAGCTCGTTCAAAGTTTCTTCCAGATCTACATCAGCAGCATTTTTTCTTCCGGTTCCACAATTCATCCTTCATGAAAAACATCAAGAAGAAGGTTGATCGTGTAATTTTTTCACACTCCGGTGTAAGTCCTGATTCAATTCCATACTGTACAAGTTTTGCAATACTGTTACTTAACATATGTGTTGTCATTTGTAGTACTTTTTAACAACATTTTTATGGTTTATTTTGCTCAAGATAAGTGATAAACATGTTTCCTGCATTCTTGAACAACGGCGGTACTGTCGTTCATTCCATATGGCTTCACTTCTCCTGTAGACGGATCGAGAAATAGGTATTGTACTGATCATATCCAACGATCACAACACTGGAATCTGCACCGGTCTTGGCGTATCACGGCACGCTGTGCACTGACCTCATAGAGTACATTTTCCAGACTGCATCCGGTAAGATCGATAACTTTGGCACTGAATCTCCCAGACCATTCCTGAAGCTTCTTTACATCCCAAGAACCACTACGGATGATCTCCGGAACATCCGTTGTATTCAGGTGTATCTGTGTCTTCATATTTCCGCGCTCCCATACATACTGCTGTGCACGGTTCAGTACAACTCCTGTCTGTTTATCAGCACGCTGGACTGCTTTTGCCGGATCTGTCCAGACACTGTCCAGACCGCCTCCGGCATATACATAATAAACTTCCTCGACCGAGCTCTTGTCCACCTGAATATCTACTACCTTTTCTCACCGTTCCTTACCTTGGCATAAAGATAAGAGGTTCCTCCGAAGACGGTGAATCTGTCAAACAAGCACGATAACCCCTGGCGGCTTGAACTTGTCTGTTCCACAGAAACCTTATCTGTCGAAGCAGTGCTGTTATTCATAATATTGTCTTTTTTCACCTTTATAAATATCCCGTTTTCTGCACAAGAGTTAAATTCCATCAGGGTAGTACCAACCGTCACACCTGCCACATACAGTCCATCCTGGTGATACTCCTTTTTACCGTGCCGTCAAAGCCCTCTATCTGAAGAGTAGTGATTCCGTCAATCATATATCCGTTGCGTTCGGCTGTAAGTCGCCGTCCAGAACGATTCCATAAATCAGATCCTCATTCATGAAACCAAGAAGATCCAGTTTCTGAGATGCTCCGGAGCAATTCATGCGTCTTTCCATCGTGTCAAAATCAATAAACTCAATCTGTCCGGCATAATCTCCGCTTTCAGATTTCCATGCTGCATGTGCATTCGTTGTAGAAACTCCGAAGTCATCACTGTCAATGTGATCACCCAGAACTTCATAGGTATTTTCATCAATATTGATCTGATAAAGATTTCCTGCGAATCATGAAGGAACAGCTGTCCGCTCTGATTTACATAAGACAGAGTTCCAAGGTCTTCCTGCAGAAACTCAAAGACTCTGTGCATGGAATAAATACCTGTTCTTCTATTGCGCCCTGATCATTGTTATAATGATAAATTCCGACACCGCTGTAACCTTCATGTGCACCACGATTCATGTAGCCATAAACCATAAAATCTACATCACCGTTGTCCGCGACACTCCAGAATCTTGATATCATGCTCTACCCGCGCGTCACGAAAATCACTGTTTTCATTCTTGCGGAAATAAATATTTCTACAAACTTACCTGTATCCGGTACATAACTCCAGATATCTCCATTCTGCGTAAACGCTGTCACGCTTCCGTCTTCATTTTGTAAGATAATCTACATTTTTGCTTCGAACTCCCAGAAGAAGTCCACTGTTGCTGATCACAGAAAGAGACGGGATCAAAAACTCGTTGCAGACCGCTTAAAATCAAGCAGGCGGATTCTTGTCTCATCATATCGCATTCTATAAAAATCTGTTACAAGATAATATTCTGCGTTTCCATTTTTCATTCGGTGCAGATATCTCATATTCATGGAAATACTGGCTGTCGTTTCATTGATATCCTTGATGACCGGAATCCCTGCCTTGGATAACTGCGGATTTAAATTTCCCAGATGATATCAGCAAGTGGTGAATTGATATTCAATCCGGCAAAATTCCTTGAAGAAGCACTGTCTGACGTTTCCAGATAAGCAGCCAGATTATCTGCCTGGTCTTTATCCAGACTCATCTGTACAAAATCACTCGCAATTTCGCATACTGTTCTGTATAAGTTGCCAGATCTTGAAACTACTTGTATAATAATAGACATCACCATGATTCGTCCAAAGCGTGATCTGAAAAGAATATTCCTGATTCATCAGAAGTCCGGAAATCTCGATCTCTGTTCTCAGATATCCGTCAGAACCTGTCTCCAGGTTCTTGATCGTGCGGTTTTCCATGACCTTGGTTCCATCAGAAGTCCGGATCTCGTAAGAAAGATTTCTGACTTTTCGCATCATATGGATTTACTGCAAGTGTTAATTTCTTTGTCGTATCCAGAGGTGTTACGCTGTCCCTGACAAAATCCGCTTCCATAGGCTGTTTATATCCGTACATGCGGTTCGTGAGTGTATCTCCGAACTGCACCATTACCTCCGGTAAGGTGGAATCATTCATATCCGAGCGGTCATCGGTTGTCTCATTATTCATAAGAAATGCGGTTCCGGCCACTCCCAGGATAAACACAACAAGAAGGACCAAAAACCTTTGAAAAAATTTTTCATGGTTCTGGTACTCCCTTCTCCCGTCTGGATGCCCTGCGGATAGAGAAGTTTCTCCAGAGTATGAGATCTGCGTGAAGTGCCTCTGTCATCTCTGCAAGGCTGTCTGTGGACTGTTTCTTACCAGTCTTGACTGCACGGATCAGAAGGTTCTTCGGCGTGTGTTCCATGTCGATGAACTCAAGGATCTGTGTACGGTATCCCTGCGATTCAAGAAGTTCTGCACGGATCCCGTCAGTCAGGAGCGCGGACATTCGTTCTTTGAGTGATTCCATATTTGAGAACCGGTTTGATTCGTTCTGGATCTTTATCGTTCAGTTCATGCTGACAGCACGGCACGGAAAGGATGACCTCTGCCCCCACTCGACTGCCTTGGCAAGTGCATAATCGGTGCCTTGTCACAGGCATGAAAGTCACAACCATATCCACCTTCGAACCCCATCATAGTCCGCGATGTCCCCCTGCAGGAAATGCAGTTTCTCATAACCATATTTCTTGAGCAAGTCTGTTGCATTTTAATTACATCTGTCTTGAGATCCAGACCAATGATGTTCACATCATATCCCTTAAGTTCTCTCAGATAATAATACATGGCAAAAGTAAGATAAGATTTTACCGCAGCCAAAATCCAGAATCGTGATCTCCTGCCCTGGAAAGTGCCGGGTATATCCGATAAATTCCAGAAAATCTGATTTGTTCTGGTTAAATTTATCATAAGAGGACTGATACCTACCCTGCTCACTCATGACTCCAAGATCCACCAGAAACGGAAACTCGGTATTCCCTCTGAGAATATACCGAGCCACTCTGTTGTGAGCCATGATTTTCTGGCTCCAATGGCGGATGCTGCTTTGTTTTCAGTCTGTCTGTTTTTGCCGATCAGACAGCATTTTTGGCCCATGCTTGTCTCTGAATCTGAAGTTTAAAAAAAACTATCTTCAAGACAGTCCCTATTAAATGATAACTCTTCCAGAGTATAGTTCTGTGAATTGCCTTTCACCTGACTGCTGTAGCCTGATATAAGACAGTGCCCGATCTCCACAGACGCGCACCTTTACTTGAATGTCATCACCTGCCTGTCCGCTCAAACCGCCAGCATCATTTCCTTGGGCTCAACGTTCTCAAAAATTCTTGTAATGTTTAGCAACACACTGAACGAAGTATACCTGAT
>VOFG01002378.1_pt1:2500-23581 | contig 23581 bp, 39 predicted proteins | sample 5384171 | NCBI WGS metagenome assembly VOFG01 (sample SAMN12384726, study PRJNA508395) | human gut metagenome | isolation source: healthy gut F | host: Homo sapiens | reverse complement strand
CAGTTGCGTATTCAGCCAGGTAGGAGGACCACATCATAATTCTCTCTGAGGAATCAGATATACACTGGCAAGAATAAGACCTTCCATCCTGTAAACACCTTCTGCGATCGGATTTCCAAGAAATCCTGCATTTGAGCAGATAGTTCCATACTGCAGGCATTTCCGTCGATCTTCGATTCCCTGCGAAACATAACTTTTCCATAAATGACGCAGAATATCTGAATACCGATTGAGATAAACAGGATTGCCAGATAATTGCTGAAATCTTCATCTGCCGCGCTCTGGGTAAATGCATGAAGGATGTTACATGGCAGGATCAGATAAATAACCAGATCATTGATATTCTTCTGTCCCTGAGGACCGATGATATGTATCTTTTTTCATTAAAAATCCTACAGCCACCAGAATAAAGATCGTAAGCTGCAGTGTCAGCAGTGTTTTCATATTTTCTCCTCTAAGTCCTTTTCCTTATAAATAATATCTCTTTTTCTGCGATTCTTTTGGGTACTTTTTGAGTGTAGCATATCAGAGTGCCGGAAGAAGTGCTCATGTATGTTTACAGTTATATACAAAATTGTCTATTCACAGTTATACAAAATCCGACAGGACAAAATCAGCTATTGACGTTTTTTGGTTTTTATGCTACAATCCTTTCATCAAAACATGGTGTGGATTTTTCTGGTCAAGACCATTTCGCCACACAATTACCATTCATGGTAATTGTGTGGCGTTTTTATTTCAAATTTATAAAAGGAGAACCTTATTATGAATGACACATTTATGAAAGAAAGACCTGTCTTTCCACTGATCCTGTCTATGGCTCTGCCCATGGTTATTTCCATGCTTGTGAATTCACTTTATAATATCGTAGACAGTTTTTTTGTGGCTAAGATCAGTGAAGATGCGATGACAGCTCTCTCGCTTGTGTTTCCTGTACAGAACTTTGCAAACGCCATTGCCATCGGTTTTGGAATTGGTATCAGTTCCCTGATCGCTATCTGTCTTGGCGCCGGATACAGAGAAACCGCTAGTAAAGCTGCCACTCACGGTCTTATCCTGGCAGCTCTGCACGGTGTGATCCTGACTGTCGGCTGCATCCTTATCATGCCCGGATTCCTCGCCTTGTTCACTTCTGATACAAATGTCATCAGCCTTGGGATCCATTATTCTACAATTGTATTTCTGTTTGCAACCGTAAACACCATCAACCTTGCCTATGAAAAAATCTTCCAGGGTGTGGGCAAAATGAAGGTTACTATGATCGGGCTTATGGTCGGCTGTGTTTCCAATATTATACTTGATCCGCTGCTGATCTTTGGTATCGGACCCTTCCCGGCACTTGGAATTGAAGGTGCTGCCATAGCTACCGGTCTCGGTCAGGTATTCAACCTCCTTTTCTATCTGATTGTCTACAAAATACATACCTGCAGATCACCATAAGCCGGAAATATCTGCATCCGGACAGAGCTCTTGCAGCAAAATTATATTCTGTCGGTATCCCCGGTGCCCTGAATCTCGCACTTCCATCTGTCCTGGTTTCTGCTCTGAACGGGCTTCTTGCTTCCTGTTCTCCGATCTATGTTGTGATTCTCTGGAATCTACTACAAACTGCAGACTTTCCTGTATCTTCCGGCAAGCGGGATTGTACAGGGCATGCGCCCGGTCATCGGATACAACTATGGTGCCGGTGAACATAAACGTGTAAAAAAATCTACTACGTCACACTCTGTATGGTGGTGTGATCATGCTGATCGGAACCATCATCTGCCTGACTGTTCCGGGACAGCTCATGGGGATGTTTACCACAAATCCATCCACAATCCAGGCAGGCAAAACAGCACTCCGAATCATCTGTGCAGGTTTTCTGGTTTCCTCTGTATCCGTCACAGCCTGTGGTGCACTGGAGGGGGCTGGGAAAAGGGAACTGCTTCCCTCGTTGTTTCTCTCTGCAGATATCTGCTTCTGATTCTTCCGGCTGCCTTTATCCTCTGCCGCATTTTTGGTGCTGTCGGTGTATGGCATGCCTTCTGGATCGCAGAAGCACTGACTGCCGGGATCTCCTTCCTGATCAGCAAAAGAGCATCGGTATTTGAAAATAAATACCGGTGTTTTTTATATTCTCTTTATCCATAATTGCCCTTGACAAATACCCTCATGGGGTATATATTTTAGTTATATTCAGTATACCCCCAATGGGTATTTAGAGGAGGACTTTGCTTATGAACCATTCTGATAATAATACTTTGGAAACTCCTGTCTGTTCCTGTTGTTGTACGAAGCATACGGATCGGTCGGAGGCGGAGAGGAAGAAGCTTATTAATCACCTGAAAGCGCATTGAAGGGCAGATCCGGGGAATTATAGGAATGTTGGAGAACGATGCCTACTGCAATGACATTCTGATCCAGTCTGCTGCCGTCAATGCCGCTGTCAATTCTTTTAATAAGGAACTTCTGGCGAACCATATCCGCACCTGCGTGGCACGTGACATTCGTGCCGGTAAGGACGAAACCATCGACGAACTGGTCTGTACACTTCAGAAACTTATGAAATAATATCGTAACTGTTCAGTACCCTCACAGTTACGAGTCAAAATGCATTCAAATCACCTTCGGTGATGGCATTTTGCCTTGTATGTCTCGGGATTTTGCCAGCAAAAACATGCCAAAGCACCTCGCGGGATACTACCTTCTGAATAGTTACATAATATCCAGATTTCAAAGGAGGAATTTATAATGGAACAATACAACGTTACCGGGATGAGCTGTGCTGCCTGCAGCACCCGGGTGGAGAAGGCTGTATCCAGGGTACCTGGAGTCACATCCTGCTCCGTCAGTCTTCTGACAAACTCCATGGGAGTTGAGGGAAATGCCTCCTCCCATGACATTATCCAGGCGGTAGAACAGGCTGGCTACGGTGCATCTTTAAAGAGCCGGCAAAGAACAGGTTTCCATGTCTGAGGCAGAGGAGGCTCTTGCGGATCATGAGACACCGGTTCTCAGACGCCGCCTGATCGCTTCCGTCGGATTTTTGCTCGTGCTGATGTACTTCTCCATGGGACATATGATGTGGGGCTGGCCTAGCTGCCTGCATGGTTTAATGACAACCATATCGCAATGGGTCTTGTGCAGCTGCTGCTTGCCGGAATCATCATGGTCATCAACCAGAAATTTTTTATCAGCGGATTCAAGAGCCTGTGGCATCGTGCCCCGAACATGGACACACTCGTTGCCCTCGGTTCCATGGCATCTTTTGTATGGAGTGTCTACGCACTCTTCGCCATGACAAGAGCTCAGGTCGACGGTGATTCTGCCGCTGTCATGAACTACATGATGGATTTTTACTTCGAATCTGCGGCCATGATTCTGACTCTGATCACTGTCGGCAAAATGCTTGAAGCCCGTTCCAAAAGGTAAACCACCGATGCGCTTAAGAGTCTCATGAAGCTTGCCCCCAAAACTGCCGTCGTTCTTCGAAATGGTCAGGAAACCACCGTCCCGATCAAGCAGGTACAAAGGGAGACCTCTTTGTGGTACGTCCCGGCGAAAGCATCCCGGTTGATGGTGTGATCGTCGAGGGAACCAGTGCTGTCAACGAATCTGCCCTTACAGGCGAAAGCATCCCGGTTGACAAAGCCGCCGGAGATCTTGTTTCTGCTGCTACTGTCAATCAGTCTGGTTTTATCAAATGTGAAGCAACCCGCGTCGGCGAGGACACTACCCTCTCCCCAGATCATCAAAATGGTGAGTGACGCAGCAGCTACCAAAGCTCCGATCGCCAAGATCGCAGACCGTGTTTCCGGTGTCTTTGTGCCGGCAGTCATCACGATCGCGATTCTCACCACACTTGTCTGGCTTCTGACCGGACATGAATTTGGCTATGCTCTTGCCCGCGGTATCTCCGTTCTCGTTATCAGTTGCCCATGTGCCCTCGGACTTGCCACTCCGGTTGCCATCATGGTAGGAAATGGAATGGGAGCCAAGAACGGCATTCTTTTCAAAACAGCCGTTTCTCTCGAAGAGGCCGGAAAGATTCAGATCGTTGCCCTGGACAAAACCGGTACGATCACCAGCGGCCAGCCTGAGGTGACGGATCTGCTTCCGGCAGATGATATTTCTGAACAGGAGCTTCTCCCCTGGCACTTGCCCTGGAGAAAAAAGTGAACATCCGCTTGCCGGAGCAGTTCTGAAATATGCCGCAGAACGTCAGCTGACAGCACCGGAAGTCACCGATTTCCACGCTCTTCCGGGGAATGGACTTTCTGCTGTGCTTGATAATGAAACTCTGATCGGTGGAAGCATGAAGTTCGTAAGCAGTCAGGTAACTGTTCCTGCCGCACTCTCACAGAAAGCCGAAAAAGCTTGCCATGGAAGGCAAAACACCTCTCCTTTTTTGCCCGAAATAAAAAGCTTGTGGGAATCATCGCTGTTGCTGATGTTATCAAAGAAGACAGCCCACAGGCGGTCAAAGAGCTCCAGAATATGGGAATCCGTGTTGTCATGCTGACCGGTGATAATGAACGCACCGCAAGAGCAATCGGTAAAGAGGCTGGCGTGGATGACGTTATCGCAGGAGTTCTCCCTGATGGCAAGGAAAGCGTGATCCGCTCCCTCAAAGAGCAGGTAGGAAAGTTGCCATGGTCGGTGACGGTATCAACGATGCCCTGCACTTACCCGCGCAGATATCGGTATCGCGATCGGTGCCGGAACAGATATCGCGATCGATGCCGCTGATATTGTTCTGATGAAGAGTCGTTTAAGTGATGTACCTGCTGCTGTACGCCTCAGTCGTGCAACGCTTAGAAATATCCACGAGAATCTCTTCTGGGCATTTTTCTATAATATTATCGGTATTCCGCTGGCTGCTGGTGTATGGATCCCGATCTTCGGATGGACACTGAATCCGATGTTCGGTGCCGCCGCAATGAGCCTTTCCAGCTTCTGCGTTGTCACCAACGCCCTGCGTTTGAACCTGTTTAAGATTCATGACACAAAAAAGATAAAAAAAATCGGTCAGGCTACTTCCATTGAGGTAAAAAATGATTATAATATAAAAGAAGAGGAGCAAAAAAATGATAAAAGTTACCGTAAATGTTGAGGGAATGATGTGCCCACACTGCGAAGCACATGTTAATGAGGCAGTTAAAAAGGCCTTCGGTGTTGAGGATGTTGTATCTTCTCATGAGAACAAGACTACTATTTTCACTGCACCGGAGAAGGTTGACGAGGAGAAGGTACGTCAGACAATTAAAGATGCCGGATATGAAGTAACCGGCATTACTCAGGACTAAATCACACAATTACTATAAGTAGTTTCATCAACAGACGGTTCCGAAGAATATTCACGGGGTAGTTTGTTGTATGTCCGGATTTCATTTTAATCAAACAGGAGGGTGCTTTATGAAACAAAAGATCAACTACAAATATGTCTGTCTTTTGATGATGCTGATAACCGTCTGTCTCTTCGGATGTTCACAGACTGTTATGGCAGCCGTGGATGGCTCCATAACATGCGGCCGTTCAAAAGAATCCAGTTCCTCTGCCGTAGTGCAGAAATCCCGCCATACTTCCAATGTGAAATTATATAAATGTGACGGAAGTTACTGGAAAACCATCAAAAACACCGATGGTAGTGCAGTCTTCCCGGCAGTCGATTCAAAGTCCAGCAATATGGTTCTTGGCTGGTCAAGGACACGTGGAAAACATACGCTTTCCGCATCTGACTATAAGGCAGGCGCTCGCATTCCTTCCAAAAACGGCAGATATTATATGGTATTGTTTAAAGCATCCATGGATCGTGCACCATCTGTTATCACCAGACCGACAAAATTTGACAGAGTTTATATGGTTGGAGACTCCCGGACTGTTGATACAAAGCGTGCATTAGGTTCTTCCATACCTTCTAATGTAACATTTATTGCAAAGGGAGGACAGGGCTTAGCCTGGTTTAAAATGCGAGGGATACCCCAGTCTTATTCGTTCTGTCTCAAAGCGTCCACGTTCAGAAAGAAAAATACCGTGATCATCAACCTTGGTGTAAATGACCTGAACAACAGCAAAGCCTACGTAACATATATGAGGAAAGTATCTGCCGCTCTGAAAGATATAACTGCAGGATGTACTATCTTTCCGTGAATCCTGTAAACAGTGCAATGATAGCAGACAGTGAGTACCAGATCTCGGACGGAAGCTCAGGTATCTGCTTTCAATAAAGTGATCTACCAAAAACTTTGTTCCGGAAAGAACCGTTCTTTTACATATATCAATACCTGTACAAGACTTCAGAAATATGGATGGAGCAGTAACAGACACAATGCCGGAATCCATGATGGCTTACATTATTCAGATCAGACCTATCTGAGAATTTTTAATTATTGCATGAAGTACCTGAATAGTTAGAAACATCTGTCAGTGTATTTCTTATAAATCATGTAACTGTTCAGTAACCTCACAGTTACGAGTCAAAATGCATTCAAATCACCTTCGGTGATGGCATTTTGCCTTGTATGTCTCGGGATTTTGGCAAAAAACATGCCAAAACACCTCGCGGGATACTACCTTCTGAATAGTTACCAAATCATTTTTGGGGGATTAACTATGAACAACACGCAGGATAAAAATAATCCAGAAGAAACTCGAAATCTGGAATATTATATCGGTCACATTCGGTATGATATGACAAATCTCATCAAATGGCTGGTTCTGGCAATATTAACCGGACTGATGGTCGGATTTATCAGCAGCCTTTTTTGCCCGTGCACTGAAATTTGTCACCACTTACCGTACACAGAATACCTGGGTGTTTCTCCTGCTTCCGGTATCAGGTCTTATAATTGTATTTCTCTATCAGAAGTTTGGCCGCGAGGATGGAGGCACCAACCAGGTTCTGTCTACCATCCGCTCACAGGATGATGTACCTTTCCGCTCGGCACCTCTGATTTTTGTCTCCACGATCCTGACACACTTTGCCGGTGGTTCTGCCGGACGTGAGGTGCAGCAATTCAGCTCGGCGGAAGCATCGGTAATCAGCTTGGAAGCTGGTTTCACCTCGACGAAGAAGACCGTCATGTCATGGTCATGTGCGGTATGAGTGCAGTTTTCGCCGCTGTGTTCGGCACACCTATGGCAGCGGCTGTTTTTCCATGGAAGTCATCAGTGTCGGAGTTATGTACTATGCGGCACTTGTTCCCTGCGTGATCTCATCCCTGATCGCATCGGAATTCGCTGCCGGTTTTGGCATCAATCCGGAATCTTTTCATGTCGTAAATATCCCAGATCTGTCTGTTATCACGGGAATCAATGAGCCAAGTTTCTTATGGAAAATGCTTCTCCTCTCTGACCATGCCCCGGATTTTTGAGATTGTCCCGTCACGGGCATATTTTCTGCCTGATGGGACATCTTCTTGTTCTTGTGTGCGGCGGATACGGACAGTTTATGCTGCCAGCATCCTTCTTCCTGCCTCTTCGCGGATGTTGATTGCCTGCATTTCGATCTCTGTCCATCTCATTTCCGCACGTACAGCGGTAAACTCTTTCGGATAATTTCAGCTCTTTTTTTATCTTTCCGCATTTACTGCATTTTTTGCTTGAAGGGAAAAACATGCGGTCTACCTTTTTCGGACTAATTCTTTTTCCCTTCCAATCAAGCTTATATTCCAGCATATTCCGGAACATCCCGTATCCATTATCCTGTATACTTTTCCCAAAATGCAGGCACTGGCTCATCGCTTTCATATCAATATCTTCTACCGCGACTATATCGTACTGGTCTGTGATCCTGCGGCTCAGTTTATGCAGATAGTCTCTTCTCTGGCTGCGTATTTTTTCATGGCATCTGGCAACTTTCTTTTTCTGCCGCACATAATTGTGGCTCCCTTTTACACATCTCGACAGTTTTCGCTGTTCCCTTGCCAGCCTTTTTTCATTTTTTCTGAAGAATCCTGCTTCTTCCATCTCAATCTCTTCTGAAAACACTGCCATTCCCTGCATCGCATAATCAATCCCCAGTATTTTGACATTGCTGTAATCTTCATCTGCTGCTTGGTTTTCGCAGCTGTATCCTTCATACAGCAGACTTGCAAAATACTTTCCGGATGGCTCCATACTGACTGTCACTGATTTCAGACGGCAGTTTTCTGCAGGCTCCCTGTGTTTTTTCATGGATATCCATTTTAATTTCGGAAGCCGGATCCGGTTATCTTCTACCAGAATATTTCCGTTGACTACATTTGTTGTATAGCTGTTTTTGGAGTAATGTTTTGACTTGAAACGTGGAAATCCAACCTTAGGATCACGAAAAAAATTCTTATATGCTTTTTCCAGATGGAGCTAAACATTTGCCAGTGCCAGCGAATCAACTTCTTTCAAAAATAGATACGCCTTTTATACATAGCTGGCGTATTCTTTAACATCCTCTTTGTCTTTTATATTCCTGGATCTTGTCATTAAGCATCTGGTTGTACAGAAAACGACAGCAGCCAAATGTTTTTCCAAGGAGTATCTTCTGTTCTTCTGTTGGATAGATCCGGAAACGATATGCAATGTTCAATTCTTTTTCTCTCCCTGAGTTTCGATGTATTGACGGATCACTTCTACTGGTGCCCCTCCTGCCGTCAAAAGACAGAAACTCTGGCTCCAGAACGCTTCTTTCCAAAGTTTTTCCCGGATTTCCGGATACTCTTTTTCAGTAGCCTGCTGCTGGCACTTTTATATGCATTGATAAATTTACTGAGTTCCGTTTTGAGGCTGTGCGCGAAACATTACATGCACATGATCAATATCATGATTCCATTCCTCCAAAACAATTCCATATCGTGGGGCAATATATTCCCATATTTCCTTTGCTCTTTCTAAAATTGGATCATTGATAACTTTTCTTCGATATTTCACCACCATAATCAGGTGATAATACATCAAGTACACTGAATGTGCATTGTGATCTATATTTTCCATAAAACCAGTCCTTTTTTGTATAATTATCTTATCGACTGATTCTATTATACCATGGATTTTATACCAAACAAGTGTTCTTTTTATTTTTTGCAATTCATCTCCCACCTGCAGAGGAAGGAGAATTCTTGCTATATATTAAAATCTTTACTTGTACATTAAAAATAATGTGTTAGAATAGAGGTGTATTTTTTAGGTAAAAAAAAGTAGGAGGAAATTTATGCGCAAAACAAAAATTATCTGTACCCTTGGTCCGTCTACTGACCAGGACGGTGTTCTGGAAAAACTCGTTAAAGAAGGAATGAACGTTGCACGTTTCAACTTCTCCCATGGTTTTGATGAGCAAAAAAGGTCGTATTGATAGCTTAAAAGAAATTCGTACACGTCTTGGTAAACCGGTAGCTGCGCTTCTCGATACAAAAGGTCCTGAAATTCGTATCCGCGAATTTGAAAATGGCAAGATCACTCTGAAGGCAGGTAAGAATTCACCTTAACCGCAGAGGAAATCGTAGGAAATGAAAAAATATCGTTTCCGTTACCTATAAGGAATTATATAAAGATGTCAAACCAGGCAACAGCATTCTGATCGATGATGGTCTGATTGGACTTGAAGTTAAGAAGATTAAAGGTCAGGACATTATCTGTAAGGTAATAAATGGTGGTGTTCTCGGCAACAAAAAGGTGTCAACCTTCCTGGCGTAAAATAAACATGCCATTCATCAGCCCTAAGGATCATGATGATATCCTCTTTGGTATCAAGGAAGGCTATGATTTCATCGCTGCTTCTTTCACCAGAACAGCAACCGATGTCAAAAATTCGTGATATCCTTGAGAAAAACGGTGGACAGGACATCAAGATCATCGCCAAATCGAGAACCAGCAGGGTGTTGACAACATCGACAGCATCATCGAAGCTGCTGACGGTATCATGATCGCCCGTGGTGACATGGGTGTTGAGATCCCGCTTGAGGATGTTCCGGTTATTCAGAAGGATATCATTTCCAAGGTATACACTGCTGGAAAACGGGTTATCACAGCTACTCAGATGCTGGATTCCATGATCAAAAACCCGCGTCCGACACGTGCAGGACCACGGACGTTGCCAACGCGATCTATCAGGGAACAAGTGCGATCATGCTTTCCGGTGAAACTGCTGCAGGTAAATATCCTGTAGAAGCACTCAAGACTATGGTCAAAATCGCAGTTCGTACAGAAGCTGACATTGACTTTAATCAGCAGTTCAGTTTCCGCACCAAGGAGCACGCTACAAATGTAACCACAGCAATTTCTCATGCAACCTGTATGACAGCAATCGATCTGAATGCCAAAGTATCATTGCAGTTACCCGTTCCGGTAATACTGCTCGTATGGTTTCCAAATATCGTCCGGATGTCCGATCATCGCATGTACTCCAAATGAACGTATCTGGCGTCAGCTGAACCTGGTTTGGGTGTTACTCCACTCCTGACCAAAGAAGAATACAGCATGGAGATTCTTCTCCTTCACGCTACAGAGGCAGCTGAAGAAAGCGGTTATGTCAAAGAAGGTGATGTTGTTGTTCTTACTGTTGGTGTTCCGCTTGGACGCTCCGGTAATACCAATCTGCTCAAAGCAACTGTTGTCGGCGAGTATTAAGGGTGTAGTAACTATTCAGAAGGTAGTATCCCGCGAGGCGTTTGGCATGTTTTTTGCCAAAATCCGAGACATACAAGGCAAAATGCCATCGCCGAAGGTGATTTGGAATGCATTTTGACTCGTAACTGTGAGGGTACTGAACAGTTACAGGTACCTCTAAAAAAAGCCAAACGTCCTTATCCTCTGATTTTGAGGCTAAGGACCTGTTTTTTCTTTTTTGTTATTTATTTCACAATTTTATTTCTCATATATCATTCTTATAATTATCATTCTTATGATCGGCATCTGTACCATATCCTATTTATCTCTTTCCGGTCAGATCCTTAATTACTTCTCCTGCAATAATCAAGGCCGACTACGGACGGAACGAAGGCTGTGGAACCTGGAATATCACGGCGCTCTGTACATTTGTGTGCTGCGCCCGGAGGACAGATACAGTTTGTACGACAGCTGATGGCCATATCCTCGATCGGACGGGTTGGCGTTTCCTGTGAATATACCACTTTCAGTTTCTTAATTCCACGTTTTTGAGTTCACGACGCATAACTTTTGCCAGAGGGCAGACGGATGTTTTGTAGATGTCTGCTACCTGAAAAGCAGTCGGGTCGAGTTTATTTCCGGCTCCCATACTGCTGATGATCGGAACGCCGGCTTCTTTAGCTTCCATGACGAGCTGGATCTTTGCAGTTACGGTATCTACTGCATCTACAACATAATCATATTGGGAAAAGTCAAACTCATCCTTGGTTTCTGGAAGGTAGAAGCATTTGTGGACATTAACTTCTGCCTTTGGGTTGATGTCGAGGATGCGGTCTTTCATAACATCGACTTTGTATTTGCCGACAGTGCTTCTGGTTGCAATGATCTGGCGGTTCAGATTGGTGAGGCAGACTTTGTCATCGTCGATCAGATCCAGTTTACCAATTCCACTTCGCACAAGTGCCTCTACGGTATAACCGCCGACTCCGCCGATTCCAAAAACGGCAACCCTGGAGTTTGCCAGTTTCTCCATAGCTTCTTTACCAAATAACAGTTCTGCTCTGGAATACTGATTCAGCATTTATTTAATCTCCTTTTCTTTCTCATCCAGTGTTTCATTCATACTTCCGGTGCGGTAGCCCAGAAGATCAAGGGTTACATAGTCAAAACCATACGATTTGAGCTGGTTTGCGATTTTGGTTCTGTTGTCTTCCTCGACAATCTTTGTAATCTCATCCGGAAGGACTTCGATTCTGGCAATGTTTCCGTGGATGCGGACGCGCACCTGATGGAATCCCATATCCAGAAGGAGCTGCTCTGCCTTATCTACCATGCCGAGTTTTTTTCTCACTGATGGTCTCGCCGTAAACAAACCGGGAGGAAAGGCATGCAAATGACTGCTTATCCCAGGTTGGCAGTCCCATCTCTTTGGAAAGTGTACGGATCTCTTCTTTGTAAAGTTCTGCCTGACGAAGCGGGCTGCTGACACCAAGTTCTCTGACGGCGATCAGACCTGGACGGTAATCACCGTTGTCGTCCATGTTGGAACCCTCGGCAACTGCATTCATTCCATTTTGGCGGGCAATCTCCCAGATTTTCTCAAAGAGTTCATGCTTACAGAGATAGCAACGGTTCTTCGGATTCTGGCGGAAACCGTCGATATCCAGCTCCTCAGATTTACAGACGATATGACGCACGCCGTTTTCTCACAGAACTCCTTTCGCTTCCTTCAGTTCTCTCTCCGGGAAAGAACAGGAACTTGCGGTAACTGCGATCACATTCTCTCCTCCAAGAGCTTCCAGCGCTGCTTTCAGCAGGAAAGTAGAATCCACACCGCTTGAAAAAAGCAACTGCAACACTTCCCATTGCTTTCAGATTCTGCTGTAATACTTTATATTTATCATGGATATTCCGTCTATGCTTCCAAAAGATCAATGCCTCAAACCAGCATAATGCTGCCGGTCCGTCTTGTTTTGCCATCATCAGAAGATAACCGTAAGAAGGGATTCAGATTTCTCGCGGATTCCTGCATCAAGACTGGTGATAGAATTCACCATCTTATCCAGAATCGGATGTGCAGTGTCATCCTCAAAACCAGAATTTTTAATTCAATATTCATTCCTTTTCCCTTCATTTGCATCGTCCATCGTAATGCATTCTGTGCCTGTTCCTCTATGTAATGCAGGCTCCAGCACTGCCTGCAGTAAGTTGACATTTACGACTGGTGTCTTTTTCTTTTCTTCACCTGCTTTGCGGATCAGGTCGAGAAGTTCCTTCAGCGCTTCTCTGGTGAGATAACCGCCGCGCCAGTGGAAAGTGAGTTTTGCCCTTCTTTGCAGCCTGCGTAGGATCGTTTGTAGACCTCTTCCTGCTTCGTAAAGGAAAGTTTCTTCTCTTTGTAGTAAAAAAATGCTCATGATCGGTGCAGTGTGGTGCCGGTGCGATCAGAGGTTCATGATCCCGGAAAATACTTTTTATCGTCGAGGTTAAAGTAATCATAACGGATGTCCTGTATCTGATCATTTTTGCCAAGAGTATTATCAAAGGTTGCATCCAGATGATAGTATACACCGCCAACTCTGACAATATTCCAGGTATGGCGGTATTTGATACCTTTATCTGGGTTGTTGCCGCAGATTGCAATCACACACCAGACTCCCAGTTCATCAAGCAGTACTTTAACCGCCTTGGCGATTCCCTCACAGACACCAACTCCCTGTCCAAGCGGTCCTATGATTTCATGGAATAGGGTTTCTTGAGTTTATCGTAGCGGATGTTTTCGCAGATAAAATCGTGGACATATTTTTCTTTTCCCATTCGGACAAACTTTGCAGCTGTCCGTACAAGCTTGTCGATCCGTGCGGTCATTGCCTTCTGGTGTTCTTTGATCTTACTTTTTTTCGAAGAGATACTCCGGGATAAAGATGATGTTCGGGGAGTCTTTGTAATAGCGGTACTTTATCCCCAGGTCGCCCAGAAAATCTCCGGGTGGTCCAGCCTCAGCTGAAAAAATACATCATATAGGCATCTGCATCCAGTGCCGGAATCTGAAATTCATCCGCCAGTCCCGGATTCCCTGCAGCATGGCATGATACGCCGCCTGCTTCTGTTTATCCATGTGGTTGTAGTAATACTGTTCCATCTTAGTCCTGTCTCCTAGATTTATTTCATGGAGTACTGCATCATCTCATAATGAAGGATACAGCCCTCATAAATCTCCATCGGCAGAAGTGCTCTCGCTACCAGTTTAAGTTCCTCCTCCGGTCTATCCAGCCGCTGAAGCTGTGCATAATCTCCGTCAATCTGTTTTTACTTCGTAATCACATTTTAACATTGTCATCCTCCTGTTATCTATTGTAAATCGAATGCTTTTTGCAGTAACTGCTGTAACTGTTTACAGTAACTTTTTAGTAACTGTTCACAACAACTTTTATACTCTCAGTTTCTTTCTTATTTCGCGTAAAAATATCCTTCGTTCTGAAAAAATAAACAATCCTGCCAGTGTCAGAAAACTGATTCCTGTACTTAAGACGGATGGCCAGGTATAGGTTATCATCCCTGCTGCAGTCAGGATTGCCGGAACACAGCCTATGATGGCAGCCTGTATCAGATAGTACAGGTATTCCTCTCGTTCCAGATGATTTATTTTGGCGATCACGGGTATGGAAGTCAGAACTGCCAGTGCCCCGAATGGAAAAACAAAGTCGATCGACCAGCCCCTCCAGCCTGTAAAATGATCCCACAATACACATAAAAACGTTATGATCAGCAGCTGCCACATTTCATTCTTCAGAATACTTCTCCGTTTCATATACGCCACATAAACGATCAGCCATGCACAGACACAGCCTGCCCCTGCAAACCAGAACCAGTTCAGCGTCTCCAGCATCAGATAATTAAGCATACCACAAATTACGGCAATCGCCAGGCACAGAAATGTGAACGTCTGCATCACTTTTAAGTCTTCTTTTTCTGCTTCTCTGCACAGCCTGGAAATTCATTTTTCTTCTTTACAGGAAATCCCTTCTTCCTTCAGCATCCGGATAAAATTTTTCTGGATTCTGTCATCCGGTATTTTGGAGGTAAATCCAACCACAAACTGATCCTCATACGAACAGGAGCATACCTGCAGAGAGTTTATTAACTTGCAAAGACGCCGAACCTTTCAATATAAGGTTTATACTCCGGCGGAAATTTCAATATTCAATATTGGAATATACCGCTGTAATGCTCCTGCCTCCCAGATTTGCACCTGCGATCAGGAAATATCTTGATTTCCAGAGGAACTGCTCTTACAAACGGATTTTTTCCAAGCGTACATATCCGTTCATGTCCATCGCAATTCTGTCTTTCTGCAGTTTTCTCTGAACTGTTCTTTGACAGATTCCAGTATCTGCTCAAAGGATGTATTCTCTTTCAAATTTATATCCCACTTCGATCCATCCGAAGAAATTTCCCATAGACTGTGACGGAAAATAGTTTCTCAAGATTGACCGGGATCATCAGGGTGATCGGTCGTTTCTGTCGGTTCTTTGGAATCTCCTCATGAATTGCACAAAGCAGGATCGCTGTCAGAAATATCGTGATGGACACCCCGTAGGAACGGGCTTTTGTCATGTATTTCTTTTACGGGAAAAAATCACCTCTGTGATCTGCATATCAGAATGAACCAGCTTTTTCGCCCTTTTCAGCTGTACTGCAGGCTGGTTTTTTCTCTTTATTTTTAAATTTTGGAAGAATAATACTGTGAAAAACTATCTTCTTCCTTCTCTCCCAGGTTTGTTTCTTCTATCTGTTTCAATCCGGGAAAGTCCTGCCTGCAGGATGTGCCAGGATCAGATAATTCTGCACCAGTTCCTGCAGAAAATTCATTGCTCCTGTTACCATCTGTCAGCGCATGAAATACCTCAAAATTGATCCTGTTTTTATAATAGCTCACCTGAAAAAGGGTCTTTTTGTCCGGTATATACAGACTGCTGCATGGCGGTTCTGTTTCTTCTTTACCGCTTTGTTGTTCCCTGTGTCTCCAGATAAAACCAGAACAGTCCTTTACACAGAACCGCCTGAAACAATGGATATTTCTCCATTGTCTGATCCAGAGCTGTCTGCAGGATCTCACTGTTTCACTTCTTCTTTCAGCTGACAATAAAACGAAACACCTGGTGTCATTCCCTGTTACCAGTGGAAAATGCCAGTGCTGCGTTATCTAGTTTTCGCCATTTTGAGTATCCTGTTTCCACGTTTTATTCGCTTCCCTTTTATTCCAACTTTTGTTCAAAAAACGTTCATGATCTCAAAACTTTCCTGTACATGCAGGAACGGAATTTAATGCAAAATAACCGTAAGTGCTTCTGGAATCCTATGTATTCCACATAATTATTTGCTTCTTTCAGACGTTTCCCCATATCTTCTCCTTCCATCCCGTAGAGTGGGTCAAATCCGCCGTCAGGATCAAGGTATCCGGCATATGTGAAAGGTCTTCCTTTCAAAATCAGTGCAAAGTACGGGTTCTGTCTGTCCTTCGGACTGCTCTCATATAATTTAAGATAATCTTCCATTTTACTGCTGTGAAAGGTATCTTCGCCCGTTTTCCTGCACGGATTTATAAGGAGATCCTTCCGTATAACAGTTGTTCAGTGCCGGATAGATCAGTATCTGCTTCTTCGGTATAAACTCTCCACGTTCCCGTCTTTGAGACATACAGCCGCTGCCAGATTCCCCCGGCACTGTCGCCAATGATCGTAATTCTGTCCGAATCTGCGGGAAGGACCAGATGTCCCATATAAAGTGCTTTTGCCGCCCGCATAACAGTCTTCCAGCGGTACCGGGAAACGATATTCCGGTGCAAGGCGATACTCCACGAACATCACGATATGACTAGCAGACTGCGCCATTCTGCTGCACACGTCATAATTCGCCGAAGGAATTCATTCTGAAACTTGCGATTCCTTTGCGTCTTTCTTCATTGTTACAGTCGTTAGAACAGGATGGCGGTTCTCCCTCTACCATTGAGATCCGCTCATCAGATGGCTTCCGACGGAAAATAAGCCGTATCAGAAGAAAACATGGTTTCGTTATAAACCTTTTTATCATAGTTTTAAAAAATATCCTGCGAGAAGCATCAAATTCCTCCTGATGACATAGTGCCAGTTTTTTTGCTTCTGGATCATCCACTTCAACATTTTCCGCCAAGATCATGCGTGTAGAAACGCTCATCCATTGTCCAGTCCTGAAATCCCAGAAATGATTTCTCCGTTTACATCCGGACGATCTGTATGAAACTTTTAATCCGTCCTTTGTCGCTTTCTTCTTTTTGAGAGTCAACACACTGTTATTATAGCGGTGAATAAAATCTATATCAAGTTTTGAAATTTCAAAAAATTCAATTTTCCCTGATTTTCTGTAAAAAAAATGGTGTAGTCCAACACCGCTGGTTTTTTATCAAAAAATCATGTTTTAAAGCCTGTTTTCTTATTTCTTCCGCAGCATTTTTTATATTTTTTACCACTTCCACACGGACATGGATCATTCGGGTAAATTTTCTTTTTCGGCTGCATATTTACTATACAAAAGTCTTATTTCCCCATCCCCCATCGGAACGATTGACGGAATCGTTCTTTCCGGATGCGGACATACGCGATCTCATTTGGCGTATATCCACGGAAATCAAGCATTCTTGTGTTATTGTTTACTTTGTCATGATAGAAGCAAAACGTTCCATCTGTTTATCTGATTCAAAAAACAATATCACGTTTATTTAAACTCTTCCATGATATCAAAAGCATCCGTCCATAGAAAACTCTTTGAACACAATGTAAAAAGTTCTTCTGTCTTTTCTTCCTCAAGATGGAGTTCATCTCTCTCAGGAAGGACGATAATTTGCGATAAGAAACATCCTGAGAAGGATATCCATGTTTTTGCATAATCCAGAATTTCATCTACCGTCGGAATATAGAAATCTCTTTCTCCCTGAAATTCTTCAATTCTCTCATAAAGATTATCCTGTAACACAGCTTTGAGGATCATTTTGTCTCCTTTTACGATGCACATATTGTCGTTTTCAACAACCTCGTTTCAGAATATCCATAAATTCTTCATAGCTTACCTTGTAATCACGTTTACTGCGATACATGCGATATACGATCTTTAATGGCGCGATCGCATAAATCAGTCCGTGCATACTTTCACAGGAACGCATCCAGCTGACCTGTTGCATAATTTGCGGAATTCCGGAGCATTCACCTGTTTATAAACAGAAATAACTGCTTTCGGAACTTCTGCATGATTATCACTATAAGCTACGATATATCCTTTATTACTGAACCATTCCAGTTCTTTCCAGTCTTTATGGTCTGCAAGAAAACATTTCTTATCCAGGACTGCACGATCAAATGCATCTGCTTTCCCATTCATCTGCCTGAAGAAAAATCTCCTTCACTGAACGTTTCCGCATTCAAAACTGATTTTTCTGTAATGTTTTCTGCAATCTGTTTCTTCTTTACTTAGTTCAACCATTCAATTTTCAGATATCCGTCAATTGCTCTGGCAATTGAATCAGTGGATTGTTTATTATAAATTCAGGTAATCTCTGACTTTTTGGTTATGTTTTGCTTTCTGAACGAATTTTCCTGCTTTCAAGGTTCCATCTTCTTTTTTTTCCAGTTTGAAAACCTTTTCAAGATAAGCAATTCCAATGCATCTGTCCATATTTCTTTTCTTCTCTGTATTCTTCGTTTTCATGATTACAGTCAAAACATCTTCTGCACTTTTGTTTCTTTAATCTCAATACCTGCTTTTCTTCATCTGTTTTTTCTTTTCTACACGATATTCTGGCAGTCCATTCCTTTTGCTCTGAAAGTAAAAACCATGCCTCTGTATTCATGATTCTGCGAAAGTATGCCTTTTGCTTTTGAAAATCATACTGCCAGGTTGCGCTTCTGTATTCTCGGACTACTTTTTTCTGAAAAAATTCTTCATATAAAGATGAGTCTCATATTCCAGAATGTCTTCTTGCAGCAACTGCCATCTGTGTAAATGCCTCAGTTTCTCCAAATAGGTGGTTTTGTTCCCTTTTCTGGAAGCTTATTGGTCAAGCCCTCACCCTATTAGTCACAGTCAGCTCCATGTCTTGCCACACTTCCACCTCCCTGCCCTATCTACCTCGTCGTCTTCAAGGGGTTTACTCCTTTCGGATGGGATATCTCATCTTGAGGGGGGGCTTCACGCTTAGATGCCTTCAGCGTTTATCCCTTCCGGGCTTGGCTACTCGGCCGTAGACTTGGCAGTCTAACCGATGCACCAGCGGCCCGTCCATCCCGGTCCTCTCGTACTAAGGACAGCTCCTCTCAGATATCCTACGCCCACGCCGGATAGGGACCGAACTGTCTCACGACGTTCTGAACCCAGCTCGCGCACCGCTTTAATGGGCGAACAGCCCAACCCTTGGGACCTACTACAGCCCCAGGATGCGATGAGCCGACATCGAGGTGCCAAACCACTCCGTCGATGTGAACTCTTGGGAGTGATAAGCCTGTTATCCCCAGGGTAGCTTTTATCCGTTGAGCGATGGCATTCCCACTTAATACCACCGGATCACTAAGCCCTACTTTCGTACCTGCTCCACCCGTCGGTGTCGCAGTCAAGCTCCCTTCTGCCTTTGCACTCTTTGGATGGTTTCCGTCCATCCTGAGGGAACCTTTGGGCGCCTCCGATACCCTTTCGGAGGCGACCGCCCCATCAAACTCCCCGTCTGGCATTGTCCCACCGCCGGATCACGGCGGCTGGTTAGAAACCCAATACTGCAAGGGTGGTATCCCAACAGCGGCTCCTCGGCAACTGGAGTTACCATTTCATAGCCTCCCACCTATCCTGTACATGCAGTACCGGATCCCAGTACCAAACTGGAGTAAAGCTCCATGGGGTCTTTCCGTCCTGGCGCAGGTAACCAGCATCTTCACTGGTACTTCAATTTCACCGGATGCATTGTCGAGACAGCGCTCAAATCATTACGCCTTTCGTGCGGGTCGGAACTTACCCGACAAGGAATTTCGCTACCTTAGGACCGTTATAGTTACGGCCGCCGTTTACTGGGGCTTAAATTCAAAGCTTCGCTTGCGCTAACCTCTCCTCTTAACCTTCCAGCACCGGGCAGGCGTCAGCCCATATACCTCACCTTTCGGTTTCGCATAGACCTGTGTTTTTGCTAAACAGTTGCTTGAGCCTATTCTCTGCGTCCACTTCTCAGTGGCACCCTTCTCCCGAAGTTACGGGGTCATTTTGCCGAGTTCCTTGACAATGCTTCTTCCGCCGGCCTTAGGATTCTCTCCTCATCCACCTGTGTCGGTTTACGGTACGGGTATGGTATGAACAATAGCGGCTTTTCTTGACGCACAGCTCACGGACTTCGTTACTATTTTTCACTCCGCATCACGTCTTCCCATTGCCACACGGTTTTTCCAATGTGACTGGTACCTCGCTTGCACCGGGATTCCATTCCCGGCTTCCGCTCTCTGCACGTGTCCCCACAGTTCTGTCATATCATAGTACAGGAATCTCCACCTGTTGTCCATCGGCTACGACTCTCGTCCTCACCTTAGGCCCCGACTTACCCAGGGCAGATCAGCTTTACCCTGGAAACCTTGGATATTCGGCCTAGAGGATTCTCACCTCTATCTCGCTACTCATTCCGGCATTCTCTCTTCCATGCAGTCCACAGCTCCTTACGGTACTGCTTCGTCCCGCATGCAATGCTCCTCTACCAATCTATTACTAGATTCCTTAGTTTCGGTGGTGCGTTTCAGCCCCGGACATTTTCGGCGCAGGACCTCTCGACCAGTGAGCTATTACGCACTCTTTGAATGGATGGCTGCTTCTGAGCCAACATCCTGGTTGTCTTCGAAATCCCACATCCTTTTCCACTTAACGCGCACTTGGGGACCTTAACTGAAGGTCTGGGCTCTTTCCCTTTTGACCGCCCAACTTATCTCGTGCAGTCTGACTCCCGATAATCGATTACGCGGCATTCGGAGTTTGATATTCTTCGGTAGGCTTTGACGCCCCCTAGGAAATTCAGTGCTCTACCTCCGCAAATCTGTATCGAGGCTAGCCCTAAAGCTATTTCGAGGAGAACCAGCTATCTCCGGGTTCGATTGGAATTTCTCCCCTATCCACACCTCATCCCCACCCTTTTCAACGGATGTGGGTTCGGTCCTCCACTACCTCTTACGGCAGCTTCAACCTGGACATGGATAGATCACCTGGTTTCGGGTCTGCCCCCACTGACTCTGGCCCTGTTAAGACTTGGTTTCCCTACGGCTCCACACCTTAATTGCTTAACCTTGCCAGTGAGCGCAACTCGCCGGACCGTTCTACAAAAAGTACGCGGTCGTGCATATAAAGCACTTCCACAGCTTGTAGACACAGGGTTTCAGGTTCTCTTTCACTCCCCTCCCGGGGTCCTTTTTCACCTTTCCTTCACAGTACTATGCGCTATCGGTCACTAAGTAGTATTTAGCCTTAGGG
>VOFG01004725.1_pt1 | contig 23582 bp, 30 predicted proteins | sample 5384171 | NCBI WGS metagenome assembly VOFG01 (sample SAMN12384726, study PRJNA508395) | human gut metagenome | isolation source: healthy gut F | host: Homo sapiens | reverse complement strand
CTACTGCGTCCTTCGGGTCGAAGCTGTTGATATAATGGTGGGTCTTCACGTCCTCCCGCCCGTTCTTGTCGTATTTGCGAAAGTTCGTGAGTGCGGACACTACAACTTGCTTCTTTCAAACACAAGAATAACACTTTAAAGTTGCGCATAAAACAACTAAAAACAAATTTTGGAAGATTGAACAACTACATAAGATTTTATTTGTGAAAAAAAAATACCGCCCACGCAGCGCAGCGATGATTTTTGTCGGATGAAGTAAGCGGCAAAATAGATCGGGTGTGTTGCGGGGCGGTAAAAATCTTCATGGGGAATAAACCCTCACCGTTCTGTACTTTTTCTACAAGACCGCGTTTGCGCAGCAATAGAAAGCCCCCAGTGGGGCTTTTTAAGCGGCAGAGCGGTCTTGCGCAAGCAAGATGGAGGGCGTTGCCCCGACAAGCTCGGTGGGATTTGCGATAAAAGGGTATCATGGATTGCAGGGCGCGTCAAGATGGTTTTGCAAAATTTATTGTGGTAAAGCGGTGATAGTAGGACTTATACTTAACACACGGCAAGAAACAATTTCCGTTTCGCACATTGTAATGTTCGCAGAAAAACTTATAATGCTTTTGAACCTGTAGGACACACAAAACGCGGAAAAGAGGGAATCATGAGAAAACTGTTCCTTTTGGAAGATGATCTGAGCCTGATCAGTGGGCTGACTTTTTGCATTCAAGAAACAGGGCTTTGCACTGGATAGTTGTCGCGGGTCAATGCACTGCTTCGCCGTGCAAATGCGTCCAGCGCAGGAGAACCCGTACTGGAATCGGGCAGCATCACCGTCCGGCTGTTGCAGGGACAGATGTACAAAAACGGAATCTTGCTGGAACTGACCGGCGCAGAGTACAAGCTGCTCTGCTTCTTTATGAAGCATCCGAATGCCGTGCTATCCAAGGAACAAATTCTGGATGCACTGTGGGACTGCGATGGGGATTACATTGACAGCAGTGCCTTAACAGTGTATGATTGAGGACGACCCCGGCAAACCGCAGATGCTGCTGACTGTCCGCGGCATGGGCTATAAATGGAATGGGTAAAGGTGCCGTATGAAAGTATTCGCAAACAGGGAGATCCGAAATTTGTTCCAACCGTGCTGGCGGTCTGGGCGGTGGCATTGGCTCTCACGCAGGGCATCGTATGGCATACGACGCATGTATTTTCTTTCGGGTTACTATTGTTTTTTCTGCTTCTGGGCGGCTGCCTCTGGGGCGTGCTTTTTCGCTATTTCCAAAGGCAGAGCGCGCTTCTGGAACAGGCAGTCCAGCAAATCCAAAGCTGTCTGGATGGCAACCCGGATGCACGACTGGACTGCGACCGGGAGGGAGAATTTTACCGTCTGTTTCACTCCGTTAATGCATTGGCGGCAGTTCTGAGCGCACACGCAGACAACGAGCAACGGGAGAAGCGTTTTTTGAAAAATACCATTGCAGATATTTCGCACCAGCTCAAAACACCGCTGGCGGCGTTGAATATCTACAACGGTCTGCTTCAGGACGAAGTTGTTTCGCCGTCGGAGGTCAAAGAGTTTGCAGACCTGTCCGAACAGGAGTTGGACCGCATCGAAACGCTGGTGCAGAATCTGCTCAAAATCACCCGGCTGGATGCCGGTTCGGTCGTCTTGGAGAAGGAAAACGAAAATGTTGCTGAAATGGTGCAGGATATTGCGCGGCAGTATAACTATCGTGCCAGAGCAGGAACAGAAAAAGCTTGTTCTGTCCGGCTCAGAGGCGGTTACACTTTGGTGCGACCGTGACTGGATGCAGGAAGCTGTGGACAATCTTGTAAAGAATGCCCTTGACCACACAAAGAGCGGAGATACGATTCAGGTAGAGTGGAATGCACTGCCGTCCATGGTTCAGATCAAAGTGCGCGACAACGGCAGCGGCATCCACCCAGCAGATTTGTACCATATCTTCAAACGGTTTTATCGCAGCCGCTTTTCACAGGATACACAGGGCATCGGGCTGGGTCTTCCGCTGGCAAAAGCCGTTGTGGAAGCCCATCACGGCACCATTGAAGTAGACAGCGAGCTGGGAAAGGGCACGACCTTTACTCTGAATTTTCCGATTCCTACAAAATTGTAGGCTGAGTGTAGGCTTGCAGTAAGGTTGACGTGTTAACCTTTTCTGCACAGACAGAGATAATCCGTCTGAATCGAAGGACAAAGTGAGGGATACACTATGGAACTATTAGAAGTCAACCATCTCTGCAAGACCTACGGCAGCGGAGAAACCGCTGTCCATGCGCTGAAAAATGTTAGCTTTTCCGTTCCAAAGGGCGAGTATGTGGCTATCGTCGGAGAATCCGGCTCCGGCAAAAGCACCCTGCTCAATCTGATTGGCGGACTGGATACGCCGACTTCCGGCAAGGTGCTGATTGATGGCAAGGATGTTTTTGCCATGAAAGACCGGGAACTGACGATCTTCCGCCGCCGCAATATCGGTTTTATCTTTCAGGCATTCAACCTCATCCCGGAACTGACCGTAGAACAGAACATCCTGTTCCCGGTGCTGCTGGACTACCAAAAGCCGGACAGAGCATATCTGGAAGAACTGCTGACCGTGCTGAATCTGAAAGATCGTCGGAAGCATCTGCCAAGTCAGCTTTCCGGTGGGCAGCAGCAACGGGTAGCCATCGGCCGCGCCCTGATGACCCGCCCTTCCCTGATTTTGGCGGATGAGCCGACCGGCAATCTGGACACCCAGCACACCAGCGAGGTCATTGCCCTGCTAAAAGAAACCTCCCGGAAATACGAGCAGACTATCCTGATGATCACCCACAACCGCAGCATTGCGCAGACGGCAGACCGGGTGTTGCAGGTATCGGACGGCTGCCTGACCGATTTTGGGAGGTGCCGGGAATGAGCAGCACAGAAATGAAAAGCTATCTGAGCCTGATCCCGATTTCTGCCAAGGTACGCAGACGGCAGAACCGCATGACGATTTTGTGCATCGTCCTTGCGGTGTTTCTGGTCACGGCGGTGTTCAGTATGGCAGATATGGCGATTCGGATGGAAACCTCAAACCAGCTGAACAAAAACGGAAACTGGCATATCATGGTAAAGGACATCTCCCCTGAAACAGCCGCAGAACTTGCCGCACAGGAGGATGTTGCTGCATTTTCGGCGTATAGCGACATCAACGCTTCCCTTAAGGAAAACTACTTTGCCGGAGATAAACGTGCCGCACTGGTAGGAGCAGATGATGCAATCCTTCAAATCTTTCCGGGAATGCAGTGTAGCACTGCCCCGGCGGATGGCGAAGTGCTCGTGACAGCAAACATCCGGGATTGGCTGGATGTTACGGTCGGTACAGCGATTCCGCTGACGCTCCCGGATGGACAGACCATTTCACTTACTGTCGCAGGTTTCAATGAGGATACCTCCGATGCGAACCAGTATGATGCTGTTGTGCTGGTGATGAACCGCAGTACATTTTCTATTGCCGCACAGGTAGAAGAATCCTTTGAAACACAGTATTTCATCCAGTTCAAGCCACGTACCAATTTGCGGCAGTCCATTGTAAACATCGAAAACAAGTACGGGATTTCAGAAGAAAAAATTTCCGAAAATACTTACCTGATGGCGTTGAACGCAAGCAGCAACAACGATTATATTGTAGGCTTATATGCGGTAGCGGCTGTGTTGGCTGGCATGGTCGTCCTTGCCGGAATTTTTATGATCACAGGCAGCATCAACAGCAATGTAGCTCCGCGTACCAGCTAGTATGGAATGCTGCGCTGTCTTGGGGCAGGAAAAAATCAGGTTCGGATGCTTGTCCGGCTGGAAGCTCTTTTCTGGTGTAAAACTGCTGTTCCAGCAGGATGTGTGCTGGGAATCGTTTCCACATGGGGATTGTGTTCCTTTCTGCGTGGATTTATCGGCGAGGAGTTCAGCTCTTTACCAGTGCTTGGCATCAGTCCGGTCGGTATTATCTGTGGTTCCGTGCTGGGACTTATCACGGTTTGGTTCGCGGCATCTTCTCCGGCACGGCGGGCGGCAAAAGCTTCTCCGATCACAGCAGCAACTGGGAATGCGGTGGAAAATGCAGCGGATTCTCCGTGTCATGCTCGGTTGTTTGGAAGTCGTGCAGAGCTTTCTTTGGGCGTGAGCCATGCAACCTCGTCCAAAAAGAACTTGCTTCTGATGACAGGTTCCTTTGCGTTAAGCATTCTCCTGTTTTTGAGCTTTTCGGTTTTGCTTCGATGGGTTGGATTTGCGCTGAATCCGTTGCAGCCCTACGCGCCGGACTTATCGGTGGGTGAAACATCCGGGCAAAATGTCCTTGACCCGGTGCTGGTGGAGCAGCTGGAAGCTCTGCCGGAAGTCAAACACGCATTCGGGCGGATGTATTGCCCGTTCCCGGCGGAATATCAGGGAAAACAGGGGTCCATCGACCTGATTTCATACGATACGATACAGTTTGGCTGGGCGAAAAAAGACCTGATCAGCGGAACCCTTCCGCAGGAGCCGGAGGATGGCACATACCCTGTGCTGACGGTATTCGACAAAAGCAACTCCCTGACCGTGGGTGATACCATTCAGCTGGAGGATGCAAAGCTCACAGTCGTGGGTGTATTGAACGACAGCCCGTTCAGTAGTACCGATTCCCCGATTGTTATCTGCACCGAAGAAACCTTCCATCAGCTGAGCGGGCAAAACCGCTATGCGGTGATCGATATTCAACTAAAAGATACCACAGCAGACACAGCCATTGCACAAATACACACCCTGCTGAGCGACACGTTAAACAAGCAGGTTGTTTTTTCCAACCGAATCGAAGGAAATCGGATGATACAAAGCACCTACTGGGCGTTCCATCTGGTGGTCTATGCGTTTCTCATCGTGATTGCAGGAATCACCATTCTGAACATCGTCAACAGCATTTCCATGAGCGTGTCGGCACGAATGAAGCTGGATGATGCACAGCTGAAACGCATGATCTCTGCCGAAGCTGGCACCTATGCGGTGTCCGGTCTTGTGGTGGGCATTGCGCTGGGTCTTGTGCTGAATCGGAAGCTGTATATCCTGCTCATCACCCATTATTTCGGTGCAGCGTGGCAGATGCCGTGGGGCTGTCTTGCCGTGATTGTCGTAGTCGTGCTGGCGGCTGTGGTGCTGGCAGTATATACCCCGGTCAGGCGAATCCTCATGCAGCCCATTACTGCAACCATCAGTGAATTATAAACCAGAACAACAGATGCCCACCAGCTTATGGCGAAAACCATAGGTCGGTGGGCATCGTGTTCTTTATAAGGGCTTAATCTTCCAGTCTGCCGTGGTCACAGCCCAGTGACAAATACTGTTCCATCTCCCTCTCTCAGTACCATCTGTGCATACTCCAAGGGCTTATTATACAGCAGCCAGTCCAGCTCTGCCCGTTGTGCAGGGGTGTTGCCGTACTCGTCCTCCACGGCGACGCTGCCCAGCAAGTCAGGTGATGGTCGTTGCCGACACCGGCAATGCCGAACACGAGGATGGGCTTTTTTCATCGCCGAAGTCCACGCCCTGCGGATATTGCGACAGGACAACGCCGGACTTTTAACGGTGCCCTTCTTCTGGCTGGTGCCGTGGGAATGGCTACGCCCATGCCCATATAGGTGCCACCAGCTTTTCGCGCTCCACCATGGCGTCGGCGTAGTCTCGTCCACATAGCCCCGCTTTGCCAGCATGCGCACCGGCGGCACGGATGGCCTCCTCCTTGGTGACAGAGGGCAGACCCAGCTGGATGTCCTCCGCCTGGATCTTCATCACGGAACCGTTGGCTTTGAAGCCTCGGTCACGGCAGCCGCCAGAGGGGCTACGGGCATTGCGCAGGTCGGATACGATCTCCTCATTGGCGGCAGCTTCGGCCTTGGCATCCAGTGCCGGGGTAGTGGAGGTCAGTGCATTGTACAATGCGTCCAGATGCGGATCTGCAAGGAAGTTATCCAATGTAACAAGCTGTGCCTGCAGGGCGCACATTGGCGGCACGATGGTCGTTGCCGAAACGCGCTGGCAGACCACCACGTCCGCGTCGGCGGGATGACAACGTATCCACGCTGGAGTTGGTCACGGTCAAGTCAGGGCGCTCCGCCCTTAATGCGGTTAGGAACTTGGTAGCCCCCATGGCGCTGGAACCCATACGGATGGCATCGGCAGGCAAAGACGATCTTGCGGATCTGGCCGACATTTACGGCAGTAGGCTCAGGAATCTCGCCCTTAGCCTGTGCCTTCATCTCCTTCATTTCGTTCTGGGCATCGGTCAGGCTCTTGGCGGGTGTGACCGGAGGTCGCTTTCAGAATGACCGAGGACAGGATAAAGGGAGACTGCACCGGCGATGACAACGCCCAGCAGAACGGTGAGAATGGAATTTACGGGGAGCCATTGCCATGTAGGCGATGATGGAACCGGGAGAAGAGGGGCCGGACAGACCCGCACCGGTCATAGAGTAGAACAGGGGATGGCGCAGAAGTTGCCCACGATGGGGGCGATGATGATCACGGGGTTCATCAGGATGTAGGGGAAGTAGATCTCGTGGATGCCGCCCAGCAGGTGGATGATCACAGCACCGGGAGCGGACTGGCGGGTGGTGTCGTCCTTGCAGAAGAAGCAGTAGGGCCAGCAGGACACCAAGACCGGGACCGGGGCTGGCTTCCAGCATATACATGATGGAGCGGCCGGTCTCAGCAGCCTGACTTGCACCGATGGGGCTGAAGATGCCGTGGTTGATGGCGTTGTTCAGGAACAATACCTTGGCAGGCTCAATGAAGATGGACACCAGCGGCAGCAGGCTGTGCGCCAAGGGAAGTCCACACCGGCGGTCAGCACGGTGAGGATGGCGGTCATGAACGGGCCGATGACGTAGTAGCCGAGGATGGCCAGCAGCATACCCAGAATGCCGATGGAGAAGTTGTTGATCAGCATCTCGAAACCGGCGGGGATATGGCCTTCCACCTTCTTATCGAATTGCTTGATGACCCAGCCGGCCAGAGGGCCCATGACCATGGCGCCCATCAGCATGGTGTAGTCCGAGCCGCAGATGCGCCCACCACGGCGATGGCGGCGATGACGCGCCGCGGTCGCCTGCAATCATCTTGCCGCCCTGCCCTGCAATGAGGATGGGCAGCAGGTAGGTCAGCATCGGGGGAGACCATGCTGGCCAGCTTTTCGTTGGGGAACCAGCCTGCTTCAATGAACAGAGCAGTGAGAAGCCCCACGCGATGAATGCGCCGATATTCGGTATGACCATGCCGCTGAGGAACTTGCCAAAGCGGGAAACAGCGTTTTTTCATTTGTAGCTCTCCTTTTCACTTGAAAGGCAGGCGGTGCAGCTCCTGTGGCATGGGAGCTGCGGCCTGCGGACGGTTGTTCGGAGGAGCTTTTCGTTTCGTTCTGGCACTATTCTAGCCGATACTGCGCCGGATTTCAATGGTGACAAGCGGTGGGGTTGTCACCGGAGGATGGTGACACCAGTGGGCTGATACGGCAACATTTCCAATGGATGCGCGGGTGATTTGTGCATATTTGCTGATGCGCCGGGATACAAGACAGGAACAAAAGAAGCTTTTTGTCACCGGGCAATGGTGACAAAAAACACACAACTTCTTTTCTGCGTTGGGGGCTGGCAGACGGGGGTAGCACTATGTTACAATAGAAGCAATGGGTAACTTTTGGGAAAAGGAGAAAGCAACATGGGTGCGGTGTATCGTGAGGAACTGTCGGCAAATGCACGGAAGCTGATCGAGCAGCTGCTCAGCCTTCCGCAGGGCTGGGTGACGGCGGCGGCGCTGGCTGAAAGCATCGGGGTCAGCCGCCGCACCGTGCTGCGGGAGCTGCCCGCTGTGGAGCAGTGGATGCAGGCTGCCGGGGCGCATTTTTTGTGCGGAATCCCGGCAAGGGTCTGCTGCTGGATGAAGCGCCGGAGCGGCGAGACGCACTGCGCACCCAGCTGAACAGCGGCGACAGGAAAAACTTTCCCGCGCAGAGCGGCGGCAGCAGCGACAAGGCTGCTCAGCGAGCAGGAGCCCTGCAAAACAGCGGTACTGGCACGGGCGCTTTGGCGTTTCGGAAAGCACGCTGTCTGCGGACTTGGATGAACGAGACCAAGCTACACCCCTACCGGGTGGAGATGTTCCGCCGCCCCGGCGTGGGGTCCTGGCCGCAGGGGATGCTTCTTCCTACCGGAGGGTGGTGTCTGCCCTGCTGCGCAGCAGTATGCCGGAAAAGCGAACTGGCAGAGGTGCTCTGCGGACGGATGCCGAAAACGAGATCTTCTCGACCCTGCTGGATACAAAAACGGCCGAAAAGGTCTGGGCGGTTTTGCAGCAGTTTGAACAGGAAGAGCAGCTCCATCTGCCGGATGCAGGTTTTCTGGCGCTGGCGATCCATTGCACCCTGACCATTCAGCGGCTGCGGCAGGGCGGCGACAAGCGGCAGTGCCCCCAAGGGCTGCGCCCGGCGGGCAATCATGCTGCCCGGCTGGTGGCGGCGCTGAACCGTGCCTTCGGGCTGACCCTGCCGCCTGAGGAAGCGCAGTATCTGGAACTGTATCTCGCTGCTTATCTGGGTGCGGAGGATCCTTGGGGCAGTGCGCAGGAGATGGAACTGCGGAATCTGGAAGCCGCCCTTATCCGGGAAATGGAAAAGGCGCCGCACACAGACCTTTCCGGTTACACCCTCCCTGCGGGATGACCTGTACTGCCACCTGCGCCCCATGCTGCTGCGGGTGGAGCAGAACATTCGTGCCGAAAACCCCCAGCTGGACACCATCCGCACCGCCTACCCCGGCCTGTGGAAAGCCACCCGCACCGCCTGTGATGCGGTGCAGCAGCAATTGTCCTGCCCGCCATTTCAGACGATGAAGCGGCCTACCTTGCCATGCACTTTGGCGCAGTGCTGGAACAGAATGCCATGTTCCGGCTGCGGCTGCGGGTGGTAGTGGCCTGTCCGCTGGGCATGGGCTCCAGCCGCTTTCTGGCTTCCCGGCTGGGAAACGAGTTTCCCTCTTTGCAGGTGGAGGGGGAGTGCTGCTCGGTGCGGGAGCTGAACGCCGCCGACCTGCGTCGGAGAAAAATCGACTTCATTATCTCTACCGTGCCGCTGGAACTGGATTACCCGGCGGTGTGCATCAGCCCTTCCCTGCTGGAACCGGATCGTGCCGTGCTGAAGGACGCTATCACGCGGTACAGCCAGAACCGCGCAGAACCGGAACCGGCGGTGCAGCCCGTGCAGGATACAGCCTGTGCAGGCTCTAAGCTGCAGTATTATGCGCGCCTGACCCGGTCCATGACCGGGCTGCTGGAATATCTGACCATCCAGCCCGTCAAGGCTCCCGGCAACCGCGCTTTGCCCTCATCCATGCGGCAGGCGCAGCTTGTTTCTGCCCGCAGGAAGCGGACGCCCGGCTGGTGGGAGCAGCAGCTTCGCCGCCGTGAAACGCTGGGCGATACCTACATCAAATCCCTGTATGCCCTGCTGCTCCATTGCAGGACAAGTGCGGTAAAGGACTGCCGCTTGGGCTATCTGCAGGCACAGCCGCCGGTCTATGAGCCGGGGCGCATCGTGCTGGGGGCACTGGTGCCGCTGGTTCCGGACGACGGGAACGGCGTCCCGGTGGAGGTCATGCAGAATGTCAGCGGGCAGCTGATCGAAGCGCCCCGGCTGATGGAGGCACTGCGCACAAGCGTGTGCATCCGGATGCAGCCGAGCACCCCGCCATCATGGGTCACGAGTTCGCCGGTGATATCGTCAAGGTGGGCAAGGCGCATCAGGACAAGTTCAAGCCCGGCATGAAGTTCACCCCTGCAGCCCGCCCCTGAACTACAAGGGCACCATGTGGAGCCCCGGCTACTCCTACGAGAGTTCTTCGGGCGGCGACGCCACCTACTGCATCATCCCCTGCCGAGGTCATGGAACTGGGCTGCCTGCTGGAGTACAAGGGCCGTGCTTACTACGAGGCTTCTCTGGCCGAGCCTATGAGTTGCCCATCGGTGCTTTCAACGCCGCCTACCACACCAAGATGGGTGTGTACCATCACGATATGGGCATCAAGAAGGGTGGCAAGCTGGCGATTCTGGCCGGTGCTGGGGCCCCATGGGTCTGGGTGCTCTGACCTACGCACTGCACCGTGATGTGCGCCCCGGCATGGTGGTGGTCACCGATATCAACGAGGATCGTCTGGCCCGTGCGGAGTCCCTCTTCCCCCGAAGGAGGTCAAGGAGAAGGACGGCATCGACCTGGTACTTCGTCAATACCGCCAACATGGCAGACCCCGCTGCCGAGCTGCGGGAGCTGACCGGCGGTACCGGCTTTGATGATGTGTTCTGCTACGCCCCATCGCGCCGGTGGTGGAGCTGTCCAGTGCTGTGCTGGGGTCGTGACGGCTGCCTGAACTTTTTGTAGCCCCACCGACAAGCAGTTCAGCGCCAAGATGAACTTCTACGATGTGCACTACAATTCTACCCATGTCATACACCACCGGCGGTAATACCGCCGACATGATCGAGTCGCTGGAACTGACCGCCGCTAAGCGCATCGACCCGGCTGTGATGGTCACCCACATCGGCGGTCTGAACGCCGCCGCCGAGACCACCCTCAACCTGCCCAAGATCCCCGGCGGCAAAAAGCTGATCTACACCCACCTGACCATGCCCCTCATCGCCCTGACCGATCTGCGTGCCAAGGGCGAACAGGACAACGACCCCCGCTATACCGCACTGGCTGACATCGTGGATGCCCACAACGGCCTGTGGTGCCCGGAAGCAGAGGAATATCTGCTGGCAAACTTCAACCCGGGAGGACTAAGCGGAACGTGCCATGGGACAGGACAAACGCAGACAGGAGGAATCCCCCATGGAACAACGCCGCAATCAGATCGTGGAGCTGGTGAACCGCAAAGGCGGCGATTAGCTTTGCCCAGCTCAAGGGCGCTTTCCCTTCCGTTTCGGAAATGACCCTGCGCACCGACCTGAAGCACTGGATGAAGCCCGCCGTGTGGTGCGGGTGCATGGCGGTGTCAAGTCGGTGGAGCAGGTGGTAGGCACAGACGACCTGCTGAGCCGCTGTTCCGCCCGCAATGCCGAAGCAAAGCAGATCATTGCCGAAAAAAAGCCACTGCTCTGCTGCGCCCCAACACCACCCTGTTTCTGGATTCCGGCAGCACCGCCACAGCAGTGGCCCGGTGCATCCCGATCAGCCCATGCTCATCTACACCAGCGGCCTGAGCTGCGCCATGGAGCTGGCAAAAGCTGGAAAAAAGCCCCATGTCCCTGCCGGGCGGCAGCCTGAACCAGTTCAGCCTGAGCGTCTGCGGTGCACAGAGCATCCAGACGATGGAGGGCATCAACTTTGATCTGCTGCTGCTGGGCGTGACCAGTTACAGCCCGGAAACCGGTTTTACCTGCGGCGTGGAGGATGAAGCACGGCTCAAGCAGACCGTGCTCCGCCGCTGTGAGCAAAAGCCGTGCTGCTGGATTCCTCAAGATCGGCATTCCACATCTGCGAGCTGTCCGGATATTCGTGACCTGCCCGTAACAGGCCCGGAAACCGGTTTTACCTGCGCAAAGATTATCGTAGTTCCGCATTTTTCCAAGCCTCATGAAACTGCAAAGCACCTATGGATGAGTACCAAAGCGGGATTTCTCCGCCTGGCAATCTGGATGAGCCCCCCCAGAGCTACTGGTATTTCATGAATGAGAACCTGTTCAGCAAGGTGAATATCGACCCGGCCAAGACCAACCTGCCGGACGGCACCAATCTGGACACTGCCGCCGAGTGTGCCCGTTACAACGGTATCATCCACAAGCTGGGCGGCATCGACCTGCAGCTGCTGGGCATCGGCCCCAATGGTCATATCGGCTTCAATGAGCCGGGCGAAGCCTTTGAGCTGGAGACCCACTGCATCGACCTTGCTCCCACCACCATCGAAGCCAACAAGCGCTTCTTTTGACGGCAACGAGAACCTTGTCCCCAAACAGGCATACACCATGGGCATCAAGACCATCATGCAGGCACGCAAGGTGCTGGTGGTAGCCAACGGTAAAAGCCAAGGCACAGGCCGTCAAGGACGCCGCCGTGACGGCCCCAGACCCCTGCCTGCCCCGGCAGCATCCTGCAGCTGCATCCGGACTGCATCCTTGTGGCAGACGAGGAAGCACTGAGCCTGCTGTAAAATCCCAAAGCCAACTTCTTCATTTACCATAACTTTGCTTAAGATCCAACCAAAGCACGGAAAGGGCCGGACTCGTTGCACGGGTTCGGCCCTTTCTGTCAGAAAATAAGATTTATTTTGCAATCTTACGCAAAGAGCAACCCAAAAGAGCCGTCATGGAGATGGTGGGTTCGCCTGCTTTGCGGGATTTACGCTGAAAATACGCTGAAAAAGAGGTCGCCCCGATCGGTGGCCTCTTTTTTGCTGCCGCGAACTGTCTGGCTGCGGCGGATAACAGCAATGTCCATTGCGCTTTGTTTTGCCCGGATGCGCACCCGCAGAAAGCTCTCCCTCGTCAAACTGCCCAAAATACGCCCTTAAAAGTTTACTTGACGCAATTCTCAAATCAATATATAATTGGGTCAGAAACCAATTGTAGAAAAAGGATGATCCCCAATGGCGCGCAGATACGACAGCAAAAGAAGCAAAACGGCGGATCCTAACCGCCTGTGTCCGGCTTTTTCTGGAAAAAGGCGAACACCAAGGTGGCAGAAATTTTAAAGGAAGCAGACGTTTCCGCCGGGTCGTTCCAGAATATTTTTCCGCACCAAGGACGGCGTGCTGACCGAGCTGATCGGCATGATGTTCAGCAGGCAGTTCGGCGCGGTAAGGCCGCTGGCGGCAAACGCCCCCTCGCCGGTGTACCTCTACGCGGTGGAAACGGCTTTGCAGCTGGCGATGACCGAGCTGAGCGAGAATCTGCGGGATATCTATGTGGAAGCGTACACCTTCCCGCCACGGCGGAGATCATCCACCGCAGCACCACGGCGGAGCTGCAGGCGGCGTTCAGCGCGTATCTGCCCGGGTGCGCCGAGTGCGATTTCTACGAGATGGAGCTGGGCACGGCTGGCATGATGCGCGGCTACATGGCACGGCGGTGCGACCCATACTTTACGCTGGAGCGCAAAATACGGCGCTATCTGAGCATGAGCCTGAGTGCGCTGCAGGTCCCGCGCAGGAGCGCGAGCAGGTCATCGCTTTTGTGGCGGAGATCGATATGCTTGCCCAGGCGCGGAAGGTGGTAGATGCCGTGCTTGCATCGCTGTCCGTACAGTTTGATCTGAAAGGATAACAAGGTTTGATGACAAGGAGGGAGTAACATGAAAAAATGGCTGATCTGGTGTTTGACGGTGCTGGCAATGGTGTGCCTGATACCGGGGATCGTGTTAAAAGCGGCGGCAGAAACAGTCCCGGTGCACTGCTTACGCTGTGGGAGTAGGGAGACACGTGAGGTGCCTCAGATACGAAAAATATGATTCGACCTATCATAGGGTTTATGTAACTGAATGCCCGAACTGCCACAACGATGGCAATGTTTCGTATTTACAGGTACATACCGGCGGTACCCAAGGTCCCACCTGCACCGAGGGCAAAATCTGTGAAGATTGCGGCGCGGAATATGACATTCCCGGTCACGACTGGGGCGCGTGGACGCCTAACTACGCCAGCAACGGCACGCACACCCGCAGATGCAAGCGCTGCAACGCAGAAGAGACTGGAAGCTGCAGCGGCGGCTACGCGACCTGCGACACTCTGGGAATGTGCAATACTTGCGGAGGGGAGTTACTACGGCGGTCACGCATGGGGCGAGTGGTCATCCGCCGGCAACGGCACGCACACCCGCAGCTGCACGAACTACTGCCGCGAAGTTGATGCTGCAAAGTGTACCGGTGGCAAAGCAACCTGCACCACCAAAAGCGGTCTGTGAGGTGTGTGATGCGGAATACGGCGAAAAAAGACCCAAATAACCATGATCTGGTGCGGCACGCAGCAAAAGCCCCCACCTGTACGGAAAAAGGGCTGGGATGCTTACGACACCTGCTCCCGCTGCGACCATACCACCTATACAGAGCTGCCCGCGCTGAATCATGATTTGAAGCAATACGCAGCAAAAGCCCCCACCTGTACGGAAATCGGCTGGGACGCTTACGAAACCTGCTCCCGCTGCGACCATACCACCTATGCGGAACTGCCCGCATTGAACCATGATTATCAGGCTGTTACCGTAGAGCCTACCTGTGAAGCAGACGGCTATACCATCTTTACTTGCAGCCGCTGCAAAGACAGCTACACTGCAGACCCCGACCGATCAGCTGGGGCACCAGTTCGGTGCATGGTCCCCGAACGGAACCGGCGCTCAGAGCGCCAGTTGTCTGCGAGATGGCTGCGCGCACACTGGCGCACGGATTGCCAGAAGTTCACTTTCCGCACTGCGGAAGGCGAAACCCTGACCTTCTGTCCCGTGTGCGGGCAGGCAAAAACGCCGCGCAGCTGGAAAAGATCGAAGCCGCAACGGCGTGGGGGCTAACAGCGGCAGTCTTTCTGCGGAGGATGTGACTGCACGGACGAATGGGGGAATACCTGAGTGTGGCCTTTGAAACCGCAGGCAGCCTGACGCAGCCCACCGGTCGGGTAAGGCTCGCGCTGCCCGCCGGATTGCTGGAAGGTAAAACGCTTGTGCGCATTGCCCCGGACGGCACACAGACGGAGATGCCTTTTGAAACAGAGCGCGGAACGATCATCCTTACGCTGGATTTTGCAAACAGCGAGCTGCCAGTAATGCTCTTCCGGCTGGTACCCCAGACCGCCGCCCTCTGAATGCTTTTACAGCGGCACGAACAATAAATGCCCGCCCACCGTGGTTTTCCACAGGTGGGCGGGCATTCTTTGTGCCTTTTTGGGCATAAAAATACCCCCGGAGGATGCAGCGTTTTTTTACGCTGTCTACTCTGGGGCAGTATAGCAAGCGCGCGGCAGCTCCCGGAAGCGGACACTGTATTGCTGAAAAGCACTTTCTAGCGCTGCTCCTCCGGCGGGCAGCAGCTCTCCCGGGGATGAGCTTGTGCGGCACGATGATCTTTGTGGCCAGAAGGTTCGGGTTCTCGATGTGGTTGATGGTCTGGCTGGCAGCCTCCATGCCCAGCTGGTAGGGGTTGACGTCCACGGTGGTCAGCTGTGGGCTGCCCTGCCCTTTGTTGCGGAGTGCCCCTTTGGCAAACCGGACGGGATTGCGCTATAATAGAGCCGTAACAGTTCCACAAAGGTGTGGTAAGGGAGGTGCGGTCATGATCCGGGTGGCATCGTAGAGGACGACGCGGAGGTGCAGGGGGTATTGCAGGAGTATGTCCGGCGGTATACCCGGCAGTACGGGACAGAATTTGAAGTGACGGTCTTTGCGGACGGGGTGGATATTCTGGAGGATTACCGCGCGGTCTACGACATTATTTTTTCTGGATGTGGAGATGAAGCATCTGGACGGCATGACCACGGCAGAGCGCATCCGGCAGATGGATGCAGACGTCATCCTGATCTTCATCACCAATATGGCGCAGTACGCCATCCGGGGCTACTCGGTGGGAGCGCTGGACTATGTGCTGAAGCCGGTGCCGTATTTTGCATTTTCCGAGCAGCTGAAAAAGGCCGAGAAAAATTTGGCCCGCCGCGCCAGCCACTATCTGGCCCTGCCGGTGGAGGGCGGGATGCGGCGGCTGGACAGCTCCCGGCATCTATTATCTGGAAAGCGAGGGACACCGCGTCCATTTTATACCGAAGAGGGCGATTTTTCGGCACCGGGCACCCTCAAGGCAGTGGAGGAAAAGCTGGCGGGCCGCCCCTTTGCCCGCTGCAACAGCGGCTATCTGGTAAATCTGGCGCAGGTGCAGGCGGTGCAGCAGAACACGGTGCAGGTGGGACCCTATGAGCTGCAGATCAGCCGTCCCAAGCGCAAGGCCTTTCTTGCCGCACTGACCGACTACATCGGAGGCGAGGCTCATGACCATGCTGCCCAACATCCCGCGCCTGTATACGGCGCTGGCAGAGGTGTTGGCGGTGCTGCTCTACGCCCGCCACCTGCCGCGGAGGTTCCACCGGCAGACCGCGGTCACGGTGGTGTGGGCACTGGTGCTGGGAATCTTTTTGCACAAGACCGGCCATGTGCCGCTTGCGTGGTGGGTGCCCTGTATGCTCTGCGCGGTGCTGCTGCTCTACGGGTACCTGTGGGGCAGCCGGGCGGTCAACTGGCTGGAGGCACTGGCACATCACCGCCCGGGCGTTTCTGCTGGCAGAGTTTGCTGCCAGCGCAGAATGGCAGCTGCACTGCTGGCTGTTCCCGCACCGGAGCGGCTTTGACCCGCTGGCGCTGGCGCTGCTGGCGGCGGTCTACGGCGCGGTCTACGGCCTGATGTTCTGGCTGGAGCGCAGCCGTCCGCTGCCCGAAAAGCATCTGGACATCAGCAACAAAGGCTGCGCTGGCGGCATTTGTCATGGCGGGCACGGTGTTCGTGGTCAGCAACCTTCTGTTTCTGGGGGAGAGCCCGGCGACCATGAACGTGTTCTGCATCCGCACGCTGGTGGATTTCTGCGGGGTGCTGATCCTGACGCTGCAGCACGAGCAACTGCGGGAGAGCGCGCTGCATCAGGAGCTTTCTGCCATGGACAATGTGCTGCACCGGCAGTACGAACAGTACAAGCGCAGCAAGGAGGGCATCGAGCTCATCAACAGCCGCTACCATGAATTGAAGGTCCAGATCGCTGATATCCGTGCCCAGCGGGACCGCGCCAAGCAGGACGCGGCGCTGGCAAAGATGGAGAACAGCATTCTGCAGTATGAGGCGGAGAACAAGACCGGAAACCCGGTGCTGGACATCCTGCTCACCGCCAAGAGCATGGAATGTCAGGAAAAGCAGATCCGCATGACCAGCGTGGCAGACGGGCATCTGCTGGACCATCTGTCCACCCGGGAGATCTGCACGCTGGTGGGCACCGCGCTGGACAACGCCATTGAAAGCTGTGCCGCCGAGCAGGACCCGGAAAAGCGGCTGATCCGCACGGCGGTGTATGCCCAGAACGGCTTTGTGCTGTTCCGGGTGGAGAACTACTGCCAAAAGCCGGTGGAGCTGGGTGCAGATGGTCTGCCGCTGCGCAGTGCCCACGGCGGTTACGACCTGCGCAGCCTGCGGGCGGCTGCGCAGCAGCACGGCGGCAGCATGACCGTGCACTGGGAGGACGGCTGGTTCACCCTGCGGGTGCTTCTGCCGCAGGCGGGGATTCAACAGACCGAGGGCGGGGAGTGATCCCCGCCCTTTTTTTGCAATATGCACAAAATCAGGGGCAGTGGAATTGTGAATAAGCACAATAAAAAAATGAAACCAATTTGAAACTTTTTTCAAATTATGCATCCCAAACGACAGATTGTGCAAAGAACGGTTCGTTTTGCGGTTTATATGATAAAATGACATCAAGCAAAGGAGTGGACGCACTCCGGAGAACAGCCATGAACCGGGTCGTGTACCCAAAAGAGAAGGAGTTAACAGTTATGGCACAGAAAAAGAAGGACAGTAAGATGATGGGTAAGATCATCAAAACTGCCGTTTCGGGTGTGTTGTTGTGTCGCATTGGCGGGCGGTATTGTTGCGGCCAATGTGCTGATCCCGCCTAATGCCAGCAGCGTGCAGAGCATTTTGGGCCTGAAGAGTGGAGGCATCGACAACAGCAAGGCAAAGACCGAAGGCATTAATATGGAATACAGCAAGCCCGGCTTTGACACAGAGGATGCGCTGGTTGAGGATGAGATCGCTCTGAATAAGAAGATCGCCGCCGAGGGTATCGTTCTACTGAAGAACGATGCAGGAAAGATGCCGTACAGCACGGATACCACCTTCAGTTTTGTCAGCCATTCGGCAGTCAGCTACATCGGCGGCAACAAAGTCGATATGAAAACGGCCTTTGAAGATGCCGGGTTCGGTGTCAACGAGGACCTCTGGAAATTCTATTCCGAAGGCAACGGCAAGGATTACGGTCTGGGCGTTGGTTCCGTTTCCTACGGTGATGACGAGGACTTTTCCATCAACGAATGCCCCTTGTCTGTTATGAAAGCAGAGCCGGGTCTGACCGATTCCATGAAGAATACGGTTCCTGTTTTTGTGTTCAGCCGTGTGGCGGGCGAAGGCCGTGATATGCCCTGCTCCATGTACAACCACACCGATGTGGAAGAGGACAAGACCAAGACTTATCTGGAGCCGGATTCTACGGAACTGGAGATCCTGCAGTATCTGAACGACAACTTTGACGATGTGGTGCTGCTGCTCAACTCCAGTGCAGCGGTCGATCTGAGCTGGGTGGAGGATTATCCCAGCATCCACACGGTCATCTCGGCTCCTGCCATGGGCGACTACGGCCTGTGCTCTCTGGCTGAGATCTTCTCCGGCAAGGTCAATCCTTCCGGCCGCACCGTGGATACCTATGAAGTGGATGCCATGAACAGCCCGGCGGCGCAGAACTTCGGCGACTTTGCCTACTACGATGAGAATGGCAACCTCACCAAGTACAACTATGTCAGCTACAAAGAGGGCATCTATGTTGGCTACCGCTACTACGAGACCCGTTACGAGGATAAAGTCCTCGGTCAGGGCAATGCGGGCGATTACAACTACGACGATGCTGTGATGTACCCCTTCGGCTACGGCCTGTCCTACACCACCTTTGACTGGTCGGATTACAACACCAGCTGGGATGGCGATACCTGCACCGTGACGGTCAAGGTCACCAACACCGGTTCTGTTGCAGGCAAGGACGTTGTGGAAGTCTACGCACAGAGCCCTTACACCGATTATGACAAGGCCAACAAGGTGGAAAAGGCTGCCGTTGAACTGGTCGGTTACGCCAAGACCTCGGAGCTGGCTCCCGGTGCAAGCGAGACCGTGACGGTCACCTTCGACCAGGAACAGCTGAAGTCCTACGACTACGTCAATGCCAAGACCTACATTCTGGACGCAGGTGATTACTATATCACTGCGGCTAAAACGCACACGAAGCGGTCAACAACATCCTCTCTGCCAAGGGAAAGAGCGTGGCAGACGGTATGACCGCGGATGGCGACACTGCTTTTGTTGAAATCTACACCCCGGCAAACGGCACCGTGGATACCACGACCTACAAGCTTGACACCACGACCGGTGTGGAGATCACCAATCAGCTCGACCATGCAAACGGCGGGCTGCAGTATCTCTCCCGCAGTGACTGGACTGGCACCTGGCCGACCGTTGACGGCGAGGTCAGCGACCAGATCAGCACCTGGGGCAACCCCATCAATGGTACCGATGCCAGCGGCAAGGCTGCATCCTATACCTACCGCAAGACGATCAGCAAGGAGGACCTTGCAAAGCTGGATTCTTTTGATTCCCTGAACCCCACCGACTTCTCCACCCTGACCGATGAGATCGTTTACGGCAAGGACAACGGTCTGGGTCTGATCGATATGCGCGGTCTGGATTACGATGATGAAAAAGTGGGACGCACTGCTCGACCAGCTGACCCCAGCGATTATCAGACCCTGATCACGCAGTCCGGCTATGGCACGGCTGCCATCAAGTCGGTGGATAAGCCCTCCACGACCGACCGCGACACTGCCACCGGCCTGGTCAACTACGGCTTTGATGCAAGCGGCAACCTCTACTTCAAGGGCAACATCACGCACTGCGGCGTGATCGTTCTGGCACAGACCTACAACGATGATCTGGCCACTCACTACGGCGAGAACATTGGCGACGAGTCCTACTATCTGGGCGTTGATGGCTGGTATGCACCTGCTGTCAATATGCACCGCACGGCATTCTCCGGCCGCAACAGCGAGTATTACTCCGAGGATCCGTTCATCGGCGGTCACATTGCTTCCCTCGAGTGTGAGGGTGTCGCCTCCCGCGGTATGTATGTCTTTGTCAAGCACTACGCCATCAACGATCAGGAGGACCACCGCGGCGACCGTGAAGGCCAGTACAGCATTGCGACCTCCCTGAACGAGCAGGCGGCCCGCGAGATCTACCTCAAGCCCTTTGAGATGTGCGTCAAGTCTGATAAGGTCGAGATGAACTATGCAAAGGACAACGGCGACGGCACTTACAGCAATGCCACCACCGAGATCCCGTCCGTCACCGGCATCATGACCTCCTTCAACCGCGTTGGCTATACCTGGGCCGGCGGCAACTACAACATGATCACCGGCCTGCTGCGCAACGAGTGGGGCTTCCACGGCTTTATCATCACCGACAACGCAAACACCGGTGTCTTTATGGACGCTGGCCAGATGATCGAGGCCGGTGCAGACGGCAAGCTGACGAACCTGCCCACCGGCGCACGCTATACCTTCAACAAGAATGATGTTTCGGATTATCACTATGGCCGTGAGGCAGTCCACAACATCCTGTATACTATTGCAAACTCCAAGGCAATGAACGGCGGTATGCCGGGCAGCCGTTATCTGGCAAAGGTCGAGCCTTACCAGAAGGTCATCTACGCGGTGGATGGCGTCTGCGGCGGTCTGATCGCAGTTCTGGTCGTTCTGACGATCCTCCGCTTCCGTAAAAAGAAAGAGGACGTAAAACCGTCTGATCAACACATAGGAACAGAAGGGGCGGCGGGCAAACGCCCGCCCCTTTTTTTGATTGTCAGGAGAGACCCATGAAACACACAGATATCATCAACAGCCCGGATCTGGAACAAAAATGCGCCCTGCTGAGCGGCGGCACGGTGTTCACCACCCGGGCGCTGCCGGGCAAGGGCATCCCGGCCATTACCCTGTCGGACGGCCCCAACGGCGTGCGCAAGCAGGCGGGCGCGGCTGACCATCTGGGCCTGAACCCCAGTGTGCCCGCCACCTGCTTCCCCACCTCGGCTACCGTTGCCAACAGCTGGGACCCGGAGCTTGGCGAGGCTGTGGGCGCAGCCATGGGCGAAGAAGCAGCGGCACAGGGCGTGTCGGTGCTGCTGGGCCCCGGCCTGAACATCAAGCGCAGCCCCCTGTGCGGCCGCAACTTCGAGTATTTCTCGGAGGACCCCTACCTTGCCGGTAAGATGGCTGCGGCCTATGTCCGCGGCATCCAGAAAAACGGCATTGCCGCCTGCCCCAAGCACTTTGTGGTGAACAGTCAGGAGCTGCGCCGCATGGCCGGATTCCATCGTGGACGAGCGCACCCTGCGGGAAATTTACCTGACCGGCTTCGAGATGGTGGTCAAGGAAGCGCAGCCTAAGACCATCATGTCCGCCTATAACCTTGTCAACGGCACCTACGCCAACGAGAACACCCACCTGCTCATGGATATCCTGCGCGGGGACTGGGGCTTTGACGGCGCAGTGGTCACCGACTGGGGCGGCAGCAACGACCACGCCCTTGGCGTAAAGAACGGATCTACGCTGGAAATGCCCGCCCCCGGCGGGGACGCCGTCCGGGAGCTGATGAAAGCGGTGCAGACCGGCAAGATCACCGAAGCGGACGTGGACGCCCGCCTGGACGAACTGCTGGAGCTGGTGTTCACCACCAAGGCGGCGGTGGACGCCGCACCAGGCAAGTTCGATGCCGACGCCCACCACGCACTGGCACGCCGGGCTGCTGCCCAGAGCATCGTGCTGCTGAAGAACGAAAACGGCCTGCTGCCCCTTGCAAAGGGGGAGAAGGTGGCGGTCATCGGCGACTTTGCGCAGACACCCCGTTATCAGGGTGCAGGCTCCAGCGCGGTCAACTCCATCAAGGTAGATTCCTTCTTGGACTGCCTTGCCGAGAGCGGCCTGAACAGCGTCGGCTACGCCAAGGGCTTTGACCGGCAGGGCAAGCCCGACGAGGCGCTGAAGGCCGAGGCGGTGCTGCTGGCAAAGAACGCCGATGTGGTGCTGCTGTGCATGGGTCTGGACGAGATCAAAGAGAGCGAAGGCCTCGACCGCGCCGACATGAAGCTGGCCGAGAACCAGCTGGAACTGCTGGCGGCTGTGGCGGCGGCAAACCCCAACGTGGTGGTGCTGCTGAGCGCAGGCTCCTCGCTGGAAAGCGATTGGGTCAAGGACTGCAAGGCGCTGGTTTACGGCGCTCTGGGCGGTCAGGCCGGTGCAGGCGCTATGGTCGATGTGCTGACCGGTGCACAGAACCCCAGCGGCAAGCTGGCGGAGACTTGGGCGCGCAGCTACGCCGACACCCCCGCAAAGGCGCATTTCGGCGGCGACGGTCCCACTGTGGAGTACCGCGAGGGGCTGTATGTGGGCTACCGCTACTACGACACTGCCGGTGTGCCCACCGCCTTCCCCTTCGGCTACGGCCTGAGCTATACCAGCTTTGCGTACAGTGACCTGAAAGCAGACGAAAAGGGCGTGACCCTGACTGTCACCAACACCGGCAGCTGTGCAGGTGCCGAGGTGGTGCAGCTTTATGTGGCAAAGCCGGATGCAACGATTTTCCGCCCCGCCAAGGAGCTGAAGGGCTTTACCAAGGTGCAGCTGGAAGTCGGAGAGAGCAAGACCGTCACCATCCCGCTGGACGATAAGGCGTTCCGCTACTGGAACGTCAAGACCGACCGCTGGGAGGTGGAGGGCGGCAGCTATCAGCTGCTGGTGGGCGCTTCCAGCGCCGATATCCGTCTGACTGCCGCCGTCACGGTGGCGGGCACCGGCGCACCCGACCCCTACGCGGGCAAAGACCTTGCCCATTACCGCACCGCACAGGTGCAGAATGTGCCGGACGCGGAGTTTGAAGCGCTGCTGGGCCGTCCCATCCCGGAGAACAAGGTGCACATCGACCGCAACATGACGCTGGGCGAGATGGGACACGGACGCAGCCCCATCGGCTGGCTGGCAGCTGCCGTGCTGGGTACCCTGCTGCGCCGCAGCATCAAAAAAGGCAAGCCTGACCTGAATATCCTGTTCCAGTACAATATGCCGCTGCGCGCCCTGGCTAAAATGACCAGCGGGGCCATCAGTATGGGCATGGTGGACGGCATCGTGATGGAGCTGCAGGGCTTCTGGATCATCGGCCTTGTGCGGGTGATCGTGGAGGCTGTGAAGAACATCGTGCTGAACAGCCGCATGGAAGAGCGCTTGAAAAACAGCTGAAAGGAATAAGGCCATGAATTTCTGGAATAACTTCGCGGCCAAGCACCCCGCCGCTGCCAAGTGGGTGCGGGAGGGCGGCCTGTTCGTCATCGTGTCCAACCTCATCACCGTGTTCAAGTACCTGCTGCTGCAATTTCTGCCCAAGGCCTTTGCAAGCCTGCCGGTGGTGGATTTCGGCTGGCCGGGCATTGATATCACCCTGTTCGGCGAGACCTTCAAGTGGAACATCCTCGGCTACGATGCCGCCCACGGTGGTCTGCCCTACTTCTGCGCCTACATGATCGCCATGGTCATCGGCGAGTGTATCAATTTCCCCATCCAGCGTAATTTTGTGTTCCGCAGCAAGGGCAATCTGGCAAAGCAGATCGGCTGGTATGTGCTGGCGTTCTGCGTCATCACCTGCATCGTCAACTCCATCAACTGCATCTGGGTGGCGGTGGCAGGTCTGCTGGTGCCGGACTTCATCTACAACATCGGCACTACG
>VOFG01004615.1_pt1 | contig 23600 bp, 40 predicted proteins | sample 5384171 | NCBI WGS metagenome assembly VOFG01 (sample SAMN12384726, study PRJNA508395) | human gut metagenome | isolation source: healthy gut F | host: Homo sapiens | reverse complement strand
GCTGGCAATCTCCATTTTATCTGTCACCAGTGTACTAACAAATTTGCGGGAATAATCAAATGGAATTTCATCCTCTTTCTGATACCGCATAAGAAGATCAGAAAAAATGCTGTTCATGCCCAGGCATCGTCTGGCAGGCAAGAATTGCATTATCAATTGGATTACATACACCGGAATGGAAAGCACTATTTAAAAAGCAAAATCCAATACCTGCCCACTTTCGTTTCCCAGCACATCCATATAGTATTCCAATAGGATACTTTCATTGGTCAGTGTTCCTGTTTATCCATGCAGAGCACATCCATGCTACCAAATCCTTGCATTGCATTAATGTCTTTAATGATTGTCTGCTTTTTACTCATACTCAGGCTGCCCCTTGCAAGGCAGGCTGTGATCACCATCGGCAGCATTTCCGGCATCAAGCCAACGGCAACAGACAGTGCAAAGGCAAAAGATTCCAGCCACCTTCCACCTGTGATCTGCAATAGTATGAATACAATAGGAATCAATACTGCAATAAAACGAAGCATGACCCAGGCAATAGAGTTGGCTCCTTTTTGAAAAGACTGTTTTTCATCTGGATCTTCTTTCGTAAAACTACCATATAGTGTGTCTTTTCCGACTGCAAGCACAATACCCTCACCTTTTCCACTGATGACAGTTGTTGCCATAAATGCAAGATTTTCAAGTTGCGTCAAGGATTCCGAATTACTGTAACTCAATGCCTGTGCATTTTTTCCAGGATCGCACTTTCGCCTGTGATCGCTGCCTGGGAGAGAAAGAGATCACTTACTTTGGTGAGTCTCAGATCAGCCGGAACACGATCACCTGCCAAAGCAGAACAATATCTCCAACCACCAGTTCCTCAGCTGGAATCTCTTTCACTTCTCCCGCACGCCGTACGGTAATGCTTTCATGTATCAGCCGGTTTAGCTGTTTTGATGCATTCTTTGCACAAGTTCCTGAACCAAACGGATTGTTCCGCTAATCAAAATCATTGAAAAAATGATAACCGCAGTCGTTGCATTTCTGGCAAAATTCGATACAAGAACCACATCTGTAGCCAGTGAAATGATTCCAAGAACTAAAAGAATGATATTAAATGGATTGATGAAGGCACGCCGCAGTAGTCGTAACATGGTATCATTTCTTCTTTGCGAGAAACTATTTACACCATACTTCTCTCTCATCAATTCAACCTGTGATTGTGACAGGCCTTCCCCTGATATCTCTAATTCCTGATATATTTGTGATACTTCTCGATAAGCATATTTCTTAATACAACAATCGATCAGTGTAGTTTTAGGCATATAGACTTGCCTCCTTTCTCAATACCGATATATTTATTTTAACATTATCTTAAAAAAAACTCCATGCTTAGATTCTTGCTTTTTTCTTGCGATTACATTGATAATTTACTTCTACACCGCACCTCTTTAAAACCAATAAACTCAAGGCCTTTGTTCCGTCCCTTAAACACTGCCGTGACAATTAAAAGCAAAGCATAATACAACAACGTTCTGTTCGATACTAGAAATATATCATCAGCATACAGTTTGAGCGGAAAAAGTCTCATGGTCATGAGCGAAAATGAAAGCAAAATTTATTAGATGGTACAACATACTATGCCTTTAAAATTCCAGTTACATATTCATATTGGAACCTAATCATCTGTTATTTTTATTATAATACTTGAAAAAAAAGAAGCACTCATACAGGCGCTTCTTCTTACCATATTAGGACTTCGACCAAAAGTTAGTGGGCCACAAAGTGGGCCATTTTCAAAAAACTTACATGAATTTATATAGAGTTTTATCCAAGTCGAAAATCCGCTAAATGCTCTAGCTATCAGCATTTAATCTAATGCAATCATTGATTAGCATAAGGATTTCCTTTTCAAGGTTCAACACGCTTTCAGACCACTTTTTGGATCCAGCTTTCTGATCTTCTTTTTCCAAGCCAAAGATAGATCTTTTGTGATTTCAAAAACACAGGCATCACATTATCTTTTTTATAAAAGTACCAGCTCAGTTTTCTCCTTCTGGCCCATAGGTACTGACCATAATTCCATATTAGGAATCCCTTTTTCTGGCTCATATTTCCCAGATAAATCATTTAAAAAATTTTACTGTTTTCCGTTAGGCAGCGGATATACCAGATTTACACGCGCTAAGGGCGTGATTTCTCCACTTTTTTTATATGTCATTAATCTCTTTTATCAGCTGTTCTTTAAATGCCTCAAATTGCCCATTGCTCCAATTCTTCCTTATCTTTTCCAGTAATCCAGGGCTGGGGAGAAGCTGTTTCATATAAGAACGTGCCTGTTCTTCTGTGAAATCTTCATTTACCATATGTTTTACGCAGACATCGATAAGGTCATCCATATTGCAGTAGGTGTAGGTTCCATCGGCATAGCACCATTGCAATACTCTTCATTTAATGTACCATCGCTGTTATGACTTATTATTCCATCCTCTAATGGCATTCCGCAGCACTGGCAAACAAAGCTGCCTTGGAGCACTAAAAGTGTGATGATCGACACGTCAAATTCCTTTGACAAAAGCTTTTAACGTCTCCGCATTTGGAACCGTCTCACCGTTTTTAGCGTGACACCGCCTGCCGTGTAACCATAACCTTTTGTGCTAACTCTTCCTGGGAACAACCCCTTTTTCTAAAATGTGCGGCATCTACCTCCATAAAATAATATTCTTTGTTTCCATGGCATCTCACGTACGCACCGCGTCCCTCAGTTTGATATCAGATACACAAAAAGATTCAAGATTCACGAGTTTTCGAAAAGCAACCTGCTGTTTCTACAAGCAGAAAAACAATTAAAAAGCAGTCCCGCATATCAGTCCGGGACTGCTTATGTTTTTTATGTTGCATCCCCGGTTTCCGGGGCTTGTGCTTCTTTCAGTGTCATTTTCACCCGGCCGATCGCACGGTCATCCATTTTTCAGGATCTCGTAATCCGCTTCCGGGGTGGTTACAGTAAGAGGAAGTGCCTTTTCGGATTGGGATATATCCCAGAGCCTCTATAGAATAACCGGATAAGGTATCGTATACGCTGTCCACATCCAGATGGAATTCTTCTTTCAGATCCGATAATGCTATACTTCCAGAAAGGCTGTATACATGTCCCGGTTCCTGTTCAATGATCTCAGGTTCTGCTTCTTCATACTCTTCGTGGATGTCCCCGACGATTACCTCAATCAGGTCCTCTAATGTGACCATGCCGGATACTCCGCCGTATTCATCAATCAGTATAGCCAGTTTTTCCTTCTTCTGCTGCATTTCCCTGAAAAGAGCATCTGTACGCCTGTTTTCGGAACAAAATAGGCAGGTGTTAAAAAGAGAACGGATATCCGGATCTTCGAATGATTTCTTTCTTGCTTCGATCGTCAGCGCTTTCGTGAAAGGATACCGATGATATTATCAATATCTTCCTGATATACCGGGATTTTGGAATGCATGGACTGGAGGATATCATCCAGATAAGAATCCACCGGTTCATCAATGTTAATGGCTACCATATCCTGTCTTGGCACCATGACTTCTTTTGCTTTTTTATCATCAAATGAGAAGATCGAAGTGATCATCTCTTTCTCGATCTCATTAAATACACCAGTCTCGCTTCCGTTTCCAGAAGGGATTTGATCTCCTCCCTCTGAAACATCACTTTCAGATCTTCATGATGCATACCAAAGCTTTAAGATCCCACTGGTGGAAACATTTAAAAGACCTACAAAGGCTTTTACCACGCAGGATGCAAAATAGACCAGGCCAATGCAGGATAAGCTGAATTTTTCTGCATTCTGCAATGCTATTCTCTTAGGGATCAGTTCTCCGAATACCAGATTTACATAAACAAGGATAATGGTAACAAGTACCAGTGCAGCGATCCTGCTGCCAGGTATGCCCCATTGGTTCATCTTTACAGCTAATATTTCTGAAATCCCTATTGCTGCTGCCGCACTGGAAAGAAAACCGGCCAGTGTGACTATCAACTGGATCGCAGATAAAAATGCCGTTGAGCCTTCCATCAGGTGCTCGATCGGGGCTGCTTTTGTATTTCCCTGTTCCTTTAACCTGTGGATCTTTGTTTTGTTTACAGATGCCACAGCCATCTCTGCTCCTGCAAAATATCCTCTTATAAGAGTAAGTACCAGAAGAATAAGAAGCTGTGTGAAAATACTGGCCGATTGCGGATCGGTTTCCATAATAAAATTCCTCCTTTGGGATGTGGATCATCATCCGTATTATTATCATTTAGACTTTATTATACAGACAGTCACGAAAAAGTCAGCCCCTATTTTCTCAAAAAAGGGACTGGCTTTATAAGTTTTCTTTTCATAAATTTAACATTTCTTTTTTATCCTACAGCTGTAAACTGGCTGTTATAGATTTCAGCATAAAAGCCGTTCTTTGCCAGCAGCTCTTCGTGCTTTCCTTTTTTCTACAATATGCCCGTCGCGCATAACAAGGATCACATCTGCCTCGCGGATAGTAGAAAGACGATGGGCAACAATAAAGCTGGTCCTTCCTTCCATCATCTTAGCAAAGGCTTTCTGAACACGGATCTCAGTACGGGTATCAATAGAGGATGTTGCCTCATCTAAGATCAGCATCGGCGGCAGGCAGAGCATAACTCTGGCTATGCACAAAAAGCTGCTTCTGGCCCTGGGACAGGTTTCCGCCGTCCTCACTGATCACAGTATCATAGCCCTGAGGCATTCGCATGATAAAGCTGTGGGCATGGGCTTCCTTTGCTGCACTTACGATCTCTTCTTCTGTTGCCTCCGGTCTTCCGTATGCAATGTTGTCACGGATAGTTCCTGATTTCAGCCAGGTCTCCTGAAGCACCATGCCATAGCTGGTGCGAAGACTTTTTTCTGGTAACGTCACGGATGTCTTTTCCCTCTACCTTAATAGAACCGGAATTTACATCATAGAACCGCATAAGGAGGTTGATCACTGTGGTCTTTCCACAGCCAGTAGGCCCTACAATGGCTACTCTCTCACCAGGTTTTACAGAAAGGTTCAGATCTTCGATCAAAGGTCTGTCCGGTGTATAAGAGAAATTTACACGTTCGATCTCCACCTGTCCCTTTACATTTTCAAAGGACTGTGGCATCTTTCTTATCTTCCAGAATAGTCTTTTCATCGATCAATTCAAATACTCTGGCTGCAGATGCAAGGGCATTCTGAAGTTCTGTTACAACGCCGGAGATCTCATTAAACGGCTTGGTATACTGGTTTGCATAGCTTAAAAGCTGGTAAGCTGTCCAACGGTCATAAAACCCTGATAACTGCATAGCACCGGTAATACCAACAGCTGCATAGACCGGGCTGTTTACAAAACGTGTGGCCGGGTTGGTAATAGATGAAAAGAAAGCACGCAGACTGTATCCGGCCAGCTTGTTGTTGATCTTATGGAAACGTTCTTCTGCTTCTTTCTGATATCCAAAAGCCTGGACCACCTTCATATTTCCAAGCATTTCATCAGTCAGTGTAGTCAGCTCACCTCTTGTTTCAGACTGATGTTTAAACATAACATATGTCTTTTTGGCAATAAAGCTTGCAACAAACAGGGAAACAGGCGTTAAAACTACAACTACCAGTGTGATCAGCGGGTTAATGGAAACCATAAAAAGCAAGGTTCCAAGAATGGTCATCACTCCTGTAAAAAACTGGGTAAAACCCATTAGCAGGCCTTCAGAAAACCGATCGATATCTGCAATAATACGGCTGATGATATCACCAGAAGGATGGGAGTCAATATAACTTAAAGGAAGGACTTCCAGATGTCCGAAGGCTTTTTGTACGGATATCTTTTACCACTCTGTAGGTGATAATGTTGTTGATATGGTTCATAAGCCACTGGCTGATGGCGGTAGCTGCCATTGCCATGATGATCTTTTTTAATAATATTTATCAGGGCTGCAAAATCCACATTTCCTGACTTACGATTTCATCCACTGCTTTACCTGTAAGGATCGGGATATAAAGGGTAAACGCAACTGTTACTAATGCCAACAAAAGGGATAAACATACTGCCCATTTGTAAGCAGCAATATAATCAAGGACTCTTTTAATGTCTCAATGCTCTTATCCTGGCTCATTTTCGGCTTTTTACTGCTCATCCCGTTCCACCTCCTCTTTTGACAGCTGTGACAGGCAGATCTCCCTGTAAACATCGCATTCCTTTAAGAGCTGCTTATGACTGCCCATACCTGCCAGCTTTCCATCATCCAGCACCAGAATGGTATCTGCATTGCGGATGGTAGTTGCTCTCTGGGAAACGATAAATACAGTCATATCCTTTGTATTTTCCCGGATGGCCTTTCTCAGTCTTGCATCTGTTGCAAAGTCAAGAGCAGATGCGCTGTCGTCCATGATCAGGATCTGCGGATCTCTCACCAGTGCCCTTGCAATAGTAAGACGCTGGCGTTGGCCGCCGGATAAGTTGTGGCCGCCCTGGTCGATCACCAGGTCAAGTCCTTCTCCTTTTGCTTCAACAAAATCTCTTGCCTGGGCAACATCCAGTGCATGCCAGATCTCTTCATCAGAAGCATCTTCCTTTCCCCAGCGCATGTTATCACGGAGCGTGCCTTTAAAGAGGACAGCTCTCTGGGGTACCACGCCAATAGCATGTCTTAGATCTGTAAGGGATAAGTCTCTTACATCTTTTCCATCAATAAGAACAGTTCCTTCTCTTACGTCATAAAATCTTGGGATCAGATTTACCAGCGTAGACTTGCCGAACCTGTACCGCCGATCACGCCGATCGTCTGTCCTTTCATTGCCTTAAAGGAAATATCTGTAAGGGAATCAGATTTTGCACCTGCATAAGCAAAGTTTACATGGTCAAATTCCACTTTTGCAGTTTCAGCACTGACTTTTTCTGTGGTATCTTCCATGCTTTTGCGCCACGAGTTTTTATCTCATGAGTTTTTTCCTCAATGCTGCTCTTGATCTCAAATACGCTGTCCACACGTCTCATACAGGCAACTGCCTTGGAGATCAGGATGATCAGGTTTGCCATTTTGATCAGTTCTACCAGGATCTGGGCCATATAATTTACAAGAGCAATGACTTTACCCTGACTGATGATACCGGCATCTACTCTTGTGGCACCTACCCATATCACAGCTACAGTAGCAATATTAATGATCACATACGTAACAGGGTTTAACAGTGCAGATATCTTTCCTACAAATACCTGCATTTTTACCAGGCTGCCGTTTTCTTCTTCAAACTTCTCACGCTCATTTTCCTGGCGGTTAAAAGCACGGATCACACGTACGCCCATGAGATTTTCCCTTGTAGTCAAAGCACTTTATCCAGCTGCCTCTGCACAGACTGGTATAACGGCATACTTACAAGCATGATGCCAAATACTACAACGCACAATACAGGAATAGTCACTGCAAATATCATAGCTGTATGAGCATCTACGGTAAATGCCATGATCATGGAGCCAAATACCACAAATGGGGGAACGCAGCAGCAGGCGCAAGGTCATATTAATGCCGTTCTGCACCTGGTTGATGTCACTGGTCATCCGTGTGATCAGCGTAGAGGTTCCTATGGTATCGATCTCCGTATAAGACAGAGTCCCAATATGGGAAAAGAGGTTATTTCGCAATGCAGTGGCTGTTCCCGTGGCTGCCTTGGCTGCAAAATACTGGGCTGTCAGGGAACAGGTCAGTCCAATAGCTGCCAGGAGCAAAAGAAGACCTCCCATGCGCACCACATAAGATACACTTCTGTTTGCAATACCTACGTCTACCATACTTGCCACTACTAAAGGCACAAACAGCTCAAAGCTGGCCTCCAGCATCTTAAACAGCGGCCCCAGTATGCTCTCCTTTTGTAGGCACCCATATAACTGAGTAATCGCTTCATAATGCATTTCTCCTAAAAATATTGTATTTTTATTTAACTGTCTGGTATTATAGCACATGAAAACCTATATTTAAAATATTGATTTAATATGGAAATTATATGTTTATCCTATAGATATTTTTTATAAACATTTTGCAGAATTTGTAAAAAAAAGGGGCTGTTATGAACCTGAAACAAATGGAATATTTTATAGCTATTGTAAATGAGGGAAATATTTCCGCGGCTGCCAAATCCCTGCATATCTCCCAGCCGCCTTTAAGTGCCCAGATGAAGCTGCTAGAAGATGAACTGGGTGTGGTGCTTTTTTGAGCAGGGTTCCCGGAGCATTTCTCTCACGGAAGCCGGAAAAGTTTTCTATGAAAAGGCTTTGCACATCCTGCATCTGACTACCGCGGTATCTGATGAACTGCAGCAGATGGGCCAGGGATTAAGAGGCCGCTGCATATGGGTATGATCTCATCTGTGCAGACTCCCAGACTGATCCGGGCCTCTCCTCTTTTGTCAGTCTCCACCCGGAGGTGACTTTACGCATCAGTGAAGGAAATACATACGAGCTGATGGACCAGATTAATTCCGGTCTTATTGAAGTTGCAGTAGTAAGGACTCCTCTTCCTACAGAATCTTATCAGTGCCACTTTTTAGAGGCAGAACCAATGATGGCAGTGGGAAAACCTGAATTTTTCCCAGACCCGGCAGCTGCTTCCATCTCTGTAGCTTCCCTGGCTTCCTGTCCCCTTATTGTATACCGCAGATGGGAACCTTTTATCAGTCACTGTTTTCCCGGTACTGCTCCTGATTACCTTTGTATCAATGATGATGCCAGGACCAGCATGACCTGGGCCCAGTGCGGCGCAGGGATCGCTCTTGTACCTTCTTCTATGGCAAGATCAGGAGGCGAGGACTTATTAAAAATCCCCCTGTCAGACCAGGGGGTCATCAGCCGACGCACTCATTGCCAGAAAACATGGCATGGTCAGCCGTGTATCCAAAGAGTTTTTCCATTTTTTCCCGGAATACTTTGCAAACAAGGGTTTCAAAGTCTAAAATCCGACGCAAGCTTGCTTGCACAAGGGATTTTTGACCTTGAAACCCGCAAAAACATGAGTAAGCAGCCATTTTTCAAAGAAAAAATGAGCGGATCTCATATCTCATCCCAAAACCACCAATTTCCGCTCCCATAAACAGGATGCATATACAGATATAAAACCACAAAAATGACAACGCGATAGCTGCAAGACTGCCATACATATAAGAATAGTTTTTCCCACCTGTAAAATTGAAATACATGGAAAATGCAAGAGAAAAAAGCATCCAGCCAGCTGTGGAAAATACAGCCCCCGCAAAGCAGCTTTGACGTTTTCTTTCCGGTCCGGGACCAGGGCAGTAGATCCCCAGAAAGAAAACAAGAAGCATGCCAAAGCCCCATAGCTGGCGCATCTGAATCACATAGCCGGTAATAGGTGCGATCAGCGGAAAATGACTCTGGATAAAGCTTTGAAGCGTTCGTCCAAACACAAAGAAGGCCCATAGACAGAATGCACACTGCAATAAAAAAGAATGGTGTAACCACAGTAGATCAGGCGGTTAAACACATACCAGTGTTTTCTCCCCCCCTTTCCATTGACCCGGTTTAAACCTCTTGCTACGCTGAACATACCTCGCCCTGCAGACCAGAGGGGCTGTTACAGCCGTAACAGAGATCATGGTTGCCGGTGATTTTAGCATCAGGTCATTTACTACACGAAATGCCAGAGATCTGTATTCAGCCGGTACAATGTCCATGGCGATCTCTAAAAAGTCTGCTTTTGAGATCCCCGGTATCATCTGGACCGCCGTAAGAAGCAGCATCAGAAAGGGAACAACAGAAAGGATCACAAAAAAAGAGACCTGAGCCGCGTACACTGTCATCATCTTCTGAAAATTTATTGTAAATACGTTTTCCAATAAGAATGAGACGTACCATGGGCCAGAACCTCCTATTTTTAAACATGTTCTCTCGGAATCTTTCTGTGCTTGATTTTGTGGGAAGATTTTTTTGTCAGTTGTGCCCAAATTTCTGGAAAGCCATGGTTTTTACCATGTTTTTAGCTCACAGGTTCAAAAATGCAGGCACAAAATACACATGCCTGCATTTTAACATAAATATCTTTCAAGTTCAACGCCCTATCCGGCGCCACTTTTTCCTCTCTATCCACCCTGGACGAACAAATACCGGCATTGGTATGACCGAAGAGGTGCAAAACATATGTTTGACAAGTTTTATCAGGCCGAAGGCAGCCGCAGTATAGAAGGCAACGGCCTTGGTCTGGCATTAGTAAAAAAGATCCTCAGTCTCTGTGGCGGCACCATTAAAGTGACCAGCACACCAGACCTTAGATCTTTCCTTTTGCAGTCAGGCTCCCTGTAAACCTGTAAAATTTTAAAGTTCTTTAATAGCAGCTATGGTACGTGCATATTCTTCATCTACTGCAGGCATCAGTTCAGCTGCTTTTCCATATCACCGGAACTGTTTTCAGACGGCCTTAAAACCTCTGTCACCTGTGCAGCCGCCTTGTAAAGGGGCCAAATCCCAGATTCTGTGCCACACCTTTTAATGTATGAGCGCCGCGGAATGCTTCGAGGGCGTTTCCGGCGGCCATGGCATCTTTTTAAAGCTGCATAGCTGTCATCATCCAGAAACTTAACAGCAAACTTGCGTACCAGCCCTTCACTTCTTAACCGGATAATACATCCTCATAATCGGCTCCCATTTTCTCATAACACTCTTTAAACTCATGACTTCTCTCCTCTTTCGTAAACAGATGCTGTTTTTTTATCCATTTGTATGTTTTATGCTCCCAAACCGGAATACAAAAACACTGCCCCTTCTGGTAAACGAAGCCTGAACACAGGCATTCTTTCATAACCATGAGAAAAAGCAGTGTTTTGAATTACCAAAATCACTTATTATTATAATGGAAAATGTAATTTAAAACAACATCAATCCACCAATTTGTCTAGCTCTTTTACATATTCCGTTTCATGACAGTTTTTATGGTTTGCCTTGAAGCGTAAATATTGACAGCTGCCTGGGATTTCTTTACAGGCTGCATGGTTCCTGCGCCGGCTACACAACCGCCTGGACATGCCATTCCCTCTAACAGATAACCGTCATATTTGCCTAAGGTTGCAAGCTTTAACAGCTGACGGCACTCTTTTAAGCCTTCTGCATTGGCGATCTTGACTTCCATATCCGGTCTCAAGTTCTTTTAAAACATCCTTAACAGAGGTTGCTACACCACCTGCAACAGCAAAGTTTCTTCCGTCTGTGGAAGCATCGTTGACACCGTTTGGATCTTCTTCAATATTTTCAATATCCACATGCTTCGCATCAAAGATTCCGGCCATTTCCTCAAAGGTCAGTACGAAATCCACGTCGCTTCGGATACTAGTGCGCATTGCTTCCAGTTTCTTGCTGCACATGGTCCGATAAATACAACCTTTGGTGGATTCATGCTGCTTCTTGATCAGTCTTGCAGTCAGTGTCATAGGAGTCAGTGCCATGGAGATGCAGTTTGCATACTTTGATATACCTTCTTTGCCATTACAGACCATGCAGGACAGCAGGAGGTTGCCATAAAACGGATTTTCTCCGGTACTTCATCTAAGAAGTCCTGTGCTTCCTGGGCTGCACAAGGTCAGCACCGATCGCTACTTCAAAGACATCGGCAAATCCTAATTTCTTCATAGCTGCTCTCAGTTTTTCCAGGGAGTTACCTTTGGTCCGAACTGGCCTACGAATGCAGGAGCTACTGCTGCATATACACGTTCACCGGACTGGATAGCACGGATGGTCTGGAAGATCTGTGACTTATCTGCAATAGCGCCAAATGGGCAGTTTACAAGACACTGTCCGCAGGATACGCACTTATCATAGTCAATATCTGCTTTTCCATTTTCATCAGAAGAAATAGCATCCATACCGCAGGCTGCTGCACACGGTCTCTGCTGAACGATAATGGCATTGTAGGAACATACAGTTGCACACTTACCCGTGCACTTGATACATTTATCTTCATCAATGTGGGAGCGTCCTAGTACGGTCCAGGGAAACAGCTCCTTTGGACAGACTTCCACACAAGGATGGGCTAAACATCCCTGACATCCATCTGTTACAAGGATTCTTTTCTCCCTTGCAGGCATTACAGGCAAATTTAATAACATTGATCAGAGGCGGTGTATAGTAGGTCTCTGCTTTGTCTGCTGCTTCGATATTATCAGAAACTGGCGCATGCTCAGATGCATTACGGCACGGAAGTCCCATTGCCAGGCAGTCTCTCTCCTACAATAGCTCTTCTAAGAATACATCATTACGGAAGTTTCCAACTTCTCCCGGAATGATCTTATATGGAAGTTCCTCAATACGCTTGTCTACAGGCCATTCAGTATGATAAGCCATACGGGCTACTTCTCTGAAGATTCTGTGACGGATCTCCTGAATACGGGTTTCTACTCCTCTCATTGGTTTTCTCCTCTTTGTTGTGATTTTTTTTAACAGTTGCATATAGATCAAAAAGTTTTATTAACATAACAGAAACAGCTCATTCGGGCTGTTTCTGTTTTTATTATACGCATATACGAAATACATTGCAAGTGATTTTCTTTCTCAATAGCTTATGTTTCTGTTAAAACAAACGAATTGCAGGCTATTGACCATTTAAACGTCCATATCTGCGGGTCATACCACGGATCTCTGCTTTTAACTGATCCGTCAGATCTCCTTTTTCAGACGCCATTTCCAGTTTTCTCCTACAGTAGAAGGCTTGTTCATACGATAACGGTTATCCAGCCCCAAATGGTCCTGCATGGGGAATCACGCAAAGAGCTGCCTTGGAACGCATCACCAGACTGTTTAAAGACCTGTATAAATATTTCTTTTGGTGTGTAATGATCGCACAGATAATCTCGTACCAGTTCCTGCTCTTCTTTTGTAATGCTGTCAAACCAGCCTGCCAGCGTTTCATTGTCATGGGTTCCTGTATAAGCCACGGAATTCTCCGGATAGTTATGGGGCAGGTAATCACTGGCACAGCCGGAATCCCTGGAATCAAATGCGAATTCCAGAACCTTCATTCCCGGAAATCCGCTGTCATGGACCAGTTTTCTCACAGAATCCGTTACATAGCCAAGATCTTCTGCAATGACTTCTTTCTCCCAGCACCTGGCGCACCCGGTTAAAAAAGATCGATCCCCGGTCCCTGTTCCCAGTGGCCTGTGATGGCAGTTTCCGCTCCATATGGAATGGAATAATACTGGTCAAAACCTCTGAAATGGTCGATGCGCACTGCATCATACAACTTAAAGCAATGAGAAAGACGTTGCAGCCACCATTCATAACCTGTCTGCCTGTGATATTCCCAGCGGTAGAGAGGATTTCCCCAAAGCTGGCCTGTAGCAGAGAATCCATCCGGCGGACAGCCTGCTACTGCATATGGTACATTCTTTTCATCTAACTGGAATAAAGAAGGATTTTGCCCAGGCATCTGCGCTGTCCATAGCCACATAAATTGGAATATCCCCGATCATACGAATCCCCAGACTGTTTACATAAGCCTTTAATTTATTCCACTGTTTATAAAATGTAAACTGCAGGTATTTTTTTGAATTCTATATCGAAATACAGTTCTTTCCGGTAATAATCCATAGCATAACCATAGCGAAGGCGGATATCTTCTGCCCACTCAGTCCATGGTCTACCCTCAAACCTGTCTTTCACCGCCATAAAGAGCGCATAGTCAGAAAGCCACCATTCATTTTCTGCAAGGAACTGCTGATAATCCGGGTTTTGGCTGATGTTGCTGCGTTCATAGGCCTTTTCGCAAAATGGGATATCTGTCCTCATACAATTTTTGTAGTCGATCGTCCCTTCTTTAGACTCTGTTTCCAGCTTTTCACATTCTCTTTTCTGTTAAAACACCTTCTTCGATCAGATCTTCTGTTGATAAAATAAGGATTTCCTGCATAGGTGGAAAATGACTGATAAGGGGAATCCCCATAACTGGTCGGTCCTAAAGGAAGAATCTGCCAGTAACTTTGTCCTGCCTCTTTTAACCAGTCTGCAAATTCATAGGCGCTTTTTGAAAAACACCCGATTCCGTATTTTGACGGCAGACTGGATATGGATAAAAGTATTCCTGCTGTTCTCTTCACTGTATTTACACTCTCTTTCAAATAATTATTTGGCACCTGCATCATCAATATTTACCGGATTATTTACCGGTTTCTATCATAACTGCATAATGATCTGAAACCACCGGTTCTCTTTTTTCCGTTACATAAAATGCGGGATTCTTCTATATTAATATCTCCCCAATGCCAGATGTAGTCGATGCGCATTCCCTGCTTAGGCGATGTTTTGTCTGCTTCCTTCCAACCATCGATCTTTGGCGGTGCTGTAAAGCCTTCCTCTTTCTTTTTTTGCAAGCTTCCATGTATCTTTCCAGCCACTTCCACTTACAAGATCGTAGCCTTCTCCCTTACAGAAGCAGGACTGTTAAAATCTCCCATGACCCACAGGGATGTCTCTTTTTTATCTGTTAATTTCCGGATATTTTCTGAAAAAGATTCCCACTGGGCCTTAAAAAGGTTCTTCTTCATCTTTCCACCAGCCCATATGTACTGTAAAAACCAACCCTTTTCTGTGTGTATGCCTAAAGCTTTTCTGGTTTTCCAGTTATGGTAATCATTTGTATTACTTAAATTAAATACACAGGAAGAATGAATGGGATTTTTGGAAAATATTGCCATTCCTTCATCATATTTATCATATCCCACTTTTACCGGGATCCATGTCCAGTAATAAAAAGGCCTTTTTTCTTAACTCATCTACCAGAGAAGCTGCATAGTTATCCCGGCGCATTTTCCCTTCATGACCATTTACCGGCTGATAACCAGAGACTTTTTTTCATTTATAAATGGTTCTGCCATGGTCTGGTTTACTTCCTGAAATGCCATGATCTCCGGCTGTTCCTGTTCTATGATACCGGAAAACAGCTGCATTTTTTCTGCAGCATTTTCTTCTGCCAGACTGTGTGTATTTAACGTAAGATCTTTCATTTTTCTGCCTTTCTATATCAGAGCAATTCCAAAAACATTTATAAGATGTCATTAATATCTGATTTTAGCACATCTGCCTTTGGTCCATAAACTGCCTGGATCCCTTTATCCTTCTTTAAAAAGCCCTAAAGCTCCCTCTGCTTTCCATGCCGGAAGCTCCGCAACCTTATCTACATCTTTTACTGTTACACGAAGTCTTGTCATGCAGGCATCTACTAAAACAATATTTTCCCTGCCGCCTAAAAAGAGCGATGATCCGTTCTGCCTGAATCCTTTTGGGCTGCCGCCTTTTCTGTGCTGTTATTTTCTTCCTCTTCTGCCCCGTCATCTGTATAATTTCCAAGACGTCCCGGTGTTGCAAAATGGAACTTGCCGATCATAAAATAAGCAACTGCATATCCGATCACAAAAATGCGATCACACAGATCACGAAATTGATCAGATCCCCTGTCAGCCCTGCTTTCACAGACATTGGGATACGGGTGAAAAATTCCAGATTTCCAAAAAAGAGTGAAGACGCAGATGGATGATACCGGCCATTGCAAATGCACAGCCCTGAAGTACTGCATAAACCAGATACAATGGCAGTGCACAGAACATGAACATGAATTCCAGCGGTTCTGTTACACCTGTTAAAAATACAGCAAGTACAGTGGATAAAAAACATGGATCTGTATTTATCTCTTTTATCCGGATCTACTCTCTTATACATTGCAAGGGGCAAAACCTGAGATAAGTCCGGTAGCGCCGATCATCTGTCCAACTTTAAAACGGGCTGGTGTAACCGTTGTAAGAAGATTTGTATATGCAGCCATGTCTCCTGCATTTTTGAAGTTGATCAGGTCATTCACCCATGCAAGCCATAACGGATCCTGTCCAAACACCTTGCTTCCTGCATTTACACCTGTCATGATCTCATAAGTACCGCCAAAGGAGGTATAATTCATAGGAATAGTCAGCATATGATGAAGTCCGAATGGCAGGAGCAGACGTTCCAAAGTACCATAGATAAATGGTGCCAGCACCGGTGATGTTGTAGAAGAACCTGCGATCCATACACCAAATGCATTGATACCGCCCTGGATCACCGGCCATACAACAGCTAAAACAGCGGAAATGATCACAGACCAGAGGATCACTACCATAGGTACAAAACGTTTTCCATTGAAAAATGCCAGTGCATCTGGAAGTTTCCTGTAGTTATAATACTTATTATAAATAATGCCTCCTACGAAACCGGATATAATACCTACAAACACACCCATATTTAATGCCGGGGCACCTAAAACAGATGTGAAGTAACCATTTACGAGGATTTCTTTTCCAAACAGTGTATGGGTAACTGCCTCCGATCTGCCAGCATGTCAGAAGTAATGCCAAACAACGCTCCTGTGATTACATTGATCAGATAAATGCGATCACTGCTGCAAAGGCGCCGCCGGCTCTCTCCTTTGCCCAGGAACCACCGATAGCTACTGCAAAAGAATATGCAGGTTATTGATGATGGCCCAGCCAATGCTCTCCATAGTGCTTCCCACCGTGAAGATCATACTCATATCGGCTCCTGCCATCTGGACCAGCTTTCCAATACTGATCATCAGACCTGCTGCAGGCATAACTGCGATAACTGCCATCAGTACTTTTCCAAGCTTGTAAAAAAGTCAAAGTTGATGGACAACTTTTTCTTTTCCTGTTCTGGCTCTGATGCTGCTTTCTGGTTTCTATCGGTTATTCCTGCTTCTGTTTTTTCCGCTTCTGTTCTTTTCTGATTCTGTTCTTTCTGATTCCTGCGCTTTTGCTTCTTCTGGCTTTGCTGCCACTGTCAAAAGTTCACTCTTTCCGGCTTCTACCTGTCCTGGCTGGCTCTTTACCAGTATTTTTCCTTCCATTCCGCCACAGATCAGAACCGGTGTAATGGGGTTAAAAGCTTTCTTTTCTTCAAGGAATTTAAGATCCATCTCTGCAAGCACATCTCCTGCTTTTACAGTATCTCCCTGCTTTACATGTACCTTAAAACACTCCCTTTTAATGATACTGTTTCAAGACCTGCATGGATCAGAAGTTCTATACCATCCTCTGTTTTCAAACCATACGCATGAGCTGTGTCTGCTACAGATACTACCTGGGCATCCACCGGACTTACGATCCTGCCATCTGAGGGAATGACTGCCATGCCGTCTCCTATGATCTTCTGCGAAAGACCGGATCCGGAACTTCTTCCAACGGTACCTGACATACCTGTCAGCGGTGACAGGAACAGGATTTTCTTACCTTCTTCATTTCTGCTCATAAACTGCAACCTCCTTTTATATACGATCTTCTCTCGAGTCTTTCATGCACCTGCCTTTTTGTGGCCGATTTTCCGCCAGCCGCACCCGAATTTCATCACCGTACGCACCGCGTACGCCCTCAGAAATTTGGGCACAACTGACAAAAATCTTCTCACAAAATCAGGCACAGAAAATTCCGAGAAAACATTACGGTCTGCTTCTTTTTGTGCCCCATCTCATGTTTCTGCAATATTGTGCAACTGCTTGCATTAAATATAATAAATTTGCATTATGTTTTCAAGTGTATTTTATATATTTTTTAGGTTTTCTATTTTTGCACAATTTATCATATTGCATTTTGTGCATATTTCAAGGCATTTTATTATTTTAAATGGTAGTGCTCACATGCCGCACTATATTTATGCAACTTTTGCATTGTGTTTGCACAATTATCATTGACACAGATTTCATTCTCTTTTAAAATGATACCATACGATTTTTACTGGACCCAGGAGGTTTTATCATGGCAGTTACTATAAAAGACGTAGCAGCTCTTGCAGGTGTATCTTCTTCTACTGTATCCAGAACCTGCAAAAACAATCCATCTATAAGCGAAGAAACAAAAAGAAAAAGTACGCCGCGCCATGGCACAATTAGGATATGAACCCAATTTTCAGGCCAGCAACCTGGCTTCCAAAAATTCCCGCACCATTGGAATCATTCTGCCTGTTTCTGCCAGAGAAGCATATGAAAACCCATTTTATCTGGAAGCTATCCGCGGGGTCAGCCAGCTGTGCAACAAGCGGCAGTATATTAATACAGTGATCACAGGTGAAAGTGAAGAAGAGATCCTTCAGGTGATAAAGACCATGGCACGCAGCGGCCAGGTTGATGGGTTTATTGTCCTGTATTCCCGTCAGGATGACCCCATTGCCGATTTTCTCTATAATGAAGGCTTTCTTTATGTGCTGGTAGGAAAAGCCTATACCCATACAAACCAGACTATTTACATTGATAATGATAACCTTCTGGCATCTCAGGAAGCCACCGAATATCTGTACCAGATGGGTCACAGGCGGATCGGCTACATTGGAACTGATACATCCATGATCTTCTCTGCTGACCGCAAAAGCGGTTATCAGACTGCCCTTTTGCAGCATAACATCCTTCCAAGAGCTGATTACTGTGTAGAAATGACTGCATCAGAAAAGACAGCGCACCTTTTTACGCTGTCTTCTCTCTATACCAGACCGTCCCACTGCTGTTGTAGTCAGTGATGACATCCTGGCTGTAACCTTGGAACGTGTCTGCCTGAAATGGGGCTTTCCATACCGGAAGATCTTTCCATTATCTCTTTTAATAACTCTTTATTTGCAAGGCTTACCTCTCCCCAGCTTACTTCTGTGGATATCAACTCCTTCCAGCTGGGATCAGAAGCTGCTGCCCAGATGATCAACCATATTGAAGATCCTCGATCTTCCTGCTACCAAGATCCTGGTGCCTCACCATATGGTAGAGAGGGACAGCTGCTGTCCGCCAAAAAGAACATTAAAGTTTTGTAAGGGAATAGATATCCGTTCTTCTCTGTTTTGATCAGAGGAAGCTGCTCTCTTACTGCCTCCACACCCATCCGATCAATATCCTGGATCAACATGCCTTCTTTTTCATCCAGCTTCCCAAGAACTTCGCCCCATGGGGATGTAATAATGGAATTTCCATAGGAGATATAGCCTTCACTTTGTCTTGCCTGGGAGCAGCCAGCCATGAACACCTGATTATCCAGTGCTCTTGCACGGAAGGTAAATTCCCAATGTGCCGGGCCGGTAGTCATGTTAAATGCTGCTGAACAAAGATCATCTTTGCTCCTTCCATGGCTGTCAGTCTTGCAAATTCCGGAAAACGGATGTCATAGCAGATCTCCAGTCCAAACGGCCAAACTCTGTATCAAAACAGATACTCTGTTTCCTGCTGTTAAGGTATCAGACTCTTTAAAGCACTGGCCGCCTTTACGGCAATGTCAAACAAATGGGCTTTTCTGTGCTTTCCGATCTGTCTGCCCTCACGGTCAAATACATAGCAGGTATTGTATACACGGCCTTTATCATCTTTTTTCCGGCATGCTTCCGCCTACTAAATATATCTTATTTTCTGCGGCATATTTAGATAATTCCTGCCAGCATTCGCCGCCTTCAAATTCTGCATAGATGGGGGAAATTGTCGGTCTGGTATGGGCAGTTGAACATTTCCGGTAAAACTGCAATATCTGCCTTTTCACTGGCTGCTTTTTTATGTAATCTCTGGCAATGGCCAGACTATCTTCTTTTTTGGCTGTGCGCTCATCTGGATCAGTGCGATCTTCATTTTCTATCCTCCTGTTACCTTTTCTGATGATTACTGCTGATATTTACTGAAGCTTACCCTTGCAAAGGATCGGATATTCTCCCACTACTTCATCACCCTTGATCAGATATGCCTTCTCATACAGGTTATTCGCCGGACAGATATGTACAGGGACAATGCGTACTTTGTCACCGATCTTTACAGTATCATGGAACTTCTTATTATAAATAATAGCATGTTCATCATAAACATCAAAGATATGAACATCTGGATACTCCAGGGATTGTTCCCTTTCCAGGTGTCTTGTAATGCCTACCGTTCTTTCCTGGGCAGTCAGTCCCTTTGCTCCTACATCTAAAGATCACATCTTTCATCCGTAGGTTTGCTCATTACAGTAGCGAGAACCGTCGCTGCACAGTCGCCCGATCTCTCAGTACATTTGCCATTGAAGCGTCCATTAAGATATAGGTTCCAGGGGCGGAATTCTGTAATTCCCGGAAGGAGCATCAAATGATACAGAAGGCTTGGTGCTGCCGATGCTCACACGTTTGCACTCCATTCCACGTTCTTTTGCCAATTGGGCAAAGTGAAGGGTACGTTCTCTGGCTTACAATAAACTTCTCATGGCAGTCGTCCATAGTCTCTGCGTTATAGCAGTGTCCTTCATGGGAGAATATACCCAGAAAATACGTTTTCTGCCTTTTGATACTGTCAAGAAGTTCAAAGAATTTATCTTCTTCAATGATACCGGAGCGGTTCTCTCCTACTTCGATCTCGACTACTACCTGTGCGTGTTTCCGCTTCCTGCAAAAATACGGTCTGCCGCCTCTACATGTTCCGGGCAGTCTACGCCGAAGGAAACCTGCTTTTGTTTCCATTAATTTTAAGATACGTTTTAATTATCTCCCCACTGGCTTTCTGAAAATGTCATGGCCGTTTTCTGCCATAACCTCTACCGATGCTTTGCAACAGTAATGCCTTTGCAGCCTGCATCCCGCTGCAGTTTTGCCAGATACGGGCTTTGTGTGTCTTTGTATGAGGACGCAGCGCTATCTCCCTGTTCATCTGCATACTTTCTGCAATTTTCTCAATATTGCCATCTGTCCTGATCTACTAATAAAGATGGTGTGTCAAGTTCTGTGTATTTCATTGATCTGTTCCTTCTGTTTTCTATATAATCGCTTACTGTTCAAATTACCTACTATTCATTTTCCTGACCATAGCAAATGGTCCGTTCCATGGAATCCATCATTTCAAGATACTGCTCTTTTGACAGGTCCGGCTTGTATTCTTTCATTCTACTTTCTGCTTCTTTCGCCTGATCCCATAACAGATCGATAAGCATACAGCAGAATATCTTCACCGGCGTGATATAAGCATCTTTCTTTATCAACAATGCGGTAATCTTTTTGAGTGCAGCCACTCCTGTAATACCACTGATAAACCAGCAGCACCGGCATCAAAAAGGGGAACATCCCCATATCTGTAGAAGCTGTTGTGTCTAAATAAAGGAAGTATTTCTTTCTCCTCATAGAACATGCGGGCATTTTCCTCATATGCTTTTGCAAGGCCCTTATTGTACTTTAAAGGCATCTGCCCTGGTGTATCTTCGATCACAGCGGTACCGCCACAGTGATCGCTGCTCCCTTGATGGCCCGGTTCACTTTTTCATTGGCATCTTTTTAAGGCCTCTATATTTCTGGCCCGGACAGTCAGTTCCATTTCCACATCATCCGGCACAGAATTTACCACTTCGCCGCCTTTTGTAATGATCCCATGGATACGCACCTTGTCATCATCATGGAAGGTTTCCCGCTGAAAGTGCATTCCTGTCATAGCAAGATTTTGCCATATTTAAGGCATTGATGCCGTCCCATGGAGCACGTCCTGCATGGGCCTGTTTTTTTCCAACAAATTTTACCTGTTTTCCAATAAAACCATTCCAGGCGCTGGCAGGTGAACACTTGTATCCCTGTTCACTGATTGGGAGTAATTGTAGGCCACCAACAGCCATATCCACACCATCAAAAACGCCTCTGCTGATGGCTTCTACCTTTTCCTGAGAAATATTTGATCTTTCCCTCTTTTTTCCAGCGCAGGCAGTAATCAGCTCAATATGCTCACTCAAGCAGGAACTGCCATAAATTCCACATTTCCATCTAACTGATCAAAGCGCCTGACTTAACCATGGCTGCCCTTTCATACATGACGCTGACCTGGATATTGTGGCCGCAGGCATGCATATAACCATTTTTCCGGGTTGCTGTCCGGATGTGCAGAGCAAAGAAGGCTGTCAAGCTCACCTAAAACTGCAATGGTTGGCCCATTTTTCTTTTTCTGCTGTAGCTTTACAGCCTGTATACGCAATATCCTTCTGCACCTTAAGCCCCAGTGCTTCCAACCGGTCTGCCAGCAGACCCGTTGTGCAAAACTCCCGGCCCAGTCTCCGGATGCTTATAAATATCATCCCCCAGCTCTGTAATATCCTCTTTCAACTTATCTACTTCTTTTATTACGATCTGTTTTAACTCATTTTTATCCATGATCTTACCTCATGCTGTCCTTAAATAATGCCTTTCATCTTTAAAATAAGCTGTGCGATCGGCGCTGAACCAAAAGAAGGTTCCACAGAATACGAAGATACTTACTAATACGATCTTCCAGCTTAAACGCTTTACATCTGCCAGTCTTGTTCCATGGAAACACCGCCACAACCGGATCACTTGTTCCGATCTGTCCTAGTAGAAACATTACCTGTATATTTTAACACAAGTTCATTTAACGGGCACCATGGAGTTAGTAAGGATCGGACAAAAAGACGCCCATGCAAAAGAAGGAATCTTTTTAATGCCCTTCACTTCACTGATCGGAAAGAGCCACAAGGCAGACAACTGTGATCATCAGTAAGCCTGCTACTGGTACCTGCTACCAGATCGCCTTTTTATTTACCAGCTGTGTTTGTCAGGACCGCAATGCTGCAAAAGTATGAGGATCTTAAAGTAATTTACAAATTTCTGAGCTGTATTCGACCATTCCTCCTGTATTAATTCTTCTTTTTTGCACAACATTTGTTGTAAATAAAGTTAGCCAGCAGGATACTGATAAAAAAGTTCCACATACATTCCATCTACATTGGAAAGATGTTAGATGTTGCCGCATATGCAGATGCGGTCTGCCATAGCCGGAACCGTTTTCTGCCAGTGCAGTGGATGCAGCTGTCATCATGGAACCAGAACCAATACCGCAGGCTGGTGTATGGATGTGAATGGATTAAAACTCTAAAAAGATCCAGAAGGCCAAAGAAAATGGTTCCAGAAACAGGTTTCCTACCATATAGTTTATGGTTTCCTGTTAACCTTCTGAATCAGGACATAAATATTGTTGACCAGTCAAAGAGTTGGCTCACGGCAAATACTGACAGTTGCACCTACTGCCTCTCTCTTCATTCCAAGAGCAAAGAGGGCGATAGGAAGTCCCTAAAACCATGGTTCAGATTTCCAAATTCCTGTAAGATCGAAGCGCCGGACCTGCTTCGATGAACTCATTACATCAGGGCCTGCTGCTGTTCCAAGCTTTACTCCCAGAGGATCGAGAAGTGCAGAAGTTCATTACCTGTTTTTCCCAGCTCTACTTCCTCTTCACAGATTTTTTTTTAAAGCTTCTATTTTCTTCCCAATGCGTCAGGTGTGATAAGTACCACTAATACCGTGCCCAGACCATTGGCATGATGATCGGTTTCAGGTCAATCGGCACCTTTAAAGTTCCCGTCGGCTCCCCCCACAGCGCTGAAAACAATAAGAATCATGCAAATTTTTACGAATCGGCCAGCGTCGCTTTTGTTTCAAGGACTTCTCGTTGTAAGATTTTTATTCATATCCATAATACCTCCTGTGTTATGTTTCCATTCACTCGTTCACTGACTTCGACCTGTCATATGTTGTGATTTTACTTTGCTTCTTATGGCGCTTTATATGGAAACTATCATAT
>VOFG01003312.1_pt1 | contig 23668 bp, 37 predicted proteins | sample 5384171 | NCBI WGS metagenome assembly VOFG01 (sample SAMN12384726, study PRJNA508395) | human gut metagenome | isolation source: healthy gut F | host: Homo sapiens | reverse complement strand
ATCGTCCAATGCTGGGCCATCATCTCCGGCAGTTTCATCGTCGTGTTAAGCCCGTAAAGCTCAGGAGTCGCCATTCTGATATAAGCTCCGGTAAGTACATCTTTGAACCCTTGCTCGGACTCGAACATCGTGGTCTGCCTCATTTCGAGTTCTGGTTGTATATCCAGCCATTCGTTACACGAGGTAAACGTCAAGGCCACTGCAACTGATAAGTATAAATATATCTTTTCATCTTCATGCTGATTGATTATTGTTTCTAGTGTTAAAACCTTGCCGATAGTGAAACTGAAAACTTACGGGCAAAAGGATAAGAAAGTCCGCGTTCCTGCTTCACTGTCGAAAGATAGAAAACATCTTCGGCATAAAACCGATGGCCAATAGTCAAACGGCAATGTCTCTTCAGCCATTCTGTATCAATTCATAATTAACATTTAGCGTGTTAAGACTAAGAGCATTTTCCTTCATCACAAAACGGGAAGAGGCATTTGTGGTATTAAAATCTTTAATATTCTTGAATTTCGTAACATCACCTTCATTCTGCCAGCGATCGTACAAAGCCCGCTTGTCCAGATTTCCCCAGCGTTTCGCTGCAGTTGTCGTGTTCTCCACTTTATCCACAAGCGTCTGGTTATAGATATGGCCCCAAGACGATAAAGAGAACGTAGCATTCAACGTAATATCTCCATCGGAACATGGTTCTGAGATTGCCCCGAACTTTAGGTTCATTCACCCCGAAAGGCACCTTGTCTTTCGGGTCCCACGTGTAGACTCTCTCCCCATCCTTGTTCAAAAACAATTCAGAACCTGTTGCCGGATCAATTCAAGTGAACGAACCACGAAAATCGTATTCATGGACTGTCCCTCCTGGTAAAAGAAAGCTCGGATTAGGTCCGGCCTCGTCTAACAATTCTGAATTAAGGAATTCCAACGCATTGGATATTTTCAGTATCTTGTTTACATTGTGTGCAAGATTTCCCCCGACAGACCACATAATATGACTTTTCACTATTTCTGATCAAAAACACATTAGCATCAAGCTCGATACCCCTGTTGCGCACCTCCCCGACATTTGCCTTATAACTGGAGAAACCTCCGGCCGTGGGCAAATTAATATCTGTAATAAAATCCTCCGTGAGTTTATTGTAATAGTCACGTTCAAACGTGCCAAACCATTGAAAGAGAGGTTTCAACTCCCAGATTCAATTGCTTTGTCTTCTGCCAAGACAAATCCGGATTACCCATTCAAAACATATATGCCCCGTTCAATACTTGTAGTTCTCCTGTCCAAAATACCGATAAGTGGTCAGTGCCTGATACGAACTGAAATTCTGGGACCCGATAGTACCATAAGAGAAGCGAAAACTGAAGTAAATTAATAGCATTTGACGAACTCAAAAATTTTCATTATGTACGTTCCATCCCAACCCGGCAGAAAAGAAAGGTGCAGTACGATCATTACTCAAATTTGGACGATCCCCTCAATCTTTCCAGAAAATCGGCAAAATAACGACGATCGTAAGTATAGTTGACATTAAATATCAAACCTAACCGACGGGAATGAGCCTCCGTACTGGTAGGCTTTCCTAAACATAAGCTCCGCCATTCCCAAGTTCTCATATTCAAAGACGAAACCACGTCCAGTAACCAGAATAGCTCTCATCTTTATCTTCTGCAAGATTGCCACTCAACCCGGCATAAAGCTGATGAACTTTATTGAAAGTTTTCGTTAGTAATTGACTGTTAAATTTCCCTCGTATGAAAGCATATAAGAGGTCGTGTAGGTATAACTTCCTTTCATATTGGAATTCTCACCCTTGTACTCGTCAGTGTCAAAACTGGTATGCTGCGCGGGAAAGATATTTATCCGTACGAGAATCCTGTTTCGTGAAACCGAAGTTTCCCCGCACGAACAAGTCGGAAGTGATTTTCCACTCGATGGCAAAGTTATTCTGGATATTCGTGTAACTACCATCATCCCGAGAAGGCAGCGACGCATTGTAAAGCGGATTACCAGCCGGATCCGGAGTCCGGAGGTCTGGGATATAGTTTCCACCAACTGTTTCTTTATATGCCCTCGTCATCATAAGGGAGTATAAATTGGTTCGCCAGAGAATATTCCGAAAACTTCCATACGGAGAATTTTTATTTTTATTATAACTAATAGTCAAATCGTTTTGAAACTTCCAGATTTTTAAGTTCATACTGGAAATACAAATTTCCCGATAACGTGTTACGTGACGATCCTTTCATCACTCCATTGATATTATTATAAGAAAGTCCGATCGCATATTTGAAGTTATCTGAGCCCCCTGTCTACCCGCAAGCTATGTCGATTCCCGACACCCGTCTTCACCGGATACTTCAGCCAATAGGTATTCACACCCCGTTCGACTTCAATCAAAACGACGATTATACAGTTCCATCAGATTCTGGTTATTGGGATTGTACTTATCAACAAGCATTCCTGCCGCTACTTCATAATCTAGCTTTTCTCGGGCGTTCATCAAGTTATAAGATGTGAAATCAGGAGCCTCTATATTGACAGATCCGATAACTCACTCTCAACTTACCGGCTTCTGGACGCTTGAGAGTAATCACTACCACCCCATTCGCCCGCGAGCCCCATACATCGCAGTAGCGCTTTGCATCTTTCAGTAGCGTGATTGTTTCAACAAGCTCGTCATCCATATCCATCACTCGTTGAAGTGACACCTCGAAACCATCCATGATAAACAAAGGTAAGTTAGCCGTACTCTTCACGCTACTCTCCTCTTGAAGATTGCGCACATTGACATCCATACTGGTACGCCCGCGAATGGTAATATCCGGCAACTGGTTCGGGTCCGATCCAAATTCAATATTATCCGCTATATTAAAACTCGGATCAATATTACTAATCTGAGACAAATACTACGATTACCCGATGCTTTCAGATCGCTGGCGGAAATCGTTTTAACTGCCCCTGTGTAACTTTCACGGGATTTATTGAAAATACCTGTCACGACAACCTGATCTATTGATTGGACATCATCCTGTAACACGACATTGATTTCCGTTTTCCGGTAATACGAACTTCCTGCGAAGTCTTCCGATAAAGGAAACCACTACCAGATCGTGATCAGCCGGGACCTCCAGTTCAAAATTACCGGTAGCATTTGTAACCACTCCCACGCTTGTACCTTTGACAACAACCGTCGCACCGATAAGAGGCAATCCATCAGCCTCGGTAACAACTCCTTTTATCTTCACAGCTTTTGTCTAATAGTATCTTGCACCGGTTGTTCCTTAATTTTAATAATGACCACTTTCCCTCAATCTGGTATGTACAAGGCTTTCCGATCAAAAACGGCATCCATCAAACGTTTTATAGAAACATTGGTAACGTTCACACCGACTTTCCTTATACTCTGTACCGTTTCCGTACTATACATGAATGAATAGTCAGTCTGTGCTTCGACCTCCCAGAACGATTTCCTCGAACGGAACATTTTGTTTATTGATACTTATGTTTCGGTTTTCCTGTGCAGACACTTGCGAAGAAACAGAGAAAAGAAACATAACACCACAATAACAAGCAAACATCTTGCTCTTGGGAAGAAATTCTATTTCCCCAAAGACACTCTTGTCTCTTTTTTTTCATACATTTAATTGGTAGGTTTATCGAGTTCTAAAATTATTATCTTTGCAAAAAGTCGAAGGGTGAAAAAGAAGAAGAACTCGTTAACCTTCTTTCCCCCTGTTTGGTTGACCCGAATTCCTGCCCGAATTCGGGTTCATCATTTGTGTTACAGTTATTCTTTACCGTTCTTAATTTTTATATGATTCCCAGATACTAAAAAATCTAATCGCACCCGTCTTTTTCCATCAGACTCATTAATTGGTCAAAACGATCCATATGTGGAAGCCTTAACCGAAACTTCTTGTTTTTAACGCACTATCCTCAAAGCTATATACTCGAAACCAAACCACTGACTGAATTCATGCATAATCTCGTCAAGAGTTCGGTTGTCGAACACGAACATTCCCAGGATCGTTCCTGTAAACATCCGCATTCACCTCCTCAACTTTGATTTGCCGATTCCCGCAATCGAAGATGGCCATCTGATTCGGTTGCAAGACCGTCGTACCGTTCAGCATCACCTTACCAGTAACAAGCACGGTTTCTATCGTTTGTTCTTCTTTGTAAGCTCTCACATTAAAAACTCGTTCCCAAGACTTCAATCGAAATCTGTTCCGTATTTACTGTAAAGGGTCGGGTAGAATCACGTTTCACGTTAAAGTACCCTCACCCAACAACATCACGGAACGCTCATCCAACGAAGAATTCCGGAACTGCAATTCAGAACCGGGATATAACACTACGGTCGTACTATCTTCCAAGATGATGGTTCGTGTTGCACCACACAAAACCCTCACTTTATATAATTCCGGAGCAGATGTCGATTTTTTTTCCAAGGGAACAGTATTTTGTCGGATAATATCCAGTACGTTCGTTTTATCCGTCAACACCACGCGCTATGACCGGAAGGAAACTCAAGTACCGTCTCATTTTCCAGCAAAACAATCTCTCTCCCGTATCATCAACCTGGTTCATATACAAATAAAACCCACCGGAAAGCCCGAGGGCATTACAATAATTGCGGCATACCGTAACAAAAGCCTCCCGACATGACGTTTCGGACGTTTCAGTTCATTCTCTATAGACAACCACACTTTTTCCCGGTTTCTATTTCTGCATCATCATTACCAATGTCATTTCCTTTTCGGCAACATCCTGAATAATTTTCTGAATGTTCACACCCTTTCCTCGCCAGCGAGACAAGCTCTTTTTCCCCTTCAGATATATCCTGCATGACGAATTTCGTTAGCAGCCGTTGCAAGCCTTGTCGATTTATAATACTCTTTCATGTTTCAACAATGTTTTTACACTCTAATATCCACAACCGGACAAAAGGTATTATCCTATGACCCAAAAAATGTTTTTTACATTTAAAAAAGATAACAGGATAATACCTTTTCATCTCTCTGGATATTTAAGGAAGTAAAAAACACTTATCAATTTGAAATTATGAAAAAATGTATTTTAGTACTGGCTATTGTATTATCATCAGTAGCTCTTTTGCCCAAGGTGTTAATTTTCAAGAATTAACACTCAAGGAAGCATGTGCAAAAGCAAAGGCCGAAAACAAATTTGTATTCATAGATTGTTATACAGATTGGTGTGGGCCATGCCGGTTGATGACCGAAGAAATATTCCCCCATGAAAGAAATGGAGACTATTTCAACCCGAAATACATATGTATTAAAGCAAATGCTGAAAAAGGTGAAGAAGGTCCCGCCATCAAGGAAAATTCGGGATCAAAGCGTACCCGACATTTGTCATTCTCAACAACGATGGCAACCTGATACATATGTTTTGCCGGTGGAGTGCTGGGACTTGAGTTTATTGATAAAGTTGAAGAATCCTTTAACCCGGAACTCGCATTCGAGAACTTCAAAAGCGATACAATGCGAGGCGAACGGGTAAAAAGCTAACCTCTAGCTATCTTCAAGCATTACAACATACCTACACGACGAACGTGGGTCCCCTCATCGAAGAGTTTGCCAACTCTCTAAGTGATGATGAATTGATATGCGAGGAGTGTTTGTTTCTATTCGACGAACACGCACGGTTAGGTTCTTCACGAGAGAAATTCCTTACACAACACGTGGAAAAATTCCGTGAAGTCGTGGGGCAAGATAAAGTGGATCAAATCCTAAATCGGAAATACGAAGCCTATTATTGTGGTATTCTTGGCAAACAAATGGCTGCAACCACGACTGATGTAGAACAAGTTAACAAACAACTGGAAGCACTTCACCTTACTGGAGTAACCTCTTTACCTCTCTATCAAGCGGCAGTAGCCACTTATCTGACGAAAGAAGGAGGGGAAGCACTTTTCGAGATGATTAAAAAGGTATCCGGTGACCTTGAAAATAATGACATCGATCGATTCCTATACTTCACCATTCCAGCCGTAAACGAAGTATGGAGTGAAGACCAGAGTAAACAAATTGTCGCTCTGATTAACAAAGACGATATACGAACCCAGATCATAAACACGCTGGAACGTCAGAAAAAGGCTTCACAACCCAAATAAAAAGAACAAAACTACTAATATCTTTAAGTTCTTGACGTAAAAAAGGCATAGGCTTTGTTTTTTGGTTCTTTACCGTATTGATAGAAATATTGAGAGTGTCGGCGATCATCTGTTCGCTCATGCCGGACATCGACAACAGAATGATCTCCCGACGCTTTTTCAGATAATAAGGAAATGGCCCGGGATATTTCACGATTAAACTCGATTTCGGTGATTTTGAGCAATACATCATCACTCTCCTTGTTCTCGGCAGATTCGAGATTCAGTACATGCTTATTTCTCGTGATGTATTTCACCGTATTATTTCTCAATGCTTTATAAAAATAAGCCTTAAAATGATCTTCACTCTTGAAAGCTTGTCGTTTATCCCAGATATGAATGAACACCTCTTGAAGAATATCGTCAGCAGAAGAATCGTCAACTTGGAAAGACTTGACAAACTGGCGTCCTGCAGAGAAAATCCCCAGAATAACTCTTCGAATGCACGTTGATTTCCTTCCCGAAATCTTTTAATTATCTCATCCATAAAACAACTTTATTTACATATCCACTATTGACTTTCCTGTATTCCGTTTCTTACCTCCAACAAAATAACTATCCACAAACCCACAAAAGGTACTATCGTACCCTAACATTATTTTTTAGGTCACAAACCCCATATCATACATAGATCCTAAAAGGAAACACCAGACTAAAGCTAGAAATAAATTTCCAGTAAAAACAATTGAAACAAAACTTTAACATACAATCACCTCTCGGTCATACCTATGTTCCTTCAATGTTTCAATATGACTCCGTTTGATTCATTCTGCATTCAAATGTATTTTCTCCGGCGATCACTCGCAAGTGACACGGAGAAAACGGAGAAGACACGGAGAAACACCTAGCCAAAGTTGACTTGTTCAACAAGTAAACTTATGTCAGTAGCAACAAAATCCAGTGGTTTGTCTCGCCACACGATCGAAGAAAAAATAGAGGCAGTGCGTCAACGAATTTTTCAAGAGAGTAGTTTCCGAGAACTCCAGGAACGTCACGGGATCTGTAGCGCGACGTTAAGCGTTTGGATCAAGAAATATAAAGCTGAAGTTCTTCGTCGTTTCCCGGTAAAAGACTTACCTTTATACGTTCTTAAATACCAGGAAACCATGACCACGGAAGAAGAAAATGAACTCACTCGCCTTCGCCGCGAGAACGAGGACTTGAAATTACTACACGAGGCGAACCTGCTGATGATCGACATGGCCAAGGAGCGTTTCGGCATCGATATAAAAAAAAACTACGAGGAGATGTTATCCGGCGGGTGCTTGAAGGAAGTGCCCGGCGTAAAGGGCAACGACGAGTAGCCTTGTTGTGCGGTCACTTCGGCTACAGCAAGCAGGCCTACTACCGCGGGCAGCGGGCTGGCGACAAACTGGAGAGGGAGTGTTACCTTCTATCGCTCGTCCGGGACATACGCGAGGACATGCCAAACCTCGGCGGGGTGAAACTATGGAAGAAGCTAAATTCCAGCGGTGTCCAGGTCGGGCGTGACGAGCTTTACCGCTTGCTTCGCGCTCACGACTTGATGGTCAAGCACGAGAAAAGGCGAGTGGTAACGACGGATTCCAGCGGGTGGTTCCGGCAGTTCCCAAACCTGGTGAAAGGGCTGGAGATCAAGCGCCCCAACCAGGTTTGGGTCAGTGATATCACTTACGTGGACACGCTCTCGGTGTTCGTCTTTCTCTCCCTGGTGACGGATGCCTACTCCCGCCGGATCATGGGGTGGTTCGTGCACGACAAGTTAAACACGGAAGGACCGTTGAACGCCTTGTACAGGGCCTTCTTGCAGGTCAGGGCAAGCGAGATCGAGGGCACGATACATCACTCGGACAGGGGCGTGCAGTATTGTAGTTACCAGTACAACACAACGCTGGGGATGAAGCGGATGAACACGAGCATGACCCAGGACGGATCTCCGTACGATAACGCTATCGCGGAGAGGGTGAACGGGATTCTCAAGAGGGAGTGGCTGGAACAGGAGGTTTTCGTGAACATCGAACAGGTCAGGGGTGAGGGTGGAGAAGGTCGTCGCGTTGTACAACGGGCAGAGACCGCACTTCTCTATAGGGCTGAACACGCCTGATTCGATTTACCGGGACTTGACCGGAAAGTTCGCCTTCCACATGTACTAGTCCAGGAAGGAATTCCCGGTTTTTCGTTACGCGAACGGTTGGCTCATGCCCGTGGAAGGCAGCCAACCGAAGATATTAGGAAAATTTAGTACCCGAATTTATAGGGGTTTTATTTATATGTCGTATCTTTGATACATTGTTAGGTGTTTGTTAAAATTTTTGTTTAATCCGAGTCAACCATTTTAATTTATAATTAAACTTTAAAATTTAAGGCTATGACTGAGGATTATGAATTAAAAAGATGACGTACATCGGCAACAATACGAATTTCGCATCGGGAACTACACACCGAAAATCGAATATATAAAATCAATCAACGGAGAAATATATCTTACCCACACAGAAGTTCCACGAGAACTGGAAGGGAAAGGGATAGGTAGTCAACTCGTTGAAAAACATTGCAAGACATCGAACGTCAAGGACTTCGACTCGTTCCGCTTTGTCCTTTTGTGGCAGCTTATATCAAAAACACCCCGAATGGAGACGCATTGTGATGAAAGGTATTAATATAAAATAAGCACATATGGATAAGAAAAATTGAATATACAAACGGAGAATTAACCATTATCTGGCAACCCGGCTTATGCCAACACGCCGGGGTATGCGTGAAAATGTTACCCAAGGTGTACAATCCTAAAGAAAGACCCTGGGTCAAAATCGAAAACGCAACAACAGTAGAATTAATCGAACAAATCAATAAATGTCCCTCAGGAGCATTGGGTTACAGAATGAATAAGTAGTGAAAGTCGCCGAATTCGGCGACTTTCATTTTTTTCCTTTTCCACAAATAGCAAACAATAAAGATCAACAAGAAACAGAGCACGATAGTTGCCCCCGAAGGTAATTTCAACACTGCCGAAGTAAACAAGCCGATAATTGAACCGACACAACTGATAATCGTAGACCACACCAGCTGTTTCGTGAAATTCTTATGAAACATCCCGGCAATAGCTTGTGGTATGGTGAGATACGAAATCACGAGAATGATTCCCGCTAGCTTCATACACAACACGATACACAAGGCGATCAACGCTGTAATTCCCATTTCCAGACCATTCAATGCGACGAAATGCGTCCGGCTGTATTCTTTATCAAAAGCGATATAAAATAAAGGACGATAAAATTTAGCAAAGAACACGATGATCACCAAGCACAACAAAAGCGAGAGAAGAACCTGCTCCCCCGTCACCGTGAGGATATTCCCAAACAAGTAAGATAACAAATTAGGAGCATACCCCGGTGTCAGATAAATAAACAACACCCCGATGGCCATACCCGCAGACCAGAAAATCCCGATCAGGGAATCTTCCTTAAATCGCTTGTTATCCGAAAGATATAGAATACAGAAAGCGGCAGCCAAAGCAAACACGGCCGCCCCGAAAAAGAGGCGATAATCCTAAGAAATAGGCTAATCCCAATCCCCCGAAAAGAAGCATGTGTGTAATTCCCCACTGATAAAGACCATCCGTTTCGCCACGATATAAGTCCCAATCAATCCACAACTCACACCTATCAGAATCGTACACAACAGTGCATTCTGGAAAAAAGTATATTCTAATAATTCAAACACCTTATTAATTTTTGATTTAATGATTTTAGATTGAAAAAACAATCAATCTAGTGCTTCACTTTCAATTTTTCAATTCTCCATTTTCAATTGTACGATCGTGTTTCAACAACACCCGATGAGGCACCGTACCGTGAGAGATCAATTCAATCGGACAATTATACAATTTCAATTGTTCCGGCGTGATCAGATTTGATTCATGGTAATGCAAGCCACCATTCACGCAGGCTATCGTCTTCACATAAGAGCAAATCGTTCCCAAATCGTGAGAAACCATCACGATACTCATCGTTTTGTTCAACTCGCCCAACACGGAATAGAATCTCGTTCTCAAAATTCGCATCCACGTAAGTAGAAGGCTCATCCAGAATAAGAATTTTCGGGAAGAAATAATAGCTCGACACAGGAATACCCTCTGCATCTGTCCCCGGAAAGCTCTCCTATCGGGCGATTTCCGAAACCTCCCATTCCGTATGTTTCTAAAAGCTCATCCACCTTTTCCCCGATCAGCCTTCGTGTAACCCTTAAAAATTCCCTTCTCCGACATCAAACCGGACAAGACGACCTCTTTCACGCTAATCGGAAATCTTGCATCAAAACGGCTGTTCTGAGGCAAATAACCAAACAACGATTGTTTCGTAAACATGATAAACAATTTCACCAGAGAAAGGTTTTAGCAATCCCAAAATCACCTTCAATAAAGTTGTTTTCCCCCCGTTCGGTCCGAATGATCCCGATAAAATCATGTTCCCGAATGGAAAGATTTATCCCGCAACACGACCGTATGCTCGTATCCGGCCGTAATCCCTTTTTAACTCCAGAAGTTCATTCATCCTTCTATTTCATTTTCTGTTCAATGATACCCAATAAAGAACACATCTCGGCCTTCCAGTCCGGGCTCAACGGGTCTATGGCTATCACCTCTCCATCAATCTCCTTGGCGATAGCCTTGGCATTGTCCACATCAAATTGATTCTGAATGAAAACAATCTTTATTCCTTTAGTCCGGCAAGAATCAATCACCGCTTTCAAGTGCGAAGGATTCGGTTCCTTTCCTCATCTTCAATAGAGATTTGTTCCATCCCGTAATCCTTGGCAAAATAAGTCAGCGCCGGATGATAAATTAAAAAGTTTTATTCTCTTTTTTCGGAATAATCCGACGGGCTGCCTGATCAATGCTATCAATCTCCACCCGGAACTGACGATAGTTCTTTTCAAACGTCTCCCGCTGATCGGGGAACTTTGCCGCCAACACATCTAATATCGTACGAGCCATCATCTCCGCGTACCGGGAGACATCCACACGTGAGGATCAAAATTCCCGTCATGCGAACCATGATCGTGCTGATGCCCATCCCCGTGATCATGATTACAAGCTCCTTGTTCCAAATCCATCCCGACAGATTGCTTCACAAGCAACATATTTTTCTGCGTTTCCAGAAAAGGATACAAATTACTCAACTCGAAAGGCAAATATCCCACCGCAAAATAAATAGAGCTATTGTGTAAAGCGTTCAACTGCTCCGTACTCAGATCACTCACCGCCGGATTCGCCCCCGGTGGAATCATCACGTTCACCTTCACGTAATCCCCCGCAATTCTCTCCACGAAATAACGCTGTGGCAAAATACTCACGCTAATCGTTCTCTCCTTGTCTTTATTCTCCCCACAAGCCGTTAACAAGGCCATCAAAACAACTATAATTCCTATTTTCATTATATTGGATATATCAAATTCTTCTCCTCAATCACATCTAACACTTCGGAAAGATATTTCTTTGCAGCCTCGTATTTTGCCATAGGCAAATTGTGAACAAATAATTACCACAATCTTTAGCGGCAACACCGGGAAGTTCTCCTCGAAATCCCGGATAAAACGGAAGGTTTCCCCGCATTAACTCCACGATGTCACGGGACTCCAAGTCACCTTTCATCAAAAGTAATTTCCCGTACAACATCCCATGGGTCCCCAAAACACGATCTTGTCACCCCACTCCTTATGATTGCGCAAATAAGTCGCCGCCAGATGCTCTATCGTATGTAACTCCCCTGCCCCAAAACGGGTTCCCGGTTCGGTTCCTTCATGCGTATATCAAACGTCGTGACCACCTGATCGCCTAAATAGTCTTTACGGGAAACATAAATTCCCCTCAACAAACGCAGGTGATCAATCGTAAAAACTCGGTATTTTTTTCCATGCTTTAAATTTTATTCTTCTGATAAGGCTTTGATCAACACTTTAATCATTTCAAAAGAACGTTTAGGTGCCTCTTCCCAAAAAATTCAAATATTGTTTGTAATGATCTTTTACCCCGGGAGTATCACTGATAATACGATAGCTCAAGAATGGAACCCCCGCACATATAGCAAACCTGTGCAATGGCACACGATTCCATGTCTACCGCCATTCCTTCCGGAAAACGTTTTTTGATCTCCGTCAACTCCTCTTTATCGGTAATAAACTTATCCCCGCTACATATCAAACCACCGTAAACATTACCCTCATGAGCAACAGACAATGCCAATTTACACAACTCCTTATCCGAAACAAAACGAGCCGGCAAACCTTGCACCTGACCATATTCATTTCCTTCCCCACACCACACGTCATGATAAACCATATTCTCGCCCACGACAATATCCATCACTTGGGTCAAAGGATCTATCCCTCCCGCAACCCCGGTATTGACAATAATATCCGGTGCGTAATGCTGTATCATTTCCATCGTACCGACAGCAGCACATACCTTTCCAATACCGCTCTTTAACCAAGATAACCTCCACGTTCCCGATATGTCCTTCCGTGAAAAAGAAGCCCGCAAACAGATTCCTCTTTTGTCTGTTCCAATAATGATTTCACCAATCCATATTCGGATGTCATGGCCACAATTATTCCGATCCTTCTCATATAACTCTATTGAAAAAATGGATTCATTCTTTTTTCTTCCCCGATCGTCGTGAATCCTCCATGCCCGGGAATGACACGAACATCATCGGGTAATACAAACAATTTTTCCCCGGATACCATTCAACAACTGATTCATATCCCCACCCGGCAAATCAGCCCGGCCGATACTTCCTGGAACAAAACATCCCCGGCAACCAGTAATTTATCCTTGTCACTATAAAAGCAAAGCCCTCCCGGAGAGTGTCCCGGGACATGAATCACCTTCAATTCCGAATGTCCGAACTTCACGACCTCCCCATCTTTCAGGTATTCCCCCAAAGCCGGTGGCGGGGTAATTCCTTTCACACCTAACATAGCCGCATATCTTTCGGCATCTTCTACCCAAAACGAATCCGCCTCATGCGCCCGGGCTGATAGCCCAAACTCATCCAGCATGAAATTATTCCCGAAAATATGATCGATATGCAAATGTGTATTTAACAATGCTACCGGAATCAACTGGTTCTCCACCAAAAAACTCTTCAAACGTTGGCCTTCTTCCTTCGAAAAACAACCGCAATCAATCACCACGGCTTCCCCTGTCTCGTCATACAACACGATCGTGTTCTCCTGCCATGGATTATTTGTAAATACTTTAATTTTCATCTGATATGAATTTTAACCCCACAAATATACTAAAAAAAAAGAAGTGGATCAAAAGGCTTTTGATCCACTTCTTTTATAAAGTTTATAAACGAATCGTCAGATTTTCAGCGTATCGAATCCCCGACCATAAACCCCATAACGGTATTCATCGTCAAGAACGCATCAGGATCAACCATTTTCGTTACACGCATAATATTTTGCATTTCGCTCTTACGGGCAACCACGATCAACATCTTACGCGCCTCTCCCGTATACCATCCCTGACAATCCACCACGGTAACACCGCGTCGTAAATCCCGGTAATGGAATTCGCCACATCCTCGTATTTTTGAGAAAATATAAGGAATTGTACCGATTGCATCTGTCCAGTAAATACCAAATCAATCGTGTGGAGTTAACCCCCATCACCACGTAACCATAGATAATAGTGGCTATTTTTGCCGTGGGATCTATCACGGTATCCTCCCCAATAAAATAACTACATCCGATGATAAACACATCGATATACATGATAATTTTACCCGGACTGATATTACGGTACTTATTGATAATCATGGCAACAATGTCCGTACCGGCCGTACTTCCCCGTTTACCAGAGAAATACCGATACCCGCACCACACATGATACCGGAAATCACGGCACACATGAATTTATCTTCCAGCAGAGGTTCGTGTATCAGGTTCTGAAACACACTCAACAAGAAAGAACTCATGAAAATAGCGTAAATGGTCTTAAACCCGAAACGAGGTCCCAGAATCTTGATAGCAATTGCCACCAACAAAAAGTTGATCACGAAATAACTATACCCGATTGGAATCACCTCTCCGGAAAGGAAATAAATAATTGTTGAAATACCGGTCACTCCACCACCGACCATGCGATGCGGAGCCAAAAATGCCGTCACGGCGAACGTGTATATCAACAAACCGAACGTGATCAACAGATACGCCCGGATTTCACTCATCAACTTCTCCTTTGTAACTTTCATCACATTAATTATTTTGTTTTGCCCACGTATCCTTCAAACCAACAGTCCGGTTAAACACCAGCGCTCCCGGCTTGGAATCTTTATCCACGCAGAAATATCCCAGACGTTGGAATTGGAAACGGTCACCTTCTTTCGCCTCCTTCAAACTCGGCTCCAACTTACATCCCGTCAAAACTTTTAATGAGTTTTCATTCAAGAATTCCTTGAAATCGATATCTTTATGTCCGGCAGGATCCGGATCTTTAAACAATCGATCATACAAACGCACTTCCGCCTCGATAGCGTCCGGGGCTGACACCCAATGCAAAGTACCTTTCACCTTCCGGTTACTTGCCGATCCGGTACCGCTACGGGTATCCGCATCATACGTACAATGAATTGTCGTGATATTTCCCTCCGCATCCTTCTCCACGCTTTCACACTTCACGATATAAGCACCTTTCAAGCGAACCTCATTACCCAAAGTCATCCGGAAGAATTTTTTCGAGCATTCTCCATAAAATCATCCCGTTCGATATATAGTTCACGAGAGAAAAGGAACCATCCTCGTTCCAGCCGTTTCGTCTTCCGGATTATTCTCGATTTCCACGGTTTCGGTCTGTCCTTCCGGATAATTGTCAATCACCACCCGAACCGGGTCCAATACGGCCATCACGCGGGGAGCAATCTTATTCAAATGCTCCCGGACACAGAATTCCAATAAAGCCATATCTACCACGATCTCCCGACGGGCAACCCCCACCTTCTTCTGCAAAATTACGGATAGATTCAGGAGTATATCCGGCACGTCTCAACCCGGTAATCGTCGGCATACGGGGATCATCCCAACCGGCCACGATTCCTTTTTGCACGAGCTCCAGCAAACGACGTTTACTCATCACCGTGTAACTCAAATTACGACGGGCAAATTCAATCTGACGGGGACGATACTCCGTGTCAATCAACTGATCCAAGAACCAGTTGTACAAAGGACGGTGAACTTCAAATTCCAACGTACAGATAGAATGCGTAATACCTTCCAGATAATCGCTCTGACCATGCGTGAAATCATACATCGGGTAAATACACCATTTATCCCCGGTTCTGTGATGAGCCACGTGCATAATACGGTACATGATCGGGTCACGCATCAACATATTAGAAGATGCCATATCTATTTTTGCCCGCAGAACTTTCTCTCCGGCTTGGAACTCACCGTTTTTCATCCGGCGGAATAAATCCAAGTTCTCTTCCGGCGTCCGATCCCGGTAAGGGCTATTCACCTGGGTTCCGTGGGAGTCATACGTTGAGCGCTGATCACCTCTGCCGGCTGATCATCCACGTAAGCCTTCCTCCAGAATCAGTTTTTCAGCCCAGTCATATAACTGTTGAAAATAATCAGATGCAAAATGCGGTTCTCCTTCCCATTGGAAACCTAACCATTGAATATCTTGTTGTATGGAATCAATATATTCGACATCCTCTTTCGAGGGATTCGTGTCATCAAAACGCAGGTTACATTTTCCCTGGTATTCGGTTGCTAATCCGAAGTTCAAGCATATAGAAGTTGCATGCCCGATATGTAGGTACCCATTCGGTTCCGGCGGAAAGCGAGTATGTACCCGACCGCCATTCTTTCCCTCGGCCAACTCCTCTTCAATAATCTGTTCGATGAAGTTTAATGATTTACCTTCACCTTCTTCTTCCACGAGATGATTTTTATCCATACTAAAATTATTATAACATATTCGACGCGAAGGTAATTAATTTATGAGAGTTTTAAAAGTTTCTGTATATTTGCAGGCCATGAAAATATATTTTATACCATAATATGCTGTCTGATTTCACTCACGTCATTAGCCCAGAGTGATTTTGGCTACGGGAATCCGGATGGAATGGATCCCCAAGACGAAGGAATGCAACGCGATTCCACGAAAGAACAACGTTACGTTCCGCATCATCGTTTAACTTGGAAATGGGTACACGACGGGGTATATCAGAAATTTTACCAGATTGATACACTTCAAGACGGGCTACAAAATACAAACTTGATATTCAAACACAGTGTTTCCAATACATACCTGGGAAACTTCCCGGCACCTTACGTATCGGACATTTACATCCTGCGTCCCCGAGGAGAAGATTTCTTACCGCAAGATCGGCTAAGAGATTATTTTTTTAAACCGGAAGATGCATTGGAATATAACACCACGACCCCTTTCACCCAATTAAGCTATTTCAACGGTGGCGGCCGGGGAAAAACGGAAGACTGGCTGGATGTATGGCACGTCCAGAATATCCGCCCCTATTGGAATGCCGGATTCCGGGATAACCTCATTTCATCGGACGGAGCCTATTCTTACCAGAAATCAAAAACATACAATTTCTCATTCTTCAGTTCGTACGAAAAAGACCGCATGGCCGTATCCATGTTTATCAACCAGAATATGGCACATATCACCGAAAATGGTGGTATCGAACACCTAGCCGATATCCGGGATACCTCGCTTGATCCCAAGGTTGTCGGTACACGGCTTGCCATGGAGCCAAAAACAACCTTATGAATTTCAATTTCAAAACTCTGGCACAATACAACATCGGTAATCCCAAAGAGATCATCACGCAAAAGACTCCGGTGACACTCGATACCACGATCACCTATCCCATGAAATTCGCTTTAGCCTTTAAAGTTGAAGATAACCGTTATTCGTTCAAAGAGGAAAGCGTTGAGCAAGGATTTTTCTCTGACACGACCTATATCAGCACCCAATCAAACTCCGACTTGATCAAAAATCGGAAATACGAGGTGGATGCCAAATTTATTTTGAACGAACACCCCAAATATAAATACCTGCCGGGAGTATATGCCGGGCTAAAATTCAAGTACCTGAGTTACGATCAACGTGTTTCGCTGGACACGGTTAACAACATGGGAACTAGCAAATATACCGGGACTTACTTGACAGCCGGGACCTTCAATATGGATAGTACCACCATGTTTAATTTCGACATTTGGGGAAGTTTCTGCCTGGCCGGAGATTACTCTGCCGACTATTCGCTAGAGGGGAGATTATCCAGTACTTGAATAAAGGGAGAAATTCCTCCGTCACCGTCCACGCCTTGCTGGAAACGCAAACCCCGAATCACTACTATCTCCAGTACCAAGGAAATCACAACCAATGGGAGAATAGTTTTGACAAGATACACGCCTATAATTTACGAGGCCATTATACGAACAAACGTCTTCGACAGAAATCGGGTAGCCCCTCAACAACACGAAAAACTACATCTATTTTGACACCACCGCCATGCCCCGTCAATACAATAGTAATAAATTATGGTATTCACGGCATGGGCAAAACAGATATTCCGGTTAGGGCATTTCTATTTCGACCAAAGTATATTGCCAAGTGACCAACAAGGAGGAAATAGCACTTTATGAGCGTTGGTTAATCGCTCTTGATAGTAATAGGTTACGATTTAGTTAGTTATCTACTGCATTATCCTTCTGCGCGTTGCGTAACCTTCAAAGAACTCTTCGTATGCAAACTTTGGAACGAGTTCTTTCCGAAACTCATATACTCCCTCAACCGGCTCTTGAATCCGATGGAACTTCTTTTTACAAAAACAATTCAAAATCTGTTTTGTTTAAAATCTTGCAGAATCCATCAAACATTTCCGTGGGCCTTATTCGGGATTTTCGGCAAATTTCAGACAAGTGGCGCAATACATCCCGTAATTTTTGGTTGGCGATATTCGGCTTGATGATGCGCGTACCGCCTTCAAAAAAGGGGTGTTCGGCATCCCCAGCTTGGGGCATCATCAGAGATTGTAAACGGAGTGTTCCGAGTGGCGATAGGTGTAATCGTGGCTATCCTTTATCAAACTCATTGCCTTTTTCGGCTTCATCCTTTGGTTATTCACCCTTTAACCCTGTACCGACATGGCAAAAAGAAACCTTCACGCAAGACGGCAGCGCAGCAGTGCAGATATTACGAGGTGGACAACCTAACTATGTGAAAAAACTTCTCAGACGGACGGAGAGATATTCGCATTGAAAAAACAACGAGATAGCCCGAAACTGCCAAGTGGTAGTGAACCAAGTTGTGGAACTCCTGCGGAGGAAAGCGAGGTATGAAAACCAACAACAGACCCGTCAGCCGAGAACCGCAACAGACCGTCAGCAGAACAAGCCCAATCACAACCTCAAGAGGCAGTGATTTAGGCTTATGAAACCGAGAACACGCATACAGCAGGAAGACGCACGTTTGAGCAAGCGACTACCGAGATTGACCGAAGAACAAAGGGTATACGCTTTCCGTCATTGTTTTCAAGCATTACGCAGTCAAGGAGGCAAACGGCACGAACATCTGCACCGAGTGCGGACATTCGTGGAAAAGCGACCACGACCTTGCGGATACCGGAAGCGGATAGGATGCACCTGCCCCGTTGGACGGTATGGAGTTGGAAGCGTTGCGCACCCGAAAGAGCGAATTTTCAGAGATATAGGAATATTTCTCCATCGTCACCACCTGGAACATTTGAGTGGTACGCTTCTTCTCCGAGAAGAACATAGACGATCCTATATTCTGAACTAGTCGGTTGCAACGTTTCACGGGACAAGGCAGGGACAGTCGATGAACTGGTAACCACGCTTTGGAGGAAAAGGCCACGCATTGTTTCCAAGAGGAAGAACATTAGAACGCAACAGACCGTCAAGAAAAGAAACCCAACACACGAACATTGAAACCCCCGACGGCAGGACAAGAACAACCGTTGCCCGACTGCGTAGCACGACCTTGCGGATCCGTTTATTCTACTGGATGACTTGTGGAATGAAAGAGCGACATTTTCAGAGATATGGAATATTTCTCATCGTCACTTCAAGCACTCCGGGTCCTTCTGATACGACATCACTCCGAGATGCACCTACCCCCGACTGCGTTTCATTATTCCCGAAGCGACATGGAGGTGCGCAAGAAACGGTTTCGACATCACCCGAGGCGAATACCACAACATTCCTACCTACGACCTTTTCAAAGGCATTCTTTCCGACAGCCGTGCGGAAACGCTGTTGAAGGCAGGGCAATTTCCCATGTTGCGCTACTATCTTCACCATTCTTTCAATATCGGGGGAGTATTGGGCGTCAATCAAAATCTGCATCCGCAACGGCTACACCATATCAGACGGCTCTGTGTGGCGTGACACGATAGACCTCCTGCGACACTTCGGCAAGGGACACGAACAGCCCGAAGTACGTCTGCCCCCAAGACCTCAAAGCCGAACACGACAGGTTGGTGGCAAGACGCAACCGCCAAAAGGAACGTGAACGGACTGAACAGCAACGGCAGAAAGCAGTTGAGGACGAGAAACAATATCTGAAAGCCAAAGGCATATTTTTTCGGACTTGTCTTTTCCGACAGCCTTATCTGCGTCAAGGTCATAGAGGCGTGGAGGAAATGATTGAGGAAGGACGGATGATGCACCATTGTGTGGGTGGCTACCACAATCGGGAAAGCTCCTTATCCTTTCAGCGACCATTGACGGCAGACGCATAGAAACGGTGGAAGTGTCCTTGAAAACCTTTGAGGTGGTGCAGTGTCGTGGCTTATGCAACGAGAACACCGAATACCACGAGCGCATCATAGACCTTGTGAACAAGAACGCCAACCTTATCCGTGAGCGGATGAAAGCGGCATAGTACAACTCTAAAACAACATTGATATGGAAGTAAGAATCGAAAGCATGATTTGTATGTGGGACGATAAAATCCCTGCCTTGTTCCTTGAATTTGTAAACCTCCTCACTCTCGCAACGAGTGAGGAGGAATTAAGGAGAGGTGTAAAAGAATTTGCCGAGAAGCACGAACTTGACAAGTTCTTCCTTTACGGCTTCGGTTCTCACCATTTCTACCTGCACCAACGCTACACGAGCAACCCCGAAATGGTGATGAAGAACAGAGTTCTGTCAGTACATTTTTAATCATCTAAAAAGCAACATTATGGCAACACGAATGACAATCAACGGAATAAGCACCTGCACGGAAGCAGGTACGGAGAAATACGAGCGTTTCCAATCGGGTATCGGCAGACGCAGGCGGACGCTTGTGCAGTATGACTACCGCCACACGGACGGAGAACTGTTCGCTTGTGTCAAACCCACTTTGGACGAGTGCCGAACCGCAAGGGACAAGTGGCTGGACGCAAAAGCAGGAAAGGAGGGCAACCGATGAACACGACCTATCAGACGCTGATAGTCAGATTCAGCGAACCTATCACGGCATTGGACGACATCTTTGATGATGCCCAAGTGTGGGAACGGACACCCTCAAAGGGTGGATAGACGATTACGAAAGCACACGTTTCACCGCCACCGACAGCCATACGGCAGTCATCACGAGCGAGTATAATATGGAATATGTGAAAGAGTGGCTGCAACGGCAGACACCCATTGCCGAGATACGAGAATTTTGAACAAGTTGGCGGTGTCCGCACCGCCAACACTTAAAATACTAAAAACAACAGATATGATAGCACAGACGATATTACAGCAGATAGGCGGAAAACGCTTTACCGCCATGACAGGTAGCCGAGATTACATCAATATGGGCAACGGCTTACGGATGAGCCTTGCAAGGAACAAGACAAGTGCCAACCGCCTTGACATCATCTATGATGCAGGGGCAACCTCTACAATATGCGCTTCTACCGCAAGACATTCAGCAAAAAAAGACATTCAGTGCAGGACGAAGGACATTGCCGTACACGAGGGTATCTATTTTGATATGCTGGAAGAAATGTTCACGATGGTGACAGGACTTTACACACGCTTTTGAGTGGCGGCGGCGAGAGCCGCCCTACTTTCTTTCAGTGAGCATGATGGCGGACAAAGAAAGTAGCAAAGAAACCTTTGTGCCAATCTGCGATACCATTCACAAAAACAAGTTTTAATCATGGAAACAATCAGGCAGAACGGAAAAATCATCTTGCACGGCAACGACGGCATAAGCATAAAGATGATTTTCAGAAACCTTACGGGAAAAGAATTTTCAAGGTAAGGAGTATGCGGACTATATTCGCCACATCGCAATCAATAGCATGGGATTTACGCCCGGCAGCATCGAGCATTGCAGGGACGGTGGCGTGATAGACACAGGAACAATCGAATGTATGAAAAAGCGGAAACTCCGATGAAGTTGCGGCTTCATCGGAGTTGTAGATTTATAATTACAACACATTCTCTACAAAAGGCATCTTCGTTGATCAAAAGTTGTAAGACCACTCCGAAAATTATTCATTTCATTTTCTTCCGCAAAGTTCTTGTTCTATCTTTTTTACCAATATGTCCTACTCGAAAATACATATCAATAGCCTTGTCTATACCCGTCAAAATAGTCGGCATATCATATATTTCCAAAGAATCTTCGCCATCTTTTGTCGCAAAAATGAATAGGGTAACTTCTTTGTTTTTTGTATCAATCTTAGCCTCTTTTAGTCCCAATTTCTTATAATACAACATTGCACACTTTTTATATCTGCATCAAGAGAATCCGGCATTACAATTTTTAAGATACCCTTGTCATATTGGGTACCATCAATTTCCAATCCCGTGTGTTTTCTGTAAGCCATTCTGCCGCAAGTTTAACAAATCCCTCAAAAGTAGGAAATTGCCAACACTGTTGATGGCAAAGAGCCCTAGATGCCCGAGGTTGATGCTTTCGTCAATTTGTTTTTTAATTTAGCTAAACCTTTTTCTAATGAATCTGTAGCGACTTTCTTTCCGTCTGTACCACTTTTCACTTCATACCGAGTGTTCGTTATGCCTAACAAATCGGTAGGTATTTTTTGCTTCTTGTTGAGCAATAACAAAAGCTCGATCTAAACCTACGACCAAGGGAAAAAGACCATATTCAAATAAGACATTGTCACGTGCTGATTCAAAATGCTTATCTCTGACAATAAGTTCATCATCAGCAGAAAATACCATAAAACCGAAATCAAATAAACTGGCAGATTTGATCAGCGTTTCCAAAAATGATTCATTGTTCTTAAAGATATTGTCTGTCCAAAGATAACAATCGTAATCCTCCTTGAAAAAGTCCTTGATTCGATTGGCCACATCAAGACCTTCGCTTGATGAACCGATAAATATTCTTGGTTTCATATATTACCTAAATCTTTATTTATTTTATAAACTTCGTCTTCCAATACTTTTAATGCCGCAAGTTTTTTCTGGCTTATCTTTAAAGATATATTCGTCTCCAACCACTGACTTAAGTTCATCTTGTTTGCCATCATTCCATAAATGGAACATAGTATACCACAAGATGTAAACCAATTCCCTTTGTATTCTTTTTGTGCGTAATCTTGTACTGGTATTGAGTAACAGATAGCATTGATTTCAAAACTTTGTAAGTGGAATATCTTTCTCAGAATCTGTACGAACATTTTTTTAAGGAATCTAATCATTCTTTTCAAACGTCCATTTGTATCTGAACTTTTTGGTTTATTCTTGATATGCTTAGAAACGGATAATCAGGACCTTCAGAAAATCCAGTGCTTTTATTGTATATTTTTATGCCACGTTTGTTTTCTGGCATTCCGTCCAACACATAATCCAACGATTGAAACCATGATGATGTGACAATATCTACATCCCGATGAAGATTTTGATTGGTAATTTTTACCGCCTTGGGCTTTGATATGTCACATATAGTATATGTACGTGACATAATCTTTTCAATTTGAGTCCGCAAAAATGCCATATCCCGAAAAACTATTACCCTCATATTGAGAGAAAGAATTATCAAACTGACATAATCTACCTAGCTGATAACTGTTATATTTCCATGTTTTCGCTAATTCTTCTCTTACCTTAAAAATATCTGTTCCAACAAATTTATCACATAGTACCAGTAAATCTATATCACTAGCTCCCCTTATGTGTGTATCTGTCATAACAGAACCTTGATATTCATACGATACATTCGTAAGTAATTCTTTTTTAGATGCTGTTTAACAACTTCACCTGCAGCTTTAGACCGTTTTGTATATTCCTCATCAACGGCTTTCATTGCACGCATTACATATTTTGCTACATCTTTATCATATAAAGATTCTCCACTGAACATTCTTTTTGCTCTACGAGCATTGACGAGTCTGGGTTGTATCGATTATTTATTTTCTCAGTTTTGGGAATAATCCATATTTTTCACTTTTTACAAAAAATAACAAAAGGCGTGCCAAATGACAAATTGGCACACCTAACTA
>VOFG01004460.1_pt1 | contig 23670 bp, 27 predicted proteins | sample 5384171 | NCBI WGS metagenome assembly VOFG01 (sample SAMN12384726, study PRJNA508395) | human gut metagenome | isolation source: healthy gut F | host: Homo sapiens | reverse complement strand
AACAGGAGCTTTATATCTGAGAAACTGCATCTGTTTCCTTCAAATGGGCCTCTTTGCACGCATTTTTGGCGTGATACATGGCCTCATCGGCGCGGCGGAAGGCTTCCTTCACGCTTTCCGTGCCGGTATCAAAACTTCCCACCCGATGGAAATGCTCATCACGGGCTGGTCGCTCCCGATATGTTCCTTGTGCCATGCGTCAAATTCGGCGTTCAGCTGTCCCACCCTGTCCAGATCCCGGCGCAGCACCACGCAGAACTCCTCGCCGCCCATCCGGAAGCAGCGGCCGCTGGCGCCGTACACCTCGCGCAGGCCCTGCGCCACCGTGCACAGGCATTTGTCGCCGACCGCGTGGCCGTAGGTGTCGTTGATCATCTTGAAGTGATCCACATCAAAAAACAGGATCACACCGGCACCGCGGTACCGCTTGAGGTGATCCTCAAAGCTCCACCGGTTGCCCAGCTCGGTCAGGCCGTCCACCTGCTGCAAAATGTCGCCGTAGAATTTGTACAGCATAATGGCCGAGATGGCCACCACCAGCCAGATGATCTCCACATTGTTATCGTACAGGGTCACCGCGATGCCGTTGGCCAGAAAGACCGTGACCAGCAGCACCATCACGCTGCCGCTCTGCTGGTAGCGCCGGAAGGTCTGCAGCTCCTGCACCAGATAATATACGGCGCTGAAGCAATAGAATGCAATGTACACCGCGTACAGCGGGCCGTGGTGGTAGATGTTCTGCGCGTCCACATACCAGATCTGCCCCGTGAACAGGGTCACGGTCTCCAGCACCACATGGAACGCCAGCAGGCATCGGATGCCCTTCTCCCACAAAACGCGGCTGCTGAGGCTTTTGCCGCACAAAAGGCCCAGATACGGCGCACTGCACAGCTCGACATATTTTACCAGCTTATGCAGCCCGATAGATTCTGCCGGGGCGCCGTCCAGCACATTGCCCAGCCACTCGCACAGTGCCGCCGTGCTGATGACCAGAAACAGGACCCGGTGATATTCTTGCGCTGCTGATCCAGCGTTGTATTGAAGCTGACCGCCGCTAGCATGATCATCATGGACAACACCACAAAGATGGTATTGGCTGTATAATAAGGATTCATAGCAGTTCCTTCATTTCATGATTAAGCTCCTCGGCCATTCACATCTCTGTGTATTATACCTGTTTTTTATTCCCATTTCAAGAAAATACCGGCTTACTTTTCACATTGTGGGGCATTCGTGCCTTATTCCGTCTTTTTTCGCCGCAGCAGCAGGAACAGGGTCAGCAGGGCCGTCAGCAGCTCCGACACCGGGAACGCCGCCCATACGCCGTTCATGCCGAACAGGCGGCTCAGCACCAGCGAGCAGACCACGATGGCTACCATGCCCCGGCAGATGGAGGTGATGGAAGCCTCCGCAGGGCGGTCGGTAGCGCTCAGATAGCCCGCCGCCATGATGTTGAAGCCCGCAAAGAAGTAGCCGATGAAGTACAGCCGCATCCCCATGTGGGCAAACTGGGCCATCCGGACGGAGTTCTCGCTGTTGAATATGCCCACCAGCGCATCGGTGGCACCAAAGACCACGCTGTACAGCACAGCGGCCAGCACCAGCACGGTGCCGCTGCCCAGCAGCAGCAGCTTTCTGGTCCCGGACCGGTCGCCTTTGCCGTAGCACTCGCTCACCAGCGGCTGTGCACCCTGTGCTACGCCGTTGAAGATGGCCGTTGCCACCAGCGCAAAGTTCGCCACCACGCCATAGGCCGCCACGGCCACATTGCCCGCCAGCCCCAGCAGCAGGAGGTTGAACACGGTGGTGGTAACGCCGGAGCTCATCTCGCCCACAAAGCCGGAAATGCCCAGCTGACAGCTCTGCCCCAGCAGCTTCACCGAGGGCATCCGGCGCACGAACTGCACGCCGTTCTCCTTTTTAAAGAAGTGGCGGCTGCAGATGGAAATGCTGATGATGGGAGACACGGCGGTGGCCAGCGCCGCACCGGCCAGTCCCAGACCCATGGGAAACATAAAGATGTAGTCGAATACCACGTTGAACAGGCTGCTGCTCAGGGTAGCCACCATGGCAAGGGAGGGGTCGCCGTCGTTGCGCACAAAGGCCGACACGATGTAGTTGCACATGAAAAACGGCGTGAACATAAGGAAAATGCGGGCATACGGAATGCCCAGCGCCACGATCTCCGCGTCGCCGCCCATCAGCCGCAGCAGGCTGCCCGGCGCAAAAATGCCCGCCAGCAAAAACGGCACGCTGAGCGCGCAGGCGCAGAAGATGGCGTTGGAAAAATACCGCTGACAGCGTTCATCGCCCTGTGCCCTGAGGATGGCGTAGCGGGTAGCCGCGCCAAGCCCGACCATGGACCAATAGCAACGATGAAGTTGTAGATGGGCAGGCAGAGGTTGAGCAGGGTGACGCCGTCGGTGCCCGCCGCCTGCGAGATAAAATAAGTATCGGCCAGAATGTAGCACGAGGTGCCCAGCAGACCGAAAATGTTCTGCGATACATATTTGAAGAATTGCTTTGTCAGGTTCATCCAAGTTCCCTTTCATGGCATTTTTACGCATACCGGCATATTTTAGCACACCCCAAAATGCAAGTCAACACAAAAACGCCCTGTACCACGGAAATCAACTTTTGCAGTTTAACCCAGAGCTAAAGCCTTCACCCCTTGGGGGAAGGTGGCGCGTAGCGCCGGATGAGGGGTATTTAGCGCAAAATGCTGTTGTCCTGCGCCCTCATCAGTCACCTGTGGTGACAGCTTCCCCGACCGGGGAAGCCTTCATGCGGAAAAATTGATTTCCGTAGCCCTGCACCGTGCAAAAAAGCATTGACAGCCCGGGCTCTGGCCCTTACACTGGAGCGGTCACAAAACCATCCCCCGCGCCGGGGGAAGCCTTTTATTACCAGCATCTTAATTTGGGAGGTTCTCTATGTCCGGCAGCACACTGTTTTCCATTGGCGAAGCACTCATTGATATGATCCCGTCCAGAGCAGGCTGCTCTTTTGACGAGGTTCCCTCGTTCAGCCCGCACTGGCGGCGCACCGGCCAATGTGTGCGCGCCTTCGCCCGGCTGGGCGGCAAAAGCGCCTTTCTGAGCCAGCTGGGCGATGACCCCTTCGGCCATAAGATCGCCCGGGAGCTGGCAGACTGCGGCATCGACCTCTCCCATCTGGCCTTTACCAACAAGGCCAGCACAGCCCTTGCCTTCGTCAGTCTGGAAGAGGACGGCAGCCGCACCTTCAGCTTCTACCGCAAACCCTCGGCGGACCTGCTCTATTCTCCGGAGCAGATCGACCCGGCATGGTTCGCCGATGCCTTTGCCCTGCACTTCTGCAGTGTCTCGCTGGCGGACAGCCCCATGCGCTACGCCCACCTTGCGGCCATCTCCGCCGCCCGCGAGGCCGGCAGCATCGTCAGCTTTGACCCGAACCTGCGCTTCCCGCTCTGGCCGGACCGCGACATGCTGCGCGGGACGGTGCTGCAGTTCCTGCCGCTTTCCAACATCCTCAAAATTTCGGATGAAGAGCTGGAATTTCTCACCGACACGGCGGACATCGAATCCGCCCTGCCGCAGCTGTTCGTGGGTGATGTGCAGCTGGTAGTCTACACCTGCGGCAGCAGCGGTGCCCACGCCTACACCCGCACCGCCCATGGCTTTGCCCCCTGCCGGAAAGTCCGGGCTGTGGACACCACCGGTGCGGGCGACGGCTTCATCGGCTCCTTTTGTGGCAGTTGGAACGTGACGGCGTGACACTGGAAAAAGCTGGCAAAAGCTCAGCAAAACAAAGCTGAACGAATACCTTGCCTTTTCCAACCAGTTCTGCGGCATCAGCGTGCAGCAGCACGGTGCCATCGACAGCTACCCCACCCTTGACCAGATGCAGTAAAACATGCAAAATGCCCTACGTCACAAAACCGCAGGGCTTCTTTTCTATTTACAATTTGTAGTATTGCGCCGCTATATTCCAGTTTTGTCCTGTTTCCCGACATCTTTTCTGCCGGTTTAAGATTTGTTTATCCTTTGTACAAGCCTTGTTCTTATTCTCTGCCCGGTTCCATGTTACCATAAGGGCAAGAACAACAAGCAGGGAGGCTTTATCCATGTCCTTTGAATTTACCCTTCTGGATGCCTTGCAGGCTCTGCGCTGTCCGGTGCTGGATGCACTGGCGGTGTTTTTCGATCAGGCCGGTGCCCGCGGCGAGATCTGGATCACCTTCACGGCGGTGCTGCTGGCGTTCCGGCGCACCCGCCGGGCCGGGCTGGCCATGGCGCTGGCGCTGGGCCTTTACATGCTGGCGGGCCACTGCGCCTTAAAGCCGCTGTTCGCACGCCCGCGCCCCTGCGACCTCCGGCCGGAGATGCTCACGCTGGTGGCCCGGCCCCATGGCTGGTCCTTCCCTTCCGGACACACATCCTCCGCCTTTGCCGCTGCCTTTGCGCTCTGGCTGCAGAACCGCAGGCTCGGCGTCCCGGCTCTTGCGCTGGCCGGGTTCATCGGCTTCACGCGGATGTACCTGTATGTACATTTCCCCACCGACATTCTGGGCGGCGTGGCACTGGGCCTTGCAGTGGGGGCCTGCGTCTCCATGCTGGCAGATAAAATCAGCAACAAATGGGCGAAACAAAGTGAAGTAAAACGAACTGTATAAACCAATTTCGTCTCGCACTCGTTCTTGCTTTGCTTTTTGCATTCAGATGAAGTATATCGCTTCGATTCTATTCGTGAAAAAGAGCCTCGGAAAAATCCGCAGATTTTTCCGAGGCTCAACTAATTATAATAAATTTCCGCTAAAACAGCCAAAGCGCACGCGGCGGCTATTCCCAATCGTTCTCTTGCATTCAGGTAAAAACAAAGCAGCCAGCACCGTGGAAAGGAGGATAAAGCGGTGCTGGCTGCGGTATGAGAACTCCCGAACTTTGCGGCGGATCAGTAGGGATTTGGTAGTCTGTCCGCCGTCGTTGGCGATTGCCTGGCATAGGCGGGGACAGTGTTTTAATAAGTACCTGCTGGGCTGTGTCAGATGCACCAGCCCCCGCAGGTGAAAGCCCTTGTCGGCTTTGGGGAGATGTCTTTGCATCTCCCTGACTGCACCCTTATACTACCAGACAATCGTGGCATTTCTTTGTGGAGTTTTTGAACAATTTGCAAATAGATTTTCAGGTGTTTTCAAAGGAGGCCCCAGCGCATAAGCGTTGGGGCGGGACTGGAGTCCCGGGCTGTTCGCGGAGAAAGCTTCCGGCACACCTGCTCCTTCATGCTTTACTGCGCCCCGAAAAATTCCTTGGCGATGTCGGCGCTGCGCTTGGCATCCTTGGCGTACCAGTCCGCGCCGATCTTCTCGGCATATTCCGGGGTGAGCACGGCACCGCCCACCATGATCTTGCAGTCCAAGCCCGCTTCGTGCAGGGCGGCAATGGTCTCCTCCATGCTCTTGAGGGTAGTGGTCATCAGGGCAGAAAGGCCCACCAGGTGCACATTCTTTTCCCGCACGGTGTTCACCACCGTCTCCACCGGAACATCACGGCCCAAATCGATCACCTCAAAGCCGTAGTTCTCCAGAATCACCTTCACGATGTTCTTGCCGATGTCGTGTACGTCGCCGTGAACGGTGGCCAGCACGATGCGTCCCTTGCTGGCGCTGCCCTCGCCCTTCTGGGCAATGACGTTCTTGATCTCCTCAAAAGCGCTCTGGGCCGCACTTGCGGCCTGCAGCAGCTGCGGCAGGAACAGCGTGCCGTTTTCGTACTTGGCGCCCACCACGTCCAGCGCCGGGATCAGCGCCTCGTCCACCAGCTCCAGCGGCTCCTTTTCGGCCAGCAGTGCCTTGGTCTGGGCGGCGGCATCACCCTTGAGACCCTTTTCCACCGCTTGCATCAGGGGGCGTAGGGGCCGGTAAGCTCTGCGCTCTCACCGGATGCGGATGCCGAAGCCGCAGGCACCGTCTGCGCGGCCTGCTTGATGGCCACCGGATGCCGGGCACACGGTCGGCAAAGCGCTCGATGTACTTTGTGCTCTGCTTGTCCCGGTTGGTCAGCACGTTGTAGGCGTACACCGCCGCCATCATCTCCTCGCTGGAGGGGTTCATGATGGCAAGATCGAGGCCTGGCATACATGGCCATGGTGAGGAACGTGGTGTTCAGATGGGCCCGGCAGGGCAAACCAAAGCTGATGTTGGACACGCCCAGCACGGTGCGCACTCCCAGCTCCTTTTTGCACCGCTCCAGCGCCTCCACCGCGGCCAGCGCATCCTCCTGCTGGGCGCTGGCGGTCAGCGCAAGACAGTCGATGTAGATATCCTCCCGTGGGATGCCCGCTGCCAGAGCCGCTTCCGTGATGCGGCGGGCAATGGCCACACGGTCCTCGGCGGCAGGCAGGATGCCCCGCTCATCGATGGCAAGGCCCACGATGGCGGCACCGTACTTCTTGCACAGCGGCAGGATGGCGGCAAGCTTTTCCTGCTCGCCGTTGGTGGAGTTGACGATGGGCTTGCCGTTGTAAACGCGCAGACCGTTTTCCAGTGCCTGCACATTGGAGGAATCCAGCTGCAGCGGCAGGCTGGTGACGCTCTGCAGGGCCTTGACCACCTTGGGCATCAGGGCAGGCTCGTCCACGCCGGGTGCGCCCACGTTCACGTCCAGCACCTGAGCACCGGCCTCCACCTGACTGACCGCCTGCTCCAGAACGTAGTTCATATCCTCTTCCCGCAGTGCCTGCTGGAAGCGCTTTTTGCCCGTGGGGTTGATGCGCTCACCCACCACCGTGATGCCGTCCACGTTGACGCAAATCCACCGGCGTGCAGAGCACCGAGGGCATTTTGGGGCCGCACGGCCCGGGTACGCAGCCTGCAAACGCTGTTCAGCAGCTTGATGAACTCCGGCGTGGTGCCGCAGCAGCCGCCCGCCGCAAACAGGTGCAGCTCCCGGTAGGGCTTCATCTGCATCGCGTAAAGCTGCGGGGTGATGTCGTAACCGCTGCCGTCCGCCCGGGGCAGACCGGCGTTGGGCTTGACGAACACCGGGAACTTCCCGGGCACGGCCTCGGCCAGCCGCTTTGCCATGAGAAAGATCTCTTTGGGGCCCAGCGAGCAGTTGATGCCCACCGCGTTGGCCCCAGGCCACGGGCGGTCACGCCGAAGCTTTCCACCGTGCAGCCGGTAAAGGTGCGCCCGCCGGCTTCAAAGCTCATGCTTGCTAAGATAGGCAGGCCGCTGTTTTCCTTTGCTGCCAGCAGGGCGGCTTTCAGCTCGTAGAGATCGGTAAAGGTCTCAAAGAAATGAGGTCGGCCCCCGCCGCCACGCCTGGCCCGGACGATGCGCGCATACTCGCTCACAGCATCCTCAAAGGCCAGCGTTCCGCTGGGCTCCAGCAGCTCGCCCAGCGGGCCTACGTCCAGCGCGGTCAGTGCGCCGTAGGGCGCACAGGCGCGCTTGCAGTTGGCGATGCCCGCCGCAATGATCTCTTCCAGACTGTAGGCGCTGCCCGCCAGCTTGTGGGGCGAAGCGCCAAAGGTATTGGCGTTGATGACGCGGCTGCCCGCTGCGCCGCGTACTTTGCATGGATGCTCTCGATCAGCTGCGGGTCGGTGATGTTCAGCTCCTCCGGCCGGGCACCCAGCTTGAGGCCCGAATGCCTGCAGCATGGTGCCCATACCGCCATCCAACAGGATGGTATTGGGCTGTTGAACAGTTCACTCGCTTGCACAGGTCTTCCCTCTCTTTCGGTATTCGCAACGGGTGCGCAGCACGCAGTGGCCGCACCCGGCCAGTTTTCCCTTTACCGGGTGGCCGCTGACCCCAGAATGGCCGTCACGCTCTTGCGCGGGGTCATCAGGTTGGTGTCGGTGACGCACAGCCCGGCCTTGCGCACCGTGTCCAGCGCCGCTGCCACCAGCGGCTGTACTGCAATGTTCCAGTCGCCGTAGCCGGGCGAAAACCGCCCGGTCAAATACTTTCCCTCTTTTGCGGCCCACTGGCGCAGCTCTGCTTCGGCTGCGTCTGCGGCCTGCTCGGCCAGCGCGCTGCCCAGTGCGTCGGACGCAACGCCCGCCGCGATATCTCCCACACCGGCACGGCGGATCTGTGCATCCACGCCGGGGCCCAGCGTCACAGCCAGCAGCACCGCCTGCGGACATCCTGGCGCCAGATGGCGCATCACGTCCCCGCCCCGCAGGATGCCTGCTTCGGCAAGGGCAGCCGTGTCCGCTTCCAGCCAGACCGCCCGCTGGGTCGGTGGGGTTCAGCTCGGCGTCGGTGGCCGTCTTGTCGGTGCGGATGGTGTAGTTCTGCCCATCCGACCCGATGACGACGGTGCCCAGCAGGTCGGTGCGGTAGACGTCCACCCCCGCATCCCGCAGGATGCTCAGGGTCTCCTCGTGGGGGTGGCCGTACTTGTTGTTCACGCCGCAGGAGATGACGCCCATTTCGGGCAGGACCGCGTTCAGGAAGATGTAGCTCGTCGAGGTGCTGGAGCCGTGGTGCCCCACCTGAAGGACATCGGCCTTCAGGTTCGCCCCCTGCTGTTCACAAGGTCGCGCTCGGCGTCGGCTTCCATGTCGCCGGTGAGGAGGAAGCTCGTGGAGCCGTAGTCTACCCGCAGGACAAGAGACGTGTCATTCGTCTCGCTGTATTGCGTCACCGGGCCCAGCAGGGTGATGGTCGCGCTGCCCAGCTGCCAGACGGTGCCCACTGCGGGCACCTCCACCTGCAAGCCCTGCTGCTGCGTGTATTTGACGAAATCTTGGAAGCACTTGGTGGAGGCATCCGTCACCGGGCTGTAGACATGGTTGGCCGGGAAGTAGGCCAGCGCAGCGGCCAAACCGCCCACACGATCCTCGTGGGCGTGGGAGCAGAAGACGTACTGCAATTCCTCCACGCCCTGCTTCTGCAGGTAGCTGACCACGAGGCTGCCATCGTCCACATTGCCGCCGTCGTAAAGCATGTACTGCCCGTCGCACTCCACCAGAACGCTCAGCGCCTGTCCCACATCGAGGAAGTGCATCTGGAAGCTGTCGTTGGCAGGGTCGCCGTCGGTCTGGGCTGTGCTGGACGGGTTCGGGATGACATCGGCGCTGCCGCCGGGCACCACCGAGGAAACATCACAGGCGGCCAGCCCCAGTGCCAGCGCCGCCGCCAGCGCAAGGGCCGCAAGGCGGCGGAAGGGGGTTCGCCAAAAACTTACTTTTTCCGTTTTGTAGTTTTCCACGTCGTATTCTCTTTCTGTTGATTGTTTTTCGGCTTGTGGCCGGGGGCCGCGGGGGCGCGAACCGCGCACCGGGGCTGGGCTGGCGGCCCGCCGGGGCAGCAGCACGGTTCGCGGTCTTCCCCTTCCCGCCCTTGCCGTTGGGCCGGACGGTATAGGTGCCGTCGTTGTGGATGGTCACCTCTGCGGCCTCGGCTCTGCGGGCCGAACGCTGGACGGCGCGGCGTCCCTCGGCGGGGACCAGCAGCGGGATGAGGTCCTCCCGGTGGGTCATCTTGAGCGCCTTGATGACCTTTTCGGCGTTGCGCGGCTCGTAATACTGGAGCAGCGCCCGCTGAAGCGCCTTGCCCTCAGCGGTCTTCTCCACAAACACCGGCTTCAGGGTGTAGGGGTCAAGGCCGGTGTAGAACATGCAGGTACTCACGGTGCCGGGAGTGGGGTAAAAATCCTGCACCTGCTCCGGGCGCATATGGTTCTTATAAAGGTACTCGGCCAGATAGACCGCGTCGTTCAGGGTGCTGCCGGGATGGCTGGACATCAGGTAGGGCACGAGGTGCTGCTTCTTGCCCGCCTTCTTGCTCAGCTCATAGAACTTGTCCTTGAACTTGTTGAAGGTCTGGATGGGCGGCTTGCCCATGTAGGCCAAGGTGTTGGGGGCGCAGTGCTCCGGGGCCACCTTCAACTGGCCGGAAACGTGGTACTCCACCAATTCCTTGAAGAAAGTGTCGTCCGGGTCGGCCATCAGGTAGTCGAACCGGATGCCGCTGCGGATGAAGACCTTCTTGACGCCGGGCAGCTCCCGGACACGGCGGAGGATCTTCAGGTAATCGCTGTGATCCACGATCATGTGGGAGCAGGTGGTGGGGGCCAAGCAGTGCTTGCCGCCGCTGCACATGCCCCGCAGCATCTGCTCGCGGCAGGACGGGAACCGGAAGTTGGCCGTCGGGCCGCCGATGTCGTGGATGTAGCCCTTAAAATCAGGTTCATGGGTCATCCGCTCCGCCTCGGCCACCACGCTGTCGGCGCTGCGGCTGGTGACGCGGCGGCCCTGATGGAGCTGGATGGCGCAGAAGTTGCAGCCGCCGAAGCAGCCGCGGTTCTGGATGATGGAGAACTGCACCTCCCGGATGGCGGGCACGCCGCCCATGGCCTCGTAGATGGGGTGATACCGGCGGGTGTAGGGCAGGGCGTAGACCTTGTCCAGCTCCCAGCGCACCAAGGGCTTTGCCGGGATGTTCTGGACGAGATACTTCTCACTCTGCTTCTGGACGATGATCTGGCCGCTGACGACGTCTTGATTGTCCATCTGGATGCGGCACGCCTTGGCGTAGGCCACCTTATCGGACGCCACCTTCTTGAAGCCCGCGCACTCCACGTACTTTTCGGGCAGGTGGTCGAAGTCGGTCATGTAGCAGGTGCCGTCCACATCGGTGATGGAGCTCACAGGCTCCCCCGCCGCCAGCCGCTTTGCGATGGCGACGGTCTGGTGCTCGCCCATGCCGAAGCTGATAAGGTCGGCCCCGGAGTCCTCGGCGATGCTGGGCAGGACGGTATCCAGCCAGTAGTCGTAATGCGCGAACCGCCGCAGAGACGCTTCCAGACCGCCCAAGATCACGGGCAGATCGGGGTAGGCCTCCTTGGCGAGCTTGGTGTAAACGGTGGCGCTGCGATCCGGCCGGGCCCCGCCGATGCCGCCGGGGGAGTATTCGTCCTCGGCGCGGGGGATCTTGGCCACCGAGTAGTGGCTCACCATGCTGTCCACATTGCCGCCGCCGATAAAGAAGCCGTATTTCGGCTTGCCGAACCGCTTAAAGTCCTCGCAGTCGGTATAACGGGGCTGGGCCAGCACGCCCACCTTGTAGCCCCTCGGCTTCCAGCAGACGGCTGATGATGGCAGTGCCAAAGCTGGGGTGATCCACATAGGCGTCGCCGCCCACGACCACAAAGTCCAACTGGTCCCACCCCCGCGCTTCCATGTCCGCGCGGCTGATGGGAAGGAATTCGGTGTAGACCGATTGGGAAGAAGGGGTGTTCTGCTGCATTCTGTCCTCCTGTTTATGATTCATCCGGCTGGTTCATCTGCATTTCCAGCCACTGCTGGCGGCTGATGAGGACGGCGCGGGGCTTAGCGCCCTCGTAGGGGCCGATGATGCCCTTCTGCTCCATCTCGTCCATGATGCGGGCGGCGCGGGCATAGCCCAGCTTGCACCGCCGCTGCAAGAGGCTCGTGGAAGCCTGACCGGCGTCGATGACCACTTCCACGGCCTGTTTCAGCATCGGGTCGCTGCCGGTTTCCTCGTCGGCGTCGGCAGAGGAGGCGCCCTTCTTGCCGTCCATGATGGCGTGCTTCTCCATGGCTTCGATCATGGCCTCGTCGTACTGCACGGTGGCGCTCTGCTTGATGAAGTCCAGCACGCAGCTGATCTCCTCATCCCGCACGAAGGTGCCTTGGATGCGGATGGGCTTCGGGGCACCCACGGGCATAAAGAGCATATCGCCCATGCCCAGCAGCTTTTCGGCACCGGCACCATCGAGGATGGTGCGGCTGTCCACCTGACTGGACACCGCGAAGGCGATGCGGCTGGGGATGTTGGCCTTGATCAGGCCGGTGATGACGTCCACGCTGGGGCGCTGGGTAGCCACGATCAGGTGCATACCGGCGGCACGGGCCTTTTGGGCGATGCGGCAGATGGAGTCCTCGACGTCCTTGCCCACCACCATCATCAGGTCGGCCAGCTCGTCGATGATGATGGCGATGTAGGGCATCTTTTCCAGCATCGGGTCGGTGGCAGCCAGTTTATTGAAGGATTTGATATCGCGGACATTGTTCTCCGCGAAGAGGTGGTAGCGGCGCTCCATCTCCTGCACGGCGCTGCTCAGCGCACCCGCCGCCTTTTTCGGTTCGGTGATGACCGGCATCAGCAGGTGCGGGATGCCGTTGTACTCGGCCAGCTCGACCACCTTCGGGTCGATGAGGATCAGCTTGACGTCCTCCGGGCTGGAGCGGAACAGCAAGCTCATGATGATGCTGTTGACGCAGACGGATTTGCCGCTGCCGGTGCTGCCCGCGATGAGCAGGTGGGGCATCTTGCACAGGTCGGCCACCTGTGCCACACCCGCGATGTCCTTGCCCAGCGCAATGCCCAAGGGCGAGGTCATCCGCAGGAAAGCCTGACTCTCAAACACGCTGCGGATGTAGACCGGGGTCTTTTTTGTGGTTGGGCACCTCGATGCCCACCGCCGGTTTGCCGGGGATGGGCGCTTCCATGCGGACATCGGCTACGGCAAGGTTCAGCGCGATGTCGTCGGCCAGCGAGGTGATGCGGCTGATCTTGACGCCCGCCATGGGCTGCACCTCGTACCGGGTGACCGAGGGCCCGCGGGAGATATCCAGCACGCGGGTGCGGACGCCGAAGCTTTCCAGCGTGTCCACAAGCTTCTGGGCGTTGGCCTTCAGCTCGTCCTGCGCGTTGGGGTCGCTCTCCTCCGGGGCCTTCTCAAACAGGTCGATGCCGGGGTATTGGTACTGGTAGCTCTCCGCCGCTTCCGGCTCCTCGGCGGGAGCCGTGGCGGCGGCCTGTTCGCCCACGGCGGGCTTCTCCATAGCCGCCGCCACCAGCGTATTGATGTCCTTTTCCTCCACCGGTTCGCTGGTGATGCTGATCCAGCCGTCCTCGTCCGGTGCCGAGCGCATAGCCATCACGTTGTCGGCCATCACCCGCACCGGCACCGACGGCTCGTCGGTGGTGGGCAGGGTCGGCGTCCGGAAGATGCTGTCCGGCCCTTCGGCTTCGGGCTATTCCGCCGCCTCAGGCTGCACCGGGATGCCGGGCGTCACCACCGGGGCCGGAGCCTCCGGGGCCACGGTCTGCACCGGCTCCTCCGGCTTTGCGAAGAAGTCCTCCGCCGCCGTTTCGACGGCGTCCGGCACCACCGGCTTCACGATGGCGCGGGGCGCAGCCTTGCGCAGAGGATCCTGCCCGAAGGTGCCGCCGGGCCCGACGATGAAGGGTTCGATGGGCTCACTGCCCCCCTCCACGACGGGGGTGCTGTCCGGGCCGAGGTCGATGTCAAAGGAAGCGCGGGGGTGGGGCGTGCCCACCTGAACTGGCGTAAAGGCCGGGGCTTCCTGCGGTGCGGCGGGCGTCGGCGCAGGAGCGGGGGCCGGTTCCTCGTAGCCGAGGGAGTCGTCCACCGGTTCGGGTTCCGCCTCGCCCTCCAGTTCTTTCGTCACCTTGTGGCCCCAGTTGAAAACGCCGGACAGCCAGCCGGGGGCCGCAAAACCGGACGGTTCCTCCCCGTCATCGGACGCTTCCGGCTCCTCTCCGGCTTCCAGCGCGGCGGCCTCCTCCTCGGCCTGACGGGCTGCGGCCCGCTCGGCGCGGCGGGCGGCATTCTGCTCGTAGACGGCCACGCCCTTTTTCATGGACGCCGCCGCCCAGTTCGCACACCCACTGCCACAGCCCGGCGGGCGTGATATCAAAAATGTACAGGCTGGCACAGAGCGCCAGCACGACCATGACAAGGTTCGCCGCCGGACGCCCGCAGAGCAGCAGCAGGTTGCCGCCCAGCAGAGCCCCCAGCGCGCCGCCGCCCAGCCATGCGGTCACGCCGTTCTGGTAGCACTCAACCACCATCCGGGCGGCAGGGATGTCGGCGGGGATGTCCGAAAACACGATGACCGTGCCGCTGGCGAAGATCAGCCCCAGCAGCAGCTTGAACACCTGCCCCAGCAGGTCTTCCCCCCGCGTGTACAGAATGGCCAGATAACACACCGCCGCGCCCAGCACGAAGCTGCCACAGCCAAACAGGCCGAACAGCACCTCGTGGAGACTCTTCCACACCGAGCTGCCCTCCACAAAGGCCAGCACGATGAGCAGCAGCCCCGCAAACAAGGTGCCCAGCCCCGCGGGCATCCGCTCCCGTGCCCGGCTTTCTCCGCGCAGGTGCGCGTCTTGCTGTCGATTTTCGTTTTTTTTGCCATCTTCCGTTAAAACCCTGTATCCTTCTCGCAGATTATTCGATTCTTTTATTGTACCACGGAAACAGAAACTTGGCAACGAAAACAGAGCCCGCTTATGCCCTTTTGCGACCAAGCAGCCAGCAGGGCCGACCCGATATGCCAAGGGCTCCCCTACTAGGGGAGCTGTCGAGCGAAGCGAGACTGAGAATTATTTTCCTTCGATCTCCCGATACAGCCACCCCAGCGCATCCGAGATGCCGCCGAGGCTGTCGATGAGTTTTTCCCGCACGGCTTTGCGGCCGTCCAGCACGGTGCCCACGTCCATCACCAGCTCCCCGGTGCGCAGCATCAGCTCGGTATAGCGCTCGGCGGAGATGCCGCTGTGGGCCGCCACAAAACCGGTGATCCGCTCCTGCATCTGCTCGAACCACCGCATGGTCTGGGGGATGCCCAGGATCATCCCCGAGTGGCGCACCGGGTGGATGGTCATGGTGGCGGTGGGCACGATGAAAGCTCCGCCGGGCGCTGACGGCCAGCGGGATGCCGATGGAGTGCCCGCCGCCCAGCACCACGGCGGCGCTGGGCTTGGAGATGCTGGCGATGAGCTCCGCCAGCGCCAGCCCGGCCTCCACATCCCCGCCCACCGTGTTGAGCAGCACCAGCAGCCCCTTCGATGCCGGGGTCCTCCTGCACCGCCACCAGCTGGGGATGACATGCTCATATTTGGTGGTTTTCTGGCCCTGGGGCGCTTCCACATGGCCCTCCATCTGGCCGATGACGGTCAGGCAGTGGATGGCGTGGGCCCCTTTGGTGCGCCAGATGCTGCCCAGGTCCTCGATCTGCTCCTTTCCAGCCGCTGCTGCTTCGACGGGGGCGTTTTTTCGTCGTTCGTTTTCTCTGCCATCTTCCATCCTCCTCCGGCCTCTTTTTCAGTGTCCCCCGGCGGCCGGATGGTTATTCGGCAGCTAAAAATTTCTTAACTTTTCAAAAAAATTTTGTCCAAAGGGTTTGACATTCTCGTATCCGGCTGTATACTTTATATTAAGAAAAAGATTGACAAAGTATGTATCATTATTGTGCAAAATTCTTTGAATCTGCCGGTGCGTCCTGATGCACGCAGGGAACCCGGCACCTTTTGGATGAAAGGAGAACCCATTCATGAACACCCCCGGTAAAGCATCGCTTCCCGTCATCAAGCGCCTGCCCAAATACTATCGCTACCTGCGCACCCTGAAAAACGACGGCATCACCAGCATCTCGTCCCGCGAGCTGGCCGCCCAGATGGGCACCACCGCCTCCCAGGTGCGGCAGGATTTCAACTGCATCGGCGATGTGAATGGCCGGCAGGGCATCGGCTACTCGGTGGAGAACCTGCTCTCCATCCTGGAGCACCTGCTGTTCGGCAACGGCGACCTACTGCCCACCATCCTCATCGGCTGCGGCCGCTTGGGGCAAGGCCGTGAGCCGCTTTATCACCACCGACACCAACGGCTATAAGCTCATCGCCGCCTTCGACAACGCCCCCGACGAGGTTGGCAAGGAGATCAACGGCATCCAGATCCTCGCACATCGATGAGCTGGAGACGTTCTGCGCCGAGCATCACCCCGGAAGTGGCCGTTCTCTGCCTGCCCCGCAGCGGTGCCGAGGAGCTGAGCAGCCGCCTGATCAGCCTGGGCATCCAGGGCTTCTGGAATTTCTCCCACTACGACCTGTCCATTGCCCTCTCCGGATGTGGTGGTGGAGAACGTCCACCTGGGCGACAGCCTGATGAGCCTGGGCTACCGCCTGCGCAATCAGGACTGATCCCTATTAATAACCATATAAAGTAAAACAACCCTCTCCGTCCGCTTATTTTGGGGGCACTGGGAGGGGGGAAAGTTTCTTGGCCTGACTGGGGGAGTTGCAGGAGAAAGACAATGGCAAAACTGTATTTTCCGTTATGGCGCGATGAACAGCGGCAAGAGCACCGCCCTGATGCAGGTGGCCCACAACTACGAAGGAGCAGGGGATGCGGGTGCTGATCCTCAAGCCGCAGGTGGATACCAAGGGCGGCGGTGAGCTGGTCAGCCGTCTGGGCCGCCGCAAGGCCGATCTGCTGATCCCACCGGAAACGGATGTGTTCGAGGCCGTGCGCAGGCCAGCCGCCAGCAGCCCCCGCTGGCCTGCGTGCTGTGCGACGAGAGCCAGTTTTTCACTGCGCAGCAGGCAGAACAGCTGTTCATGGTCACGGTGGATTTGAACATTCCGGTGATCTGCTACGGCCTGCGGGCAGATTTTTCGCTCAAGGGCTTTCCCCGGCTCTACCCGCCTGCTGGAGCTGGCCCACACCATCGAGGAGATGAAGACTATCTGCACCTGCGGCCGCAAGGCCACCTGCAACTGCCGCAAGGTCAACGGCCAGTTCGTGTTTGAGGGCGAACAGGTCGCCATTGATCTGGAAAACGACGTCCAGTACGTCAGCATGTGCCCCCAGTGCTACTTCCGGGCAGCGGCGCGCTTCTACGCCCGCCGCACCGCAAAGTAAGCGGTCTGGCGTTCTTGTTTGGCCTTTTCATGAAAATTTTATTCGTTTTGTGAGCGTTTCCCTTTTGCGTGGGAAACGCTCTTTTTCGTGTCCTTTCCGCAAGGTGATATATCAGTTGTATCCAACTTCGCGCGTTTTTTGCGCTATTGATATATCAGTTTACATTTCGCGCGTGTCGGCAACTTTCCGCATGTTGTATACAACGAAACCACGCATTTTTCTGAAAAGATTACAAAAATATTGCAATTTTAGGGGTTTTCCCGACTCTCTTTCCCATTTTCTATGCAATCTGTCGAAGTATACATGTTGCACAGTTTTTTCGCTCAAGTTTATTCATTTCGGCAATGACGTCAAATCCGCGAATTTTATGAGAGCAATATTTGTTCGTTTTTTGAGAGCTTCTCTTCAATTTACATCTTTCTTTTTCCAGTTTCTTTTGTTATCATAATTGTATACAACGAGCCTTTTGCAGCTAAGGCCGTGAACAATGTTTTCTGTATTAGGAGGAGAACAAAAATGAGCAAGGCAATTTCTCGTCGTGCTTTCCTGAAGGTCACCGGCGCTGTGGGCGCTGCCGGTCTGCTGGCCGCATGCGGCGGCAGCTCCAACTCCACCGCAGCTTCCTCTACTGCTTCTTCCGCAGCAGCTGCTGAGTCCGTTGCCGGTCTGAGCACGGATCCTGTCACCCTGACGATGAGCTGGTGGGGCGGTGAGTCCCGTCACAACGCTTATCAGGACGCCATCAAGGCTTTCTCTGCTGAGCACAGCAACATCACCGTCAACCCCACCTTCGCTGCATGGTCCGGCTGGGAGGACACCATGTCCACCAAGTTTGCCGGCGGCGTGGCTGAGGATGTCTGCCAGATCAACTGGAACTGGCTGTACAACTACTCCGGCAACGGCCAGACCTTCATTGATCTGAACAGCGTCACCGATTATCTGGATCTGTCCCAGTGGGACGACGCAAAGCTGGGTGCCTGCAACGTGGCAAATGCACAGCAGTGCGTGCCCATCTCCATGACCGGCCGTATCTTCTACTGGAACATGACCACCACTTTTACAAGGCTGGCATCACCGAGGTTCCCCAGACTCTGGACGACTTGATGAATGCCGGCAAGACCTTCCAGGAGAAGCTGGGCGATGATTACTATCCCCTGCACCTGGGCGCATACGACCGTATGATCCTGATGGTGTTCTACCTCGAGTCCAAGTACGGCAAGGACTGGGCAGATCCCACCACCTCTACCCTGAACTACACCGCTGACGAGATCGCCGAGGGCATCGACTTCATCAAGAGCCTGGTCGATGGCCACGTCATCATGCCGCTGCCCACCTACTACGGTGCAAACGGCGACGGTGCTACCCACCAGTCCAACGAGTGGATCACCGGCAAGATCGCCGGCATCTTCGAGTGGGATTCCGCTGCTTCCAAGTACCAGGACGCTCTGGACGAGGAGAACAAGCCCGGCTTCACCGTTGGTGAGGAGATCAAGTTCGGCGATTACAACGGCGGCTTCTCCAAGGTCTCCATGGGCATGGCCATCACCAAGACCTGCAAGAACCCCGCTGAGGCTGCTACCCTGATCGAGTACCTGTGGAACGGCGACGGCGCTGCCATCATGGGTTCCGAGTGCGGCATCCCCGCTTCCAAGGCTGGTCTGGCTACCGCTCAGGCTGCCGGTAAGATCAACGAGCTGGTCGCTGAGGCAAACGGCAAGGTCATGAGCTTTGTTTCCTGCCAGCTGGATCCCCTGTTCGAGTCTTCCGATTTGAAGGCTACCGGCACCGGCACCTATCAGGAAGTGTTCGATACCGTTGACTACGACAACAAGAGCGGCGCAGATGTTGTTGACGTTCTGCTGGACGGCATGTCTGCTGTTGGCTACACTGTCTGATCTTCTTTGCTGACCTGAGTCAAATTACATATCAGGGGCATCGTCCACCCGTAGGCCCGATGCCCCTTTTTTCTCAGGCACAGGTTACAATTTTCTGACAAATCTGTTGCCAAAGTGTGACATAAGGTTTGTTGCACTGATTTTCACCAAAAAGAGGATCCCCGGATGAAAGAAAGCAAAGCGCCCTCTCTCGGGCGTACCCCCGCACAGAAGTTCCTGGATAAGTGGCAGGGTCTGATCTACCTGATCCCCTGGATCATCGGCTTTATCGTGTTCAAGGCCATCCCCTTCGGTCAGTCGCTGTATTACAGCTTCACCGACATGAACTTCTTCAATGGCATCCACCAGTACGGCGTGATGAACTACGTCACCGCCTTCTCTGATGCCAAGGTCACCAAGGCTCTGGTCACCACCTTCAAGTACGCCTTCATCACCGTGCCCCTGAAGCTGATCTTTGCTCTGTTCATCGCATACATCCTGAACTTCAAGATCGCCTGCGTGAACCTGTTCCGTACCGTTTACTACATCCCGTCCATTCTGGGCGGCTCCGTTGCCATCGCCGTGCTGTGGAAGGCCGTTTTCCGTGATGATGGTCTGGTCAACACCATCATCCGCGCCATCACCTTCGGCCACGCACAGGGCCCCTCCTGGCTGAGCGACCCCAACTATGCGCTGTGGATCATCTGCTTCCTGCGCATCTGGCAGTTCGGCTCCGCCATGGTGCTGTTCCTTGCTGCCCTGAAGGGCGTGCCTGCAGACCTGTACGAGGCTGCCACCATCGATGGTGCCGGTAAGTGGAAGCAGTTCTTCTCCATCACTGTTCCCATGATCACCCCCATCATCTTCTACAACCTGGTCACTCAGATCTGCCAGGCGTTCCAGGAATTCAACGGCCCCTACATCATCACGCAGGGCGGCCCGCGCAACGCCACTACGCTTGTCTCCCTGCTGGTTTACAACTACGCCTTCAAGTCCAACGAGATGGGCATGGCTTCCGCTCTGGCCTGGATCATGTTCGTGATCGTCTGCATCCTCACGATCATCGCCTTCACCAGCCAGAAGAAGTGGGTCTACTACTCGGATGAAAGGTAAGGTGTGACAGTATGGGAATGAAAGCATCCAACGCCATTGCGACGTTTTTTAAGTATCTTGTCCTGATCCTGGTCCTGGTGGGCCTGATCATGATCTATCCCCTGCTGTGGATGGTCAGCGCTACCTTTAAGGACAACAGCGAGATCTTTGCAGGCATCGGCCTGTGGATCAAGAACCCCACCCTGGAGGGCTACAAGAACGCGCTGAACAACTTCGGCGGTTCCATCAACATCCTGCAGGCCATGCTGAACACTTATTCTTATGTTCTGCCCAAGGTCATCTGCACGGTGGTCTCCTCCTGCATTGCAGCCTACGGCTTTGGCCGTTTCGACTTCCCGGGCCGGAAGATCCTGTTCAGCATCATGCTGGCCACCCTGTTCCTGCCTCAGGTCGTTCTGAACGTTCCTCAGTTCCTGCTATACACCAAGTTCGGCTGGGTCAACAGCCCGTTCTATCTGGCCATCTGGGTCCACACTGCATTTGCAACTGAGACCTACTTCGTTTACCAGCTGGTGCAGTTCATGCGCAATGTCCCGCGCGATCTGGACGAGGCTGCCGCCATTGATGGCTGCAACTCCTTCCAGACCCTGTACAAGGTCATTGTCCCCATGCTGATGCCCGCTCTGGTGTCCTGCGCACTGTTCCAGTTCATGTGGAGCTGCAACGACTTCATGGGCCCCCTGCTTTACGTGCAGACCCCCTGCAAAGTACCCCATGTCCCTGTTCGTCAAGCTGTCCATGGACGGTGATACCGGCTTTGCCTGGAACCGTATCCTGGCCCTGTCCCTGATCTCCATCCTGCCGCAGCTGATCGTTTTCTTCTGTGCACAGGATCAGTTCGTCGAAGGTATCTCCGCCGGTGCTGTCAAGGGCTAAGCACCCCTCTGCGGACAGAACCATTGACTTTCGATGAATAAGCAACGCCCCCTGTGCGCAGCACAGGGGGCGTTGCTCTTATCCGCGGTGACTTTTGCGGTATTGCAGCGGCCCCGTTCCCATCGTCTCGCGGAACACGCGGCGGAAATGGGCGGCGGAGGCAAAGCCGGTCTGCTCGGCCACAGCGCTGATGTTCAGGTCGGTGCTCTCCAGCAGGCGCTGGGCAGCCTCAATGCGGCGGCCATTGATGTAATCCACAATGGACTGGCCCGTGACCCGCCGGAACAGCCGACTCAGGTAATAGGGCGACAGGTAGAACCGCGCAGCCACATCTGTCAGGGAAAATTTCTGCTGGTAGTTGGCTGCAAGGTAAGCGCAGATCTGCTCCACCGTCTCGTTGCGGGGGCGGATGTCCTGCTTTTCACTGCGGCACTCCTGCTCCACATAGTGCAGGATGAGGGCCAGATAGATCATACCGGGGCTTTCCGGCTCGCTCTCGGCGCTTTGCATCATGCCCAACAGGGTGCGCAGGCGGCCTGACCACTGCACCGGGCCGTACAGGGCCGTTTGTTCTCCCGGCTCAAACAGCGCCATGAAATCCCGCTGCATCAGGTTCTTGAGCACCGGGAGAACGCCCGCCGGAAACCGGCAGCCGATGAGCTCAGGGGCAATGTGGCCCGCCTGCTGCAGCAGGCCCCCGCCGGGGCCCAGCAGCAACAACACAGCCCGGGTTCACCAGCAGGCTCTCGCCGCCCCGCACCAGCGTAAAGCTGCCGCCGGACACCAGAATGATCCGGCAGATCTCCTCCTCCTCGGCCAACTCATACTGGCCGGTCTGGAACCGCAGCGCCTTTGCCGTTACCCGGCCGCTCCATTTTTCCCGTTCCGCTTTCATCCGCACACCCCATTCAACAGTTTCTTTTCCTCAGTGTACCATGCCCGCCACCTGCGGGCAACCCATAAATCTTTCAACATCCAAGGAGGCATCCTGTTTATGAAGCTTTCCCTGATCCGTTCCATGACCCGCAGTGCCCTGTTCGAGCTGGAAAACGGCCTGTGCTATCGTCCGGCGCATCCCTTCACCGTCCAGCTGAACGGTGAGACTGTTTACCCTGCCTGCGAGACCAACGTGTTCTCCCTGTTCAGCCTGCTGCCCGGCACCCCCTACACGGTTGCCGTACAGGCTGAGGGCGAGACCCTGACCTCGATTTCACCACTGAGGCTGAGACCTTCTTTGTGGACGCATCCCGCTACGGCCTGGTGGCCGATGGCACTACTGACAACACCGGCAAGCTGCAGGCTGCCCTTTCCACCTGCCCCAAGGGCGGCACGGTCTATGTGCCTGCCGGGCGCTACCGCACCTCCAGCCTGTTTATGAAGAGCTGTACCACCCTCTACCTGGAAAAGGGTGCTGTGCTGCTGGGCGACAATGACCGCACCCACTACCCCATCCTGCCCGGTGTCATCCCCAGTGAGAACGAGGTGGATGAATATTACCTGACCGGCTGGGAGGGCAACCCGCTGGACAGCTTTGCCGGTCTGCTGAACATCACGCAGGTGCACGACGTGGTGGTGACCGGCGAGGGCACGCTGGACTGCGATGCCCAGAACGGCGACTGGTGGATCAACCAGAAGGTCAAGCGGATCGCATGGCGGCCCCGCGCGGTGGCCGCGGTGGACAGTGAGAACATCTGCCTGCACGGCATCACGGTGCAGAACAGCTACTCCTGGACCATCCACCCCATCTTTGTCAAGCATCTGGATCTGCTGAACTTCAACATCAACAACCCCTACAACGCCCCCAACACCGACGGCATCGACCCCGAGAGCTGCGAGTACATCCGCATCATCGGTGCGAACATCCATGTGGGTGACGACTGCATTGCCATGAAAGCCAGCAAGGTGTTCCTGGGCATGAAGCTGAAAAAGAGCTGTGAGCACACTGTGATCCGGAACTGCCTGCTGGACAAGGGCCATGGCGGCATCGTCATCGGCAGCGAAATGAGCGGCGGCGTAAAGGATATGGTGGTGACCCAGTGCCTGATGGACCACACCGACCGCGGCCTGCGGGTCAAGACCCGGCGCGGCCGCGGCAACACCGCCGTCATCGACGGGCTGGTGTTCCGCAACGTGGAGATGCGCGGTGTCAAGGCTCCCTTTGTCATCAACATGTTCTATTTCTGTGACCCGGACGGCCACGCCTATGTCCAGTGCCGCGATGCCATGCCGGTGGATGAGTACACCCCCAAGCTGGGCAGCCTGACCATGGAGGACATCGTGGCTACCGACGCACAGTTCGCGGGCTGCTACTTCGACGGCCTGCCTGAGCAGCCCATCGAGCGCGTCTCCATGAAGAATGTCACAATCACCTTTGACCCCAACGCCGAAGCCGGTCAGGCCGCCATGGCGGACAACCGCCCCAACGTGAAAAAGCTGGCCATCTACGCGGAGAACGTCAAGGAGATCGACCTGCACAACGTCAAGATCACCGGCTACGAGGGCGAGCGCCTGCGCTTTGCCAATGTCGGCCATTTCGAGGAGGACTGACCCATGACCCATGAAGAAATTCTCACCCTGCTGGGCGACTATGTGGACTACCTGATCGCCAATTCCAGCGCCGAGACACCGATGTGGAACATCGAAAAGGTGCGCAGCGGCAAGCCCAACAAGTGGAACTACATCGACGGCTGCATGATCAGCCTGCCTGAGCCTGTACAAGACCACCGGAGACGAGAAGTACCTGAGCTTCTCCAAGGACTTCATCGACTTCTTTGTGCAGGAGGATGGCTCCATCAAGACCTATGACCCCAAGGAGTACAACCTGGACAATGTGAATCAGGGCAAGAACCTGTTCACCCTGTACGACATCTTCGGGGATGAGAAGTACCGCCGGGCCATCGACACCATCCGCAGCCAGCTGCTCACCCAGCCCCGCACCGAGGAAGGCAACTTCTGGCACAAGAAGATCTATCCCAACCAGGTATGGCTGGACGGCATGTACATGGGACAGCCTTTCTACATGGAGTATGAGACCCGCTACAACAAGATGCAGGGCTGCATTGACAGCTACAAGCAGTTTATGAACATCAAAAAGCACATGCGGGACGAAAAGACCG
>VOFG01003162.1_pt1 | contig 23675 bp, 34 predicted proteins | sample 5384171 | NCBI WGS metagenome assembly VOFG01 (sample SAMN12384726, study PRJNA508395) | human gut metagenome | isolation source: healthy gut F | host: Homo sapiens | reverse complement strand
CCGCGCCGTTTTGCCCGGGAGATGGGCGGCTCTTCCCAGCGGTGCAGCATGGCCCGGGCCACCCGCAGCCCTCCGGGCATACGGCAGAAGCCGCCGCCTGCCGTCTCCGTCCGCTCCGCCCCGCAGCGGCGGGGACACAGCGTGCAGATCATGTTTTGTGGATGTCAAAGTCCGGCCCCAGGTCGCCGGCCATCCAGTGGCGGCGGCACAGGCCGATATACTTGTCGTTAGCGCCCAGCACCACCTGTGCGCCCTCCTTCACCACCCGCCCGTTCTCATCGAACCGGGCGTTGAACGCCGCCTTCTTGCCGCACCAGCAGATGGTCTTGACCTCCTCCAGCTTGTCCGCCAGCACCAGCAGGTGATAGCTGCCGGGGAACAGGTCGCCCTTGAAATCCGCCCGCAGGCCGTAGCAGATGACGGGGATGCCGCAGTCGTCCACCAGGTGTACCAGATAGTACACCTCCTCCTTGGTCAGAAACTGGGCCTCGTCGATGATGATGCAGGCGTAGCGCTGCAATTCTTCATCCGCCATGGCCTGCATCTCGTCGAAGTAGACGCAGGGGTGCTGCAGGCCGATGCGGGAGTAGACCATGTGGTCGCCGTCCCGGCTGTCCTGCCGTGGCTTGACCAGCAGCGTCTCCTGCCCCCGCTCCTCGTAGTTGAACCGCGCCATCAGCGCGTTGGCGGATTTGCTGGACCCCATCGCGCCATACTTGAAATACAACTGTGCCATCCTGTTTCTCCTTTGTGTATGTGAAATGTGTAAATATCGTTGTTGCTGTCTTTTTCGTAGGGGCGTGGTTCTACCCCGCCCGCCGTTCACGCACCGCACCCCTGGCCTCTCCCTTTGGGAGAGGTGGCCAGCGCAGCGAGGACGGAGAGGGTAAACAAAGACCATTCCATCTTATTATTATTCGAAAAAAAGGCTGCGAGACCCTCTCAGTCACCTGCGGTGACAGCTCTCCCAAAGGGAGAGCCGAGGGTCTGTGCCCAGTTATATAGGCGCATACCGCGGCGGCGTGAGGCCGTCCGCCCCTACAACCGTCTATCGTACCTGCGCCTTATCCTTGCCCTGTCATTCCGAGCCAGTGACCGATGTCACTGGCGTGGAATCCGTCCCCCGCTGCCCGCAGGCGCGGAACTCCCCTGCCTCCCTCTGTGACGGAGAGATTGTCTAAAGGACATTCCGCGCCCCGGCGCGGGGACTTTTGCCCTCGGCGGCAAAAGTACCCAAAACGCCGTTCAAACCTGCGGTTTGAAAAAAATCCCTCACGCGCCTTCACATGGTTTTTATATTGCTAAAATAAGCCACGCGAACGCTGTGCCGTGGAAATTCCCCAAATATTGCATTGTCTCTGCTTCTCTTTTCGCTGCCGCTTTCGCTCTGAAATGCAGGGCCGTGTGGTTCTTTGTTTCATGGCAAGATTGTCTTTCAAATGGCGGCCCTTGGCCGCCACCTACCTTTGCCGCAAAGCAGCAAAGGCGCGATTTGATAATCGCCAAACCCCCGGGGTGAGGTTTCCAAAGGGAGGGGTCGCGACCCCTCCCTTTTGGTCGTTTCAAGGGAAAGGATCTTTAAGGAAAGGGGGAAATCGAAATCCCCCTTTCCTAAATGGCGTTTTTGGTCACTTTCTTTCGCCAAGGAAAGAAAGTGACCCGTCGGAGACACCCCGCGCCGGGGCGCCAGGAACACCCCCTTTCTTTTCGCCTCGCCGAAGCAAAAGAAGGGAAAATCTCTCGCTGGGAGAAAGATAAAATCACAGCTTCCCAAACGCCGTGGGCATAGGATACTCCCCCGCTCCGCCGGGTCGCACCACGCCCACCCCGCCGGGCCGTCACCGCTGACCGCCAGCCGGTACACCGTCATTTCCCACACGATGTGGGTAAACACGTGCTTCGCCTGAAACCGCTTCCGCCACTCCAGCGGCACGGCCCTCCGCCAGCTGCCGGGCCGCCTCCGTCTCTGTCAGCGCCCCCTCATCGTTGGGATACTCCCACAGCCCCGCCAGAAGCCCGCTGTCAGGCCGCCGCCGCAGCGCCGTCCGGCCCTCCCGCTCCAGCAGGAACACCGTCCGCGCCTCCTGCCGCTTCCCGGCCTTCTTCACCCGCACGGGCAGCGACGCTTGCCGCCCCTCCCGGCAGGCCGTACACAGCGTCGCCAGCGGGCAGCCCTCACACAGCGGCACGCCGGGCAGACACACCGCCGCGCCCAGATCCATCAAAGCCTGGTTAAAGTCTCCGGGCCGATCCGCCGGCACGACCTCCGCCATCCACTCCCGGACGATTTTCCGCGTCTCCCCGTCCAGCACGTTGCCCTCGTACCCGGTGAGCCGCGCCGCGATACGCAGCACGTTGCCGTCCACCGCCGGGACGGCCTGTCCATAAGCTATGGACAATATCGCCCCCGCCGTATAGTCGCCGATGCCCGGCAGCGCCCGCAATTCTTCGTAGCTGCACGGCAGCGCCCCGCCGTATTGCTCCGCCAGCACCACCGCCGCCCGCTGCAAATTCCGGGCGCGGCTGTAATAGCCCAGCCCCTGCCACAGCGCCATCAGCCGCTGCTCCGGCAGCGCGGCCAGTGCTGCCGCGTCCGGCGCGGCCTCCATAAACCGCTGAAAATAGGGCAGCACCGCCTGCACCCTCGTCTGCTGTAGCATGATCTCCGACACCCAGGTGCGGTAGGGCGACACCTCCTCCCGCCAGGGCAGCGCCCGGCGGTTCGCGTCATACCACGCCAGCAGCGGGGACGTTATTTGGTTCCAGCCGCTCCGTCTCCCGCACCATAGTCATAGTTCCTCCTCATGCTCACGATTTCGTAGGGGCGAAGCCCCAAAGCCTCCCTTGTGTAAAAAGGGAGGTGTCGCGGCCAAAGGCCGTGACGGAAGGGATTGTTATTCACAGGCGGACAGAGTTGTCCGCCCCTACGCACGTCTACCGCACCTGCGCCCTGTCCTCGCCCTGTCATTCCGAGCCAGTGCTCACACTGGCGTGGGAATCCGCATCCCCCGTCTTTGCCTCCGGCGGCCTCTTTTCTTTCAGCAGCGAAAGAAAAAGAGGAAAAGAACGCCGCCAAAAACTACGTTTTTGATTTCCTTACGCGCCTTCGCCCGCCGCTTATCCTCTTAAAACGAACCACGCGAACGCCGTGCCGTGCAAATTTCCCCTAAATATCACATCGCCTCTGCTTCTCTTTCCGCTGCCGCTTTCGCCCTGAAATGCAGAAGCACAACGGTTCTACCGTGGCTGAGATCAGCGGCAGCGGCGCAGACGCAGAGACGATCCTTTTGACCGCACGACAAAGTCAAATCCCCGTGACCGTGCGGTAAAAGCTGCCGATAACTACAAGGCATAGCGCGCAGGAAGTCTTGAAACCTTTGGTTTCAAGCAGCCCTTTTGGTCACTTTTGGGGCTGTGGCCAAAAGTGACCCGCGCCGGGGCGCGGAACACCCCTTCCTTTCGGGAAAGAAAGTAACCCGCCGAAGGCATAAGAAGAATGTTCCCCGCGCCCGCAGGCGCGGAACTCTCCCTACCGATTGAACCTCCTCGCGAACCCGCACCGGCGGCACAGCGCCTCGCTGGGCCTGCGCCGGTCGAAGCCCTCCCGGATGGCCCGCGCCCGCGGGCTGTCCCATATCTCGTCCAGCCCCTGCACCAGCAGGTTTCCCAGCGCCAGCCGCCCCTCGCCGTCCAAACAGCAGGGCACGACCGTGCCGTCACACAGCACGGCGATTCTGCTGGCGCAGCCCGTAGCAGAACTGGGCCTCCGGCCCGCCGCCGTCCTGCCCCGGCCAGTCGAATTTCTCCCCGGCTCTAAAACACCCGCTCCGCCAGGCGGCGGTTGCCCTTTCGGTCTGCGGGCAGCGTCTCCGCCCGCACCCCCCGCCAGCCGGGACAGCGCGTCCAGCACCCGCCCGTTCAGCCGGTCCGCGCCGCGCTCTTCCACAGCCGCAGCGCGCAGATGACCCCCTCCGCTGCCAGCGCCCGGCAGCTCTCCCAGCAGCCGGTAACGTACTCCTCCAGCCCGCCGTCGCCGCCGTTGCCCTCGAAGGAGTGGAGCGACACGCTGACCTTGTGCAGACAGCGCCGCCCCCGCAGCACCGCCAGCCGCGACGGCAGCAGCACCCCGTTGGTGGTGACGCACACCCGGAAGCCCAGCCTGTCGCACTCGTCCAGTATCTCCCCCAGCGCCGGGTGCAGCAGCGGCTCACCCATCACGTGCAGGTACAGGTAGTCCGTCCACAGGCGCAGCTTCTCCGCCAGCACACGAAATTCCGCCGGGTCGATGATTTTCTTCTCCCGTTTCGTTCCCGGGCAGAAGGAGCAGCGCAGATTGCACACGTTGGTGATCTCCACATAGGCCCGCTGAAGCATCCCGCCGCCCTCCTTTCGCGTTCTTTCTGTATGCTTTACAAAAAAACCGCCGTTCCCGTTCAAAAACATACAAGATTTATTAAAGGTATTCTACCATAAAATCCGCCCTTTGAAAAGCAAAAGAACACGCCTCCCGGCGTGTTCTTTTTGCTTGCCCCATCGCGCAGAACGTGTTATGATGGCATCACCACGAAAACAGGAGAGAAAGAGGAAAAACCATGAAAAAGCGAAGTGCCGCCCTGGTGCTGGGCCTTCTTGCTGCTTCTGACGGCGGCGGGCTGCACCGCGCCAAACGAAGCAGAAAGCGGGGAAAACCTCGTCCCCACAGTGAAAACTGTGAAGTCCAACGGCGTGGAATGTTACCGCACAGACGGCGTGTGCTATCCCACGGTATTCGGCGAACCGCAGCTGACCACAGCAGAGCTGACCGCCCTTCTGGACGGCGGCGACACCTTGGAGATGGCCATGACAGTGAACACCGTGCCGGACGCGCTGCGCCTGCTGCGTCTGCGGCGGCAAACCGGCAAGGACATCGACAATCAGGACGCGGAGGACACCCCCTTCTCCGCGGCGGCACACAGCCGTATGGCTACGCACAGGCCATGCTGTATCTGCTGGCGGGGGACTATGAGGAAAGCGGGCGCATCGATCTGAACGCCCCCGGCAATTACTACGGCCTCTGCGCCGTAAAGCAGGACGGGCTGTACTATGCGTTTGATCCGTTTGAGATCCGCGGCGACCGCTGGATCGCTTTTTCCGACGTGAGCTTCGCGGACGCGGATGTGCAGAAGCTGGCGGACACGCTGCGGGAAAAGTGCGATTACAGCCCCTTTACAGAGGGGGTATACGAAGTAAATACCTTCACGCTGCCGGATAAGGAGACCTGGGCGCGGGAAAAGGCCTTCCAAGCAGCGGGAGTACACCGACGAGGAGATACAGCAGCTGGCCAGCGCCGGACTGACGCTGGAGGAGGCCGCCGACAAGCTGCATTATATCGAGGACGCCGCCCTGTTTCTGAGGGCCAGTGGCTACCGCGTAGACAATAACGACGCATACTTTTTGCAGGGCCGCTACGTCAATTTCAGTCTCAACCCGGGCTGTTATATCGGCGGCTACGACTGGGGATGGGGCTTGCCGGCGGACTATACCTTTGAGTACATGGCGGGGACGTGCAACGGGACGTCCAACCTGATGAACCGTCTGCTGGCGGGAGATTATGATGAGCAGGGCTACGTGCAGTATTTTGGCGGCCACATCTTCAACTACGTCAAGCAGGACGGATATTACTACTTCTGCGAATTTGCCAACTGCGAGATCATCTGCGGCAACGGTCAGGACTACCTGATGTACGTTTGTCAAGACCCGCTGGAATTTACGGAATACTATTGCGCCAACATAGTTCCGGGCTGGGATGATCCGGAAGACGATGAATATTTGGTGCTGATGTACCTCTATCCCCGGGACGGCAAGGATTCGCTTCCCCGAGGCCGCAGCGGTGCATACAACTATCTGACCGGCGGGCGGGCCTGCGATCTTATCAGCTCCGATGTGGAGGATACGGTGGTCATTCTCTACGAGCGGGACTGGTATCACCACCGCTTCATGGACGTAGACCCTGACGCGATCCCCGAAGTATGCGACGATCTGATCGACGGCGTGATGCATAAGGTGAGCTGGCGCACCGGGAAGTATTAGACGGCTGACGCAAGCAAAGAACACGCCTTGCGGCGTGTTCTTTTTTGCTCTATTGCGTTGGGCCTTACCGGGCTTCGCCCCGGTCGTAGGCCACCACCACACGGCGGTTGGGCTCGGCGCCCACGGAGTAGGTGGTCACACCCTTTGCAGCGTGGCGTGGATCACATGGCGCTCGTAGGCGTTCATAGGCTCGAGGGTCACACTGCGGCGGTACTTCTGCACCTTGCCCGCCACCTTGCGGGCCAAACTTTCCAGACTCTGCTCCCGCGGGCACGATAGTTCTCCGCGTCCATCTGCATGCGGATGCGCTTGTCGGTGCCGGTGTTGACCGCATAGTTGGTCAGCTGCTGGATGGCATCCAGCGTCTCGCCGCGATGGCCGATCAGCTGACCCAGACGCTCGCCCACCAGAATGACCTTGTAGCGACCCTTCTCCTGCTCGTAGACCTTCACCTCGGCGGCGCTGTCCATGTGCTCCAGCAGGCCGGACACGAAGGCGATGATGCGCTTGGCGTTGTCGTCATCGCACTCCGGCAGGTCGATGGCGGGGGCGACGGGGGCGGCGGCTCCCCGGCTTTCTCCGGGCTTTTTAGCGGACTGCTTGCCGCTGGGGACAGGGCTTCCGGACGGGGCTTATCGGGCGGTTTGTCGGGCTTGGGCAGCCGCGGCCTTCTCCGCCGGCTTTTCCGGGCTTCTCTCTCCTTTTTGGGGGCGGCCTCGGGGATGATCTTCCCTCGGCGGGGGCGGCAACGTCTGCCTCCTCGGGACCATAGGTGATACGAATACGGGCGGGGGTGGCGCCGATGCCTAAGAATCCGGTCTTGGCACGTTCGAGAATGGAGACAGACACGTCATCACGGTCCATGCCAAGCTGCTCCAGACCTTTACGCAGCGCTTCGTCCTCAGTCTTGCCCGTTACGTCGATGTAACTCATAGACAAAGCTCCTTATTCGTCGTTATCGTTGTAGTGGCCCTCCTGATACGCCCGTCCGCGGGCGTAGGGCCTGCCTCCCACGCGGCCGGCATCGGTGGTACCCCGTGCTCGGCGGACTTTTTCTTCTTGGGCTGCTGGGGCTGGGGCTTCTTGGCGCCCTTGGCGTCCTCCAGCTGACTGTTGTAGTTCTCGCGGGCAGCCTGCATTTTGGCGTAGCGGGCCTCGCGCTTCTGGCGCTCCTTGTCGGTCTCCTCACGGTCCAGCATCTTGGAGAAGTGCTTGTTCAGGAACTGCTCCTGGAGGCAGGAGAACGCGGCGTTGCAGATCCAGTAGACGCACAGAGCGGCGGGGAGGACGTAGCCCATCCACACGGTCATCAGCGGCATCATATAGAGCATGGCCTTGGACGTGCCGTTGACGTTGGCGCTGCCGTTGGCCTTCATGGAAATCTGGGTCATGAGGAACTGCAGGGCGGCGGAGATGAGCGGCAGGATCAGGATACCGATGACAGGCCAGCCGCCGGAGGGGAACTGGCTGAACAGATCCTTGCCCACGGCGGACAGATCCATGTTGAGGAAGTTGTAGTTCAGGTCGATCAGACCATCGAACTTGCCCGTCAAAGCTGCTCAGTTCTCGTGGATGAATTTGGCCAGATAGATCTGGTCATAGGCCGCGGCCTGTCCCTCCGCGCCGGACACATATCCCAGGGACACCGCCAGCTCGGTGATCTTGGCGATGACCTCATTAGACAGGGACATGAAGTAGCGCAGAGGCGTACGGATGATGGCGTACAGGGCGATCAGGATGGGGAAGGGGATGAAGGACCACAGGCACCCGGACATGGGGTTGACGCCCTCGCGCGCATACAGCTCTGCCATCTCCTGCTGCTGCCTCTCGTTGTTGTTGGCGTATTTCTTCTGGATATCCTGCACCTTGCTCTGCATGCGGCCCATGCGGAGCATGCTCTTCTTGCTCTTGAGCTGGAAGGGAAGCAGCACCAGCTTGACGACCAGGGTGAAGAGGATCAGCGCGACGCCGTAAGAGCCCGTTCAGTATAAAACAGCCGGGTGAGCCACGCGAACGGCACACAGATGTAGTAGCCGAGTTGTGCAAACATAGGCTTGATTTCCTCCGTTAAGATTTTGGGATGGGAAAACGAGGCTTTTTTCAGGGCACCGGATCATACCAGCCGCCCTTGTGGGTGGAAGGGATGACACCGCAGAAGACGCTTGAACGCCAGAAAGCTGCCCTTCACCGCGCCATACTTCTCGAGCGCTTGGAATAGCATACTCCGAGCAGGTGGGAATATAGCGGCAGCGGGGGGGAAAAAGGGCGAGATCGCCCGGAGGTAAAACCGGATACAGCGCAAAAGAACCCGCTTCATGCCGGCCCGCAGCAGTCCCAGCTGCCAAGACAGGGAGGATATACGCCTTTCCAGCTTGGCGTAGGGCAGCTCCGCAGCGCGGACACGCGCCACCATAATAATATCGTAGCCGGGCATATCGCCGGCTTGTGCAGGCGATAGAGCTCACGAAACCGGCGGCGGACACGGTTGCGGACCACGGCCTTGCCCAGCTTGGTGGAGACGGTGAGGCCCAGGCGGCTCAGTCCCCTGCCTGTTTTTCAGGCAATAGACCACCACCCGCCGGCCTGACGGCTGACCGTCCCCTGCGGTAAATGCGGCGGAAGTCGCAGTTTTCTTTTACCGTGACGCGGCGTTCATCTTCCCTCTTCTTTTGCCGATTTGAAGCATGATATAGACCAATAGGGACGGGGTTTTTCCCATCCCACCGTCCCTGTTTTTATCTATGACCGATGCACTTTCCGTGACCTCAATGGGTCAGACGAGCGCGACCCTTGGCACGACGACGGGCCAGAACCTTGCGGCCATTGCGGGTAGCCATTCTCTTGCGGAAACCGTGCTCCTTGGAGCGCTGACGCTTCTTGGGCTGATAGGTACGGAACATTGCATGACACCTCCATTTTATAGAATATCCGGCGGGAGCCTTCGCGCCCGCTCTTACTCGACGGCGGGCGGAAAATTTTTTTCCCGCAGTAAACGTTTTCACAGGCCCTTGCAAACGCACGGGCAAAACAACGCGGAATTTTTCATTATACAGACAAAAGTTGCAGGGATGTCAACAAAAATCCGGTTTTTTCGGTTTTTCTGTATAAACGGTATGGTGCTTTTTCTCGGAATACGTTTTTAGAATATTATCTTGGACTTCAGAAAAATGGCATTTTTTGTTATAATTAGATATAGTATATTTTTCGGGCCTTATACCCCCCGGATTTTATTTTTTGCTCCTTCGGAGATGCACAGATCCAATCCCGCCGAAAGAGGAAAGGGGTTCATGCAGGGTGAATTCCATGTCTGACGTGTGGGACAGAACGTGCTCCAGCCACATGGCGGCAGCTGTCGGAGACGACCATCCGCACCTGGTTCGACGAGGTCACGTGGTGACGATGGAGGACTCCGCCTTTGTTCTGCACTGCAGCAACACATTTAAGAAAAGCACCATCGAGGCCCGCTTTCTGCCCCACATCAAGGCGGCGCTGCGGGATCTGTTCTCCACCGACCTGGAGGTGAAGATCCTGGACGATGAGCAGCTGTCGGCCTATCACGGCGTTGCGCCCGACCGGCCCGGCGACCTGTCGGAGTCGCAGGCGTTCACCTTCGAAACGTATGTGGTGGGACCCCAGAACAAGCTGGCCTTCGCCGCCTCCAAGGCGGTGACGGAGAAGCCCGGCGAGAACTACAACCCCCTGTTCATCTACGGCGACAGCGGACTGGGCAAGACCCACCTGCTGTACGCTATCGCCAACGCCTTCGCGCAAGAAGCGGCCTCGACGCCGCGCATCGTGTACGTCAAGGGCGATGACTTCACCAACGAGCTGATCGCCTCCATCCGGGAGGGAGCAACGCCGAGTTCCGGGAGAAGTACCGTCAGACGGGTATCCTGCTGATGGACGATATCCAGTTCATCGCCGGCAAGATAGCAGACCCAGGAGGAGTTCTTCCATACCTTCAATAACCCTGTACGAATCCGGTAAGCAGATCGTTCTGACCTCGGACCGGCCGCCCTCTGAGATCACGCTGCTGGATGACCGGCTGCGGACGCGGTTCGAGTGGGGTCTGCTGGCGGACGTGGCGCCGCCGGACTTTGAGACCCGGTTCGCCATCGTACAAAACAAGGCGGCGCTGCTGGGCGTGAAGCTGCCCAGACGAGGTCGACGGACTACATCGCGGAGAACATCACCACCAACGTGCGGCAGATCGAGGGCACGCTGAACAAGATATTGGCCTATCGCGACCTGCTGGACGACCAGGTGAACGAGGAGACCGTCAGCCGTGCCATCCGGGATATTCTGAAAAAGAGCAACGAGTATATTCCCACGCCGGACAACATTGGACTACATCAGCAAGTATTACGGGATCGAAAAAGAGATCATCTGCGGTCAGCAGCGGGTCAAGGATGCCGTGGCTGCCCGCCAGATCGCCATGTACCTCATTCGCGGCATGACCAATCTGCCTGTGGTGGAGATCGGCAAGGTCTTTGACAACCGGGATCACTCTACGGTGCTCTACTCTCTCAAGCAGGTAGAAAAGCAGATGAAAAAAGACCCCGCTTTCGCCGAGACGGTGAAGGAGATCAAGACCAATATCAACAACCGCCATTGACCGTATTTTTCCACATTCGCAAGGGAAAAAGAAAAACTGTAATGTGGAAAAAGAAAGTCCGTGTAAAACCAATTTTTTTCCACATCTTTTTTCCACAAGGTCGTGGAGAGTGAAAATATTGGGGCTACAAGGGTTTTTCTACTTTTCCACATTTTTTTTCACTACTGTTACTTTCTTCTAAAAAATTTATTTTTTCTTTTTAAAAAGCGCTTTTATCCCTATTTGATACAGAAAGGAAGCGGCTCTCATGATTAAATTTTCCTGTGAAAAAGTTTTCCTCCAAAACGCGATTGCCGTCACCAGCCGGGCCGTTGCCCAGAAGAGCTCCATTCCGGCGCTGGAAGGTTTGTTGATCCACGCGGACCAGCAGTTGACCATCTCCGGCTACAACATGCAGACCGGTATTCGTACCAACGTTTTCGCCAACGTTGTGGAAGGCGGCGACATCGTGCTGAACGCCCGGCTGTTTGGTGACATCATCCGCCGGATGCCCGATGATATGATCACCTTTACCGCTGATGAAAAAATGATGGTCCATGTCTCCTGCGGCGATGCGGATTTTGACATTCTGGGCCTGTCCGCCGCGGATTACCCGGATCTGCCGGAGGTTGAGGATGAATATGCCGTTTCCATGCAGCAGAAGGTGCTGCGGAGCATGATCGAGGAGGTGGCCTTTGCCGTCTCTACCAATGAGAGCCGCCCGGTCCATACCGGCGCGCTCTTTGAGATCGCGGATATGAGCCTCAGCATGGTGGCCGTGGACGGCTTCCGTCTGGCTTTCCGCCGGGAGAAGCTGGAAAAGCTGGAGGGCGGCGCGTTCTCCTTCGTCTGTCCCGGCTCCGCCCTCAGCGAGGTCAAGAGCATCTGCGGCGATACGGAGGATCTGGTGACGGTGACGCTGGGCAAGCGGCATATCCTATTTGAAATTGGTGATACTCAGCTGATCTGCCGCCGTCTGGAGGGTGAGTTCCTGGATTATAAGAACGCCATCCCCCGGAAGAATCCCATTCAGATCGTGGCAGAGACCAAGGCCCTGATCGAGAGCATCGACCGCGTGTCCGTGGTGATCTCCGACAAGCTGAAAAGCCCGGTGCGGTGCCTGTTTGACCATGATAAGGTGATGCTGTCCGCCAAGACCGGCAACGGCGAGGCCAAGGACGTGTGCCGTGTCAGCGGCGACGGCGACAAGCTGGAGATCGGCTTCAATAACCGGTATCTGATGGAGGCGCTGCGGTATGCCCCGGCGGACAAGGTGAAGATCGAGCTGAACACCGGCGTCTCCCCCGCCATTATCGTCCCTGTGGAGGGCGAGGAGAACTTCCTTTATATGGTATTGCCTGTACGGCTGAAGAGCGCGGAGTAAACGAATATGAAAACAATGACCATTACAACCGAATATATCAAGCTTCAGGACCTTTTGAAGCTGGCGAACGTGGTAGAGACCGGCGGCGAGGCCAAGGAGTGCGTCCAGAGCGGCGAAGTACAGGTCAACGGTGAGGTGTGCACCATGCGGGGCAAGAAGATCCGCCCCGGAGACGTGGTAGACCTTCCGGGGACAGGAATACGCGGCGGCGCTATGCGGATTGACGGGTTAAGCCTGGATTTTTTCCGCAATTACGTTCATTTAGACGCTGCGTTTGACCCCAATATCAATGTGATCTACGGCGAGAATGCTCAGGGCAAAGACGAACCTGTTGGAGGCGATCGTCTACCTCTCCTGCGGCAAGTCAGCCACGGGCCAGAGCGGACCGGGAGCTCATCGGCTTCGACGTGGATCACGCCTTTTGAAGGGCAGATGTTTGCACGGGAGCGGGAGTTTTGCTGGAGGCGGAGCTGCACCGGGGCCGCGGCGGGTATGACGGTCAACGGCGTCCCCGGAAAAACGGCGCGGCCCTCTCCGACGTGCTGCACACCGTGTTCTTCTCCCCGGAGGATCTGATGCTCATCCGGGAGGGGGCTGCCGCCCGCCGGCGGTTCATGGACCTCTCGCTCTGCCAGCTGCGGCCGCGGTACGGGGAGGCACTCGCGGAGTACCCCCGGCTCTATGAGCACAAGACGCGGATCCTCCGCGACAGCGAGGAGTATCCGCAGCTGCTCGCGACTGCTGCCGGACTTCAACGCGGCGGCTCTGTCAGGTGGGAGCGGTGCTGATCCACTACCGGGCGCGGTTCTGCAAGCGGCGCTGGCGGAGCACGCGCGGCAGGCGCACTATGAGTGCTCCGGCCAGCGGGAGGAGCTTGGACGCTGCGATATCAGACGGTCAGCACCGTCACGACCCCTTTCCTCCCGCAGGAGGACAGCTGTTTGCGCGCCCTGATGGAGCATCAGCAGAGCCATGAGGCAGGCGGAGATCGGGCCTCCCGGCTGTGCCTCTCCGGCCCCCATAAGGACGATCTGGAGGTGCTGGTCAACGGGCGCAGCGCGCGCCAGTTCTGCTCACAGGGACAGGTGCGCACGGCGGCGCTTGGCGATGAAGCTGGCCGACCGGGAGATACACAAAAACACCATCGGGGAGTATCCCATGATGCTGCTCGACGACGTGCTCAGCGAGTTGGATCCCCGGCGGCAGGAATACGTACTGAATCGCATCACGGCGGACAGGTGTTTATCACCTGCTGTGAAAACGACCGGCTGGACACGCTGCTCAGCGGCAGGGTGTTCCATGTGCGGGGCGGGGAGGTGCTGTGAATGAGCTATCTGCACATCGGCAAGAACGTGATGGTAAGCCGCAGCCGCATCATCGGCGTGTTCGATCTGGACATCACCTCCCAGTCCCCCCGAACACACAGAGAGTTTCTGGAGCGGGCGGAGAAGGACGGCGTGGTGCTGGACGCCTGCGACGATATCCCCAAGTCATTTCTGGTGTGCGACCATCCCTACCATAAGCAGCTCGGTCTATATCTCCCAGCTGAATCACACAGACGCTTCAAAAGCGCACGGAAAACGATCAACCTGCCGTCACCGGCGGGCAGAAAGCCGAAAGAACCCATGTCTGAACTGGAAAAAGCCTAACCGCCGTACACCACGGAGTATGACGCTTCGGAAATACAGGTTCTGGAGGGCTTGGAGGCTGTGCGGAAGCGCCCCGGTATGTATATCGGCTCCACCAGCTCCAGCCGGCCTGCACCATCTGGTTTACGAGATCGTGGACAACTCCATCGACGAAGCGCTGGCCGGGTACTGCTCGGAAATTTCCGTGACCATCAACGAAGGCAACACCATCACCGTGGTGGACAACGGCCGCGGTATCCCTGTGGACATCCAGGCCCAGACGGGAAAGCCCGCTCTGGAGGTGGTATTCACCGTGCTCCACGCCGGCGGCAAGTTCGGCGGTGGTGGCTACAAGGTGTCCGGCGGCCTGCACGGCGTGGGCGCATCCGTGGTGAACGCCCTGAGCGAGTGGCTGACGGTGCAGGTACACAAGGACGGCAAAATCTATGAGATGAAATTCTCCCGTGGGCAATCACCCAGGAGATGCAGGTCATCGGTGACACGGACCATACCGGCACCACCGTCCGCTTCAAGCCGGACGGTGAGATGTTCGACACGCTGGAGTACGACTATGAGACGCTGCACACCCGTATGCGGGAGCAGGCGTTTTTGAACGCTGGTCTGCGCATCTCTATCGGTGACGCCGACCCGGGCAGGAGCAGCAGGAGGCCATGTGCTACGAGGGCGGCATCCGGGAGTTCGTCACCTACATCAACCGGAACAAGACGCCGCTCCACGAGGAGGTCATCTATCTCTCCGGCGCGAAGGGCGACAGCACGCCGAGATCGCCATCCAGTACAACGACGGCTATAACGAGACGCTGGTGTCCTTCGCCAACGATATCCATACGCCGGAAGGCGGCATGCACGAGACGGGCTTCAAGGCCGCCCTGACCCGCGTGCTGAACGCCTACGGCCTGAAATATCAACATGATAAAGGACGGCGACAAGGTGTCCGGCGAGGACGCGCGCGAGGGCATCACCGCGGTCATCTCCGTCAAACTGACGGAGGCGCAGTTTGAGGGCCAGACGAAGGCCAAGCTCGGCAACGCCCATATCCGCACGCTTGTGGACAGCATCGTGAACGACCAGCTGGCGGTGTATCTGGAGGAGCATCCGGTGGTGGCGCGTACCATTCTGGACAAGGCCATGACCGCCAACCGCGCCCGCGAGGCGGCACGAAGGCACGGGAGTCCATCCGCCGCAAGACGGTGCTGGGCGGCGCGGCCATGCCGGATAAGCTCCGGGACTGCAACGAGAATAACCCCGAGCTGACCGAGCTGTACATCGTGGAGGGCGACTCCGCAGGCGGCTCCGCCACGGCGGGACGGGACAGCCGTTTCCAGGCGATCCTGCCCCTGTGGGGCAAGATGCTCAACGTAGAGAAGGCCCGCGTGGACAAGGTCTACGGCAACGACAAGCTCCAGCCCGTCATCATCGCCTTGGGCGCAGGTATCGGCGAGGAGTTCGACGAGAACAAGCTGCGCTATCACAAGGTCATCATCATGGCCGATGCCGATGTGGACGGCGCGCACATCCGCACCCTGCTGCTGACCTTCTTCTTCCGGTATATGCGGCCGCTCATCGAGGAGGGCTACGTCTACTCCGCCGTGCCGCCGCTCTACAAGCTGACCCGGGGCAAGACCACCCGCGTGGCCTACTCCGATGAGGAGCGCGACCGCGTCTCCGCTGCCGAGATGCGGGGCGACAACCCCAACGTGAAGATCGACATCAGCCGCTTTAAGGGTCTGGGCGAGATGGACCCCACGAGCTGTGGGAGACCACCATGGATCCCACCACCCGACCCTGCGGCGCATCACGCTGGATGACGCGGTGAAGGCCGACGCCACGTTCACCGTCCTCATGGGCGAGAAGGTGGAGCCGCGCAAGGAATTTATCGAGCGCAAAGGCACAGTACGCTGTGAATCTGGATTATTGATCCCTCAAGGAGGAGAAAAAAATGAGTAAAAAAAAGCCCAATATGACCCTGAGGAGATCCGGTATCCGAACAAAGAATCGTGGAATCTCCTCTGGTGCCGGAGATGGAGAAGTCCTATATCGAATATGCCATGTCCGTTATCGTGGGCCGCGCCCTGCCGGATGTGCGGGACGGCCTGAAGCCGGTGCACCGGCGTATTTTCTACGCCATGTACGAGGACAACCTAACCTCTGACAAGCCTTCAAGAAGTCTGCTACCTGCGTAGGCGACGTGCTGGGCCGCTATCACCCCCACGGCGACGCCTCCGTGTACGACGCGCTGGTGCGTCTGGCACAGGATTTCTCCATGCGCTATATGCTGGTGGACGGCCACGGCAACTTCGGCTCCGTGGATGGCGATCCACCCGCCGCCTACCGTTACACCGAAGCCCGTCTCAGCAAGATCTCCAACGAGATGCTCCGGGACATTGAAAAGGACACGGTAGACTGGGACCCCAACTTTGACGAGAGCCGGAAGGAGCCCCGGGTCCTCCCTGCCCGCTTCCCCAACCTGCTGGTGAACGGCTCCAGCGGTATCGCCGTGGGCATGGCCACCAACATCCCGCCCCATAACCTGCGGGAGGTCATTGGCGCCTGCATCTGTGTGCTGGACGATCCCAATGCCTCTCTGGCTGACCTGATGGAGCACATCAAGGGACCGGACTTCCCCACCAAGGGCATCATCATGGGCCGGTCCGGCATCCGGGCGGCTTACGCCACCGGCCGGGGCCGCATCGTGGTCCGGGCGCGGCATGAATTTGAGGAATTCGGCCACGACCGCACCCGTATCGTCATCACGGAGCTGCCCTATCAGGTAAATAAGCGGACGCTCATCAAGAGTATGGCGGATCAGGTGGAGGACAAGCGGCTGGAGGGCATCTCCGACATCCGGGACGAGTCCGACCGCAACGGTATGCGGATGGTCATTGAGCTGAAGCGGGACGCCAATCCTCAGGTGGTGCTGAACCGCCTGTTCAGCCAGTCTCAGCTGCAGACTACATTTTCCATCAATATGCTGGCTCTGGTGGATAACCAGCACCAACCCAAGATCCTGTCCCTGCGGCACATCATTGACGAGTACCTGGCGTTCCAGGAGGAGATCATCATCCGCCGGACCCGCTTCGACCTGAAAAAGGCCCAGGAGCGGGCGCACTTGCTGGAGGGTCTGCTGATCGCACAGGACAACATCGATGAGGTCATCAAGATCATCCGCAGCGCTTATGACGATGCCAAGCAGAAGCTCATGGAGCGCTTCGGTCTGGATGAGATTCAGGCACAGGCTATTCTGGATATGCGCTTGAAGGCGCTGCAAGGTCTGGACCGGGAGAAGCTGGAGGGCGAGTACAAGGAGTTGGAGGAGCGAATCGCTTACTTCAACCGGGTGCTGTCCGACGAAAGTCTGGTGCGTCAGATCCTGAAGGAGGAACTGACCGCCATTGCCGAGAAGTTCGGCGATGACCGCAAGACCGAGATCCAGGACGTGGAGGACGAGATCGACATTGAGGACCTCATTGAGGAGGAGCAGTGCGTCTTTACTCTGACGGAGGCCGGCTATATCAAGCGCACCCCCGTCAGCGAATACACCGCTCAGTCCAAGGGCGGCATGGGCAAGAAGGGGATCACCACGCGGGAAGAGGATACCGTGGTGGATGTGTTCACCGCTTCTACCCACGATCATATCCTGTTCTTTACCGACACCGGCAAGGTCTATCGGAAGAAGGGTTATCAGATCCCCGAATCCGGCAAGACTGCCAAGGGAACAAACCTCATCAACATTTTGCAGATCGAGCAGGGCGAGCGGGTGCAGACCATGCTTCACTACCGGGAGACCGGCGAGGAGCAACTCTATTTGATGATGGTGACACGGAACGGTACGGTGAAGCGTCTGCCGGTGGAGACTCTGAAGAACCTCCGCAATAACGGCATCCGGGCCCTGACCATGGACGAGGGCGACGAGCTGGTGTCTGTCCGGGAGACGGACGGCAATCAGAAGATCCTCATCGCTACCCATGACGGCATGGCCGTGGTGTTCGATGAGAACGATGTCCGTCCCATGGGCCGTACTGCCGCTATGGGCGTCCGGGGCATCCGTCTCCGGGAGGGCGACTATGTGGTAGGCGCTGCCCGGGCCAGAGAGGGCAAGAGCGTGCTGACCATCACGGAGAAGGGCTACGGCAAGCGGACGCCTGTCCACCAACAACCGCATGGAGCTCACCGCCGTCATCGAGGCGCTGTCATTGCTGAAAGAGCCCTGCATCGTGGAGCTGTATGCCGACTCCAAGTACGTCATCGACGCGCTGGAAAAGGGCTGGCTGTACGGCTGGCAGAAAAAGGGCTGGGTCAAGGCGGACAAGAAGCCGGTGCTGAACGTGGATCTGTGGCAGCGCCTGCTGCCCCTGCTGGATACGCACGATGTCCGCTGCCACTGGGTCAAGGGCCACGCCGAGAACGAGAAAACAACCGATGGATCAGATCAAGACGGTCACCTCCACCAGCCAGGACAGCGTATCCATGGTCCTACTGGAGTTCGAGGACGGCGCCAATATGGATACCATCAGTGTGGACATCCAGCAGAAGATCTCCGTATTGCAGGGCAATTGGGACGACACGGTGTGCGCCCCCTACGTGCTGAAGATCAATCCCTCGGTGCTGCCGGTGATGGTGGCCGCCGTGTCCCGGGAGGACATGGACGTGTACCTGAGCTCAGCGACTTCGTCACCGATGAGCTCAGCGGCCAAAGCTGGAGGGCGTGTCACGGCGTGGCCAGCATCTCCGTCAGCGGCGCCGTCACGCGGGAAGCCCATGTGATCCTGGACGAGAAGAAGCTGGACGCCCTGTCGGAGAAGCTGGCGGAGGCGGTGAAAAAGCAGCTGGGCAAGGCCGAGAGCCAGCTGCTCTCCGCCAAAAAAGAGGTGGAGAAGGGACAGGCGGCACTGGCCAGCGCCAAGAAAGCCATGGCTGACGGCATCGTCACCGCGCCGGGCAAGGCGGCGGACGCCGCCGCCAAGGAGCTGGAAAAGCTCATCGAGGCGCTGAAAAAGGGCGGCTTCGGCGGTATCATCGACGACAGCGACCCGGACAAGACGCTGGAGGAGCTGCTGAAAAAGCTGGAAAACCTGCCGGACGACCTGAAAAAGCTGGTGGAGGATCTGAAAAGCGGCAAGCTCCGCGCCCAGCTGGAGGGTGACGCGTCCGCCCTGCTGGTAACGCTGATGGACGGTCTGACCCAGATGACAGAGGCACACATACAGCTGAAGGAGGCCATGACCCAGATCGAGGCCGGCATGGACCAGATCAACGAGGCGTACAAGTCCATCGCCGACCAGACGGACGTGGGCGGGATGCTGTCCATCTCCGCCGTCAGCCAGCTGCTGACGGCACAGAATTTCGCCATGCCTGCCGGGTACATCAGCGATAACGACGGCGTGCAGCTACATGGTGTCCGTGGGAGACAACGTGACCTCCGGCAGGAGCTGGAGGACATGGTGCTGCTGGATCTGGGCATAGACGGCATCGAGCCGGTGACACTGGGCGATGTGGCCACGGTGGTGGTCCTCGACGACGCCGACGAGCTGTACACCCGCGTCAACGGCGACAACGGCATTCTCATCACCTTTACCAAGCAGTCCAACTACGCCACGGCGGAGGTGTCCGACAACATCATCGCCCGCTTTGAAACGCTGGAATCCCAGTACGAGGGGCTGTCCTTCGTGCCCCTGATGGATCAGGGCGACTATATCAGCCTGATCGTGCGCACGATCCTGTCGTCCCTGCTGTGGGGCGCGCTGTTTTCCGTGGTCATCCTGTACCTGTTCCTGCGCGACTGGCGCCCAACGGTCATCACGCTGGTATCTATCCCCGTCAGCGTGATCTTTGCCATCGTACTGATGTACTTCACCGGCGTGACCATCAACATGATCTCCCTGAGCGGTCTGGCCGTGGCGGTGGGTATGCTGGTGGATAACTCCGTGGTGGTCATTGAGAACATCTACCGCCTGCGGGCCAAGGGCGCCACCATCATTCAGGCGGCGGTGTCCGGCGCGGGCCAGGTGCTGGGCGCGGTGACGGCCTCTACCCTGACCACCGTGTGCGTGTTCGCGCCCATCGTGTTCGTAGAGGGGCCTGACCCGCCAGCTGTTCACCGATCTGGCGCTGACCATCACCTACTCGCTGCTGGCCAGCCTGCTGGTGGCGCTGACACTGGTGCCGGCGATGGCCAGGCGGTATGCTGCGCCGGCCGATGGTGCAGAGGCCGGGCCTGCTGGACAAGGTCTATCCCGCCTATCGGAAGGCCATCGCTTTTTCGCTGGACCACAAGGCCGGCGTGCTGCTGCTGTCGCTGGTGCTGCTGGTGACCAGCGCCGGCGCGTGCCGCCGCGGCTTTACCTTTATGCCGGAGATCGATATGAACAACCTGTCCCTGTCCATCACCATGCCGGAGGACACGTCTCGCGAGGAGGCGGTACGGCTGGCCGACGAGGTGCTGGAGCGGGTGATGACTGTGGACGACGTGCAGGACGCCGGCTTTATGATGGGCGGCGGCACCATGGGCGGCCTGAACATGGGCGGTGCCATGGGCGCACCTCCGGCGGCAGCTATGACGTGGACCGGGCTACATCACCATGCCGGAGGGGACGTTCGGTTCTGTGGCGGGGAAGGAGATCGAGACGCTGTGTGCCGACCTGCCCTGTGAGGTGACGGCCAGCGGCGTGATGAGCGGTATGATGAGCTACATGACCGGCAGCGGCGTGTCCCTGCAGGTGTACGGCAGCGACATGGAGGAGCTGCAAAGCGCCGCCCGTGCCCTGGGCCAGCGCGTCGCCGCAGGCCGGAGGGCGTGCCGAGGTGTCCGACGGATTGGAGGACGCCGCCCCGGCGCTGCAGGTGGTGGTTGACCGCAACAAGGCCATGACAAAGAGCATCACCGTGGCGCAGATCTATATGCAGGTGGCGGCGGCCTTGTCCGACACCACCACCGTCTCCACCGTCACGCTGGACGGCGACAGCATGGAGATGATCGTGGACGCGGCGGAGGACGGGAAGCCTGACCAGGGAGAAGCTGCTGGAGCTGACCATCACGCCGGATGACCCATGTCCGCGTCTTTGGGCGGCGCGTCTGCTTCCGCCTCCGCCTCCGGCCTGAGCCAGCTCACCGGCGAGGACGGCGAGGACGAGGATACCTTCCGGCTGGGCGACGTAGCGGAGATCCGGGAGACGGTGTCGATGAACACCATCAGCCGCGACCAGCAGCGCCGGTGCGTCACCGTGACCGCCACGATAGCCGATGGCTACAACGTCACCCACAGGTGACATCCGAGGCGCAGCGCCTGGTCAGCGGTCTGACGCTGCCGGAGACCGTAACGGCGGAATTCAACGGAGAGAACGAGCAGATCATGGAGGCCATGAGCCAGCTGCTGCTGATGCTGCTGCTGGGTGTGGTGCTGGTGTACTTCATCATGGTGGCGCAGTTCCAGTCGCTGAAATCCCCGTTTATCGTCATGTTTACCATTCCGCTGGCCTTTACCGGCGGCTTCCTGGCGCTGCTGGTGACGGGCATCGAGGTATCGGTCATCAGTCTGATCGGCTTCGTGATGCTCGTCGGCATCATCGTCAACAACGGCATCGTGCTGGTGGACTACATCAACCAGCAGCGTCTGTGCGGCATGGAGCGCCGCGAGGCCATCATCGACGCCTGCGTGACCCGTCTGCGCCCGATCCTGATGACCAGTCTGACCACGATTTTGGGTCTGATCGTCACCGCCACGGCGAAGAACGCCGGCACGGCGCTGATGCAGCCCGTCGCCGTCGTCTGTATCGGTGGGCTGCTCTACGCGACGCTCATGACGCTGTTCGTCGTGCCGTGCATGTACGACCTGCTGAGTAAAAAAGGAGCTGCGTAAGGTGGACGAGGACGAGCTGAAGCTGCTGGATATGTGAGCGGAACGAAAGCGCCTGCGCTTCCGTCTATATATACACACGAGGTAATACATGACCAAAAGATCATCGCCCCTGCTCCCGACCCCGCGCCCACCACCATCACGGCGGAGTACACCCACGGCTTCGTGGACATGGCGCTGGAGCTGCCGGAGGGCTGGAGCTGGGAGACCGTCACCGATGACGGCGACAGCAAGACCGAGGGCATCCGCTTCTACAAGACCGATGATACCACCGTCAGCTACTCGCTGCTGTGCTGGACCGGCGGCTACGGCATCTGCGGCACAGGTGTTACCAGCGAGGAGCTGACGCTGGCCAATGGGCAGAAGGTGTGGCAGCACACGGATCAGAACGCGGAAAAGGGTACGATGTCGATGGCGGACATCTTCTTTGAGGAGACGCCGGGCAGCTACGTGGCCAGCCCTCTGAGACCATGACCACCCAGGTGTGGAACGCCAACCGCGACACGCTGCTGTCCATCCTGGGCACGGCGCAGATCGGACGCAAGAGCCTGAGCCAGCAGGCGGCCATCGACGCGGCCAAGGCCATCTACACCGGGGAATATGACGCGGTGTACGGCACCTATGACGTGACCAGCGGCGCGTGGATCATCAGCTTCAGCAAGGGCACGGCAGGCGGCGAGACCGACCGCGTCACCGTGGACGCGGCAGGCAGGGCCGTGCTGGGCACGAAGTAAAAAAGCACCGAAAACCGCCGCTTTTGCGGCGGTTTTCCGCTGTTTTGGCAGATTTTCTGCGTTGTGCTTGACAATTTGGCGGAAACGTGCTATCCTGTGACCTGTTACAGGCGATGATGGGTTTGGCAGCCCGGAGCTGCGGGAGGAAATGCCCGACGGACGCCCCGTTACCGGCGCGAGAGTGGGATGTATCCAAATTCAGGTGGAACCACGGACGAGTTTTCGTTCGCCCTGATGTCAGCAATGGCATCAGGGCGTTTTTGCTGCGATTAAGGAGAGAAGTCTATGAAAAAGCGGATACTGGCCCTGCTGCTGGCGGCTCTGCTGGGACTGACGGCCTGCGGCGCACCGGCGGAAACGAGTGCGCCCACGGGGAGATATTCATTTACGGAGAGGAACACGCCAACGCCAGCTGCCTGGATAAGGAGCTGGCACTGTGGCAGACCTTCTATGGTCAGGGAATGCGTCACCTGTTCATAGAGATGGGCGCAGGCTCCACACTGCTGCTGAACCGCTGGATGGCGGCGGAGGACGATGCCTATTGGGATATGGTGTACGGCGCCTGCGAGGGGACGCTGTTCCATGCGAAGGTGGTGGCGGATTTTTACCATCAGATTAAGGAGACGTGTCCGGACACGATATTCCACGGCTTTGATATTGAGCATCAGTATGCCACCTCCGGCGAAAAGGCGCGCCAGCTTCTGGAGGACGAGGGAAAGACCGACACCGACGGCTACCGCGTGGTAGAGCGGAGCATCAAGCAGGGCGTCATGTACTATCGGCGCGGCGCAGACGATGAAGCCGACGTGCAGCGGGAGTACGCCTTGGCGAACAATTTCTGCACCGCCTTCGACGCACTGGGCGGCATCAGCGTGGTGGCCTTCTGCGGCGGCGCCCACGCCGACCCCAACGGGATGGATCACCAGACCGGCACCGTACCCTCCATGGCGGCTCAGATTGCGGCACACTACGGCAGCAAGGTGACGCTGACCTGTGCCAATCTTGCGCGGGAAGAAAAACCAGAGATGGAGCCGCTCCGCACGGACACACTGACCATCGCCGGAAAGTCGTATACGGCGTCCTACTTCGGAGAGCAGGACATATCTGATTGGAGTGATTATGCCAGCCGCGAATTCTGGCGCGTGGAGGGCGGATACGACGCCTTTCCGCGTGGCAGACCACGGGAGATCAGCTGCCGGGAGAGCAACTATCCCATGGCGCTGCACCCAAGAGAATTCTATGCCGTTCTGTACCACCAGCCGGACGGCGGGACAATGTGGTGGTACGGTGTGTCCACAGACCAGACGGATTGGGATGCGGGCGTCGTGACTGTGCAGGTAACGCCGCCGGAGGCAGCTTGACCATGCAGACCAATAATATTCACATAAAAGGA
>VOFG01000384.1_pt1 | contig 23676 bp, 43 predicted proteins | sample 5384171 | NCBI WGS metagenome assembly VOFG01 (sample SAMN12384726, study PRJNA508395) | human gut metagenome | isolation source: healthy gut F | host: Homo sapiens | reverse complement strand
ATGGCATCATCACAAACGATACTATGCTGGATTTGGAGGCTTTTTGCGGATTGTGACCTTTTATTTTTATGCGGTCCGGTCAGGGTCAATGTCGATTACCTTACCGTCTGGCTAATATTCTGCCGGCTCACTGTATCATTACAGATGTAGGAAGCGTCAAGGGGATATCACAAAGCCGTTGCTGATCTGGGACTGACCTCCCGCTTTATCGGCGGTCACCCAATGGCAGGTTCAGAAGCCATCGGTTACGACCACTCCAGTCCATACCTTCTGGAAAATGCTTATTATATCCTTACGGTAACAGATGATTTTTCTAGGGAAAGACTGGCAGACTTTTCTGCCTTTATCTCTTCTCTTGGTGCGCTCACACCGATCATGAGCCCGGAAAAGCATGATTTTGCAACGGCTTGCATCAGTCATCTGCCTCACGTCATTGCAGCATCTTTAGTCAATTTTGTTGCAGAGAATGATTTTGCGGATGAGACCATGAAGACGATCGCCGCCGGCGGTTTTCGCGACATTACAAGGATCGCATCCTCCTCTCCTGTCATGTGGCAGCACATCTGTGCCACCAATCGGGATGAGATCTTAAAGGCTGCTGCCCTTTACCAGAAAAGCCTGCAGGACTTTATCACATCTATCACAGACCAAAAGGAAGATGCTGTGATAAGGCTCTTTTCTTCGGCAAAAGATTACCGGGATGATCTTCCCCTCAAAAACAAGGGGTACTTCCTTCGTCCTACGAGTTTTATCTGGATCTTGCAGATGAAGCCGGTGCCATTGCCACGATCGCGACAACACTGGCAGCCAACGGCATCAGTATCAAGAATATTGGTATTGTGCACAACCGAGAATTTGAAAAGGTGTCCTGCGTATCGAGTTATACGATCAGGCTGCCATGGATGCAGCAGAACTTGTTCTCAGCAAGCATTACACGATTCACGAATCCTAGACTATCCGAGGTAAGAAAATGGAAATCAAAAAAGCAAATCATATCAAAGGTCAGATCCATTCCCGGTGATAAATCCATATCCCACCGCGGTGTCATGTTCGGCGCCATTGCCGATGGCACGACCGAACTGACCGGCTTTTTGGATGGGGCAGACTGTCGTTCCACGATCGCCTGCTTTCAAAAAAATGGGCATTGCCATTAAACAGGATGCCGATACGCGTCGTGATCCAAGGAAAAAGGCTTACATGGTCTGACAGAGCCAAGGAACATTTTGGACGTTGGCAACAGCGGCACCACGACAAGACTGATCGGCGGTATCCTATCCGGCTGTCCTTTTACCTCTACCTTAAATGGGGATGCATCCATCCAGAAAAAGACCTATGCAGCGTATCATCAAGCCACTTTCTATGATGGGGGCAAGAATCACCTCCCTGCGTGGCAATGACTGCGCGCCTTTAGAGATCAAAGGTGGTGATCTGCATGCCATCCACTATGACTCTCCTGTGGCTTCCGCCCAGGTCAAATCCGCCATCCTTTTGGCTGGACTTTACTGCGATGGCACGACTTCCGTCACAGAGCCGGTCTTATCCCGTAACCACACCGAACTTATGTTGAGTGGTTTTGGTGCGAATGTGACCTCATCCGGAAGAACTGCAAGCATTGAGGGCAATCCGCACCTGGTCGGACAAAAGATTCAGATTCCGGGCGATATTTCTTCCGCTGCTTATTTTATTGCAGCCGCTTCTATCGTTCGAATGCAGAACTTATGATCACAATGTCAACTGTAACCCTACGCGACGGTATCCTAAAGTTGCCGAACAGATGGGTGCAGATATCACTTACGAAAACAGACGCAAGGTATCCGGTGAGGAGGTCTGTGATCCGATCGTCCGTTCTTCTTCTTTACACGGTACGACCATTGAGGGAGACCTGATCCTGACGCTGATCGACGAGATCCCGGTCATTGCTGTCATGGCTGCATTTGCAGAGGGCGATACCATTATCCGGGATGCCAAAGAACTCCGTGTCAAAGAGTCTGACCGTGTTACCTCAGTTGTAGAAAACCTCAATGCCATGGGGGCTGATGCCATCGGAACAGAGGACGGCATGATCATTCATGGCGGACGATCCATGCATGGAACTCAGATCAAGACCTATGCAGATCACCCGCATTGCTATGTCCTTTGCCATTGCCGGACTTGCCGCGGATGGCGTAACAACTTTTGATGACCCGGATTGCGTTGTCATCTCCTATCCAAACTTTTATGACACTTTACAAAATATCTCATCGTAGATCGATCCTTCGCACATAAAAAAACCTCTGGCTTAAGATGCATTACATCCTAAGTCAGAGGCTTTTTTTGTATTTCTTATTTATTTTTCTTGCCGCAGCACTGCTTGTACTTGCGACCAGATCCACATGGACAAGGATCATTGCGTCCAACCTTAACGGTATTACGGATCGTGTGTGCATTCTTTGCCTCACGATACAAGGTTTTTTTTTTGTCTGCATCAAAGATTTCATCCCACTGTGGCAGTTCATATAACCACTCTGCCTTTGCATCTACCATATTCTCATATAACTTCTCCTTATCAAAAGCCAGAGAAACTACGGTATCCTCTTCCATGGTCTCGATCGGGTTCGGTGTGATCAGACTGTCATTGATACCATCCAAAAATCCGGTCATAGCCATAATGTCGATCTCATACTTATCAGCCAATTCCTTGACGGTGCCGGAAACTTCTTCATCCGGATTGTCCAGTAATTTTCATAGATACCCTTCTCGATCAAGAAATAATTCTGCCAAAATCTCTGTAATGTGGCACGATCCTGCTCCTGGTTGTAGGAGATTTTCTGCCATTCCTGTAATAGTGCCATATCTTTTTCCATCCTTTATCACTTTTGTAGCACATATACGATACCACAGACCATAAAAAAAGCAAAACATAATTTTGCCAGAGGGCAAGGACGGCTCGCGCTCTCTCCACCGTCCTCTAGCACAATCCCTTTATATGTGGTATCATGTCCTTATCAATTATGAAGGAGAACCCTTATGCAACGTTTACGACAGATCCTTGCCATCATCGGCATTATCTTATTGGTTGGCATGTATGTCCTCACCATCTTTGCCGCCGTCTTTGACAATACCAAGACCATGTCTTATCTGACAGCCTCCATTGCGGCAACCATTCTCGTGCCATTTACCCTGTGGCTGTTAAATATCATGATCCAGAACAAAAAGAAAGATCAGGACGAAAAAAAGGAGCACTAAGACTCATCCGGCATTAAGTCGGAAGTGCTATAGCCGCATGCCGTCAACATAGAAGAATCGATCACATAGACCTTGCTCTCATCATAATTTACCATGAGATAATATTTATCGGTGATGGCGTTTTGCATACCGATCGTAAAGGTCGTCTCACTATCTTTGGTTGTGACGGTCACTTCATTGGTGGCTGACGAAAATCCATACTGGCTGATATCGTCTGTGTCCTCAATGACATCACTGGCTTTGATGGTGGTAAGATAAGATAACATGGTCTTGACCTTGTCATCATCTAAGATCACACCGTCCGCATCCTGCCACTGATCATCCGTTTTCGTCAGTGTCACCTGCGCACCATTGTTATAATAGGCTACCTTTGTCACATCATCTGCATCCACAGAATATACCTGAATACTTTCCTCCGCAGAGTCAATGGCATCTGCCTTCTCTTTTTATCTGCCAATTTCTTAGCCCCCAGCAATCCCAGCAGTGCTACACCCAATAGCACTGCCAGAATGAGCAGGGTCTTTTTTGCTTATCCATCTAACGTTTTCTCCTTCTCGCCCAGAACAATGATACCGATAATGATAAGGACGATCGGCATAAAGATGCCCCAAAAGAATACCATAGACAAGCATAGCATTTGCTGAAACTGTCAGGTTGGATACCGTATAATCCTTTGCTGCGATCACTACCGCATTATCACTGTTTTCATCATCTGTTGTCACAAGTGCATTTACGATACCATTGAAAAGCGTTGCATTATGACCGGATACGATCTGATTGGCACTATCTGTACACATCATAGGCCTGAACCAAGCACACAGAGTTCGCCTCCATTTTCATTTGTGACCATCATGCCCAGACTATATTGTCCCTGGGTATCGCCATCCTGAACACTCGCTATATTGGCCGCATCCGCCTGTGACTGAACGGCAGCAATATTGGCCGCTGCTTTAGCGATCGTAGTGTCTGAAGTCGTCATAAATGATGTCACATTGCTGTCATCCTCTCCCGTATAGGTAAGTCCCACACTGTAAGGCACAAAGACCTGTGTCATACCAGCCACAGAAGAAGACACTTCCGTATTTTCTACATTTGGCAAAAGATAAAATGGACTCTGATAATAATAAGAACGATCTGTCTCTGCCAAAAGACTCTCAGTTGTCTCAATGCTATTATCAGAAAGTAATTTCTTAAAGTTTGTCAGATCATTCCACTTGAATAATCGATCGACAGATAGATCTTTCCGCCATTTCCCAGATACTGGCTCAATTTGCTCAGATCATCTTCCGACAGATCCGACTGCGGTGCTGTGATAAAGAGTGCCTGACAATCCTCCGGGATCGCATCTACGGTCAAAAGGCTGAGTGATCCTACATTCATGAAACGCTTCTGAATACTTCTGAAAAGTCACCGAAAGCGTTGACTCATCATGCCCTGTCAGTTCATATACATTAGTCGTAGACTCGGATGTCACATACTGGATGGCTGCTGTCACCTGTCCCTCACAATCATATCCTGTCACGGAATAATTGTAACTGGAGTCATAAGAATACTCATAAATATCGGAATTGTAGTCAATGACCTTAGAGCGGTCTCCACAGACAACAATAATGGAATTACTGGTCACATCACTGTCCGTATACTTGGATGCAAAAGTCGGACTGACATTCGGATCCACATATTTTACCTTGACATGCTTGGATGCAGATGCATATTTCTGCAAGGTGCGGTCTACATTATCATCTTTGCTGTTTTTATTTACCATGACATAAAGTGTCACATCATCTTTTAAGGTATCCAGATACTTCTCCGTGTCTTCCGTAATGGAATAAAGTTTCTGGGATGTTGCATCGATCGCGTATAAGTCTCCGGCAAAGCGGATGCGATCAGATTGACAACCACCGTCAGTGCCACGACAATAGCGATCATACCGGTACTAAATACGGAGGTAGAGATCGTGTTGCGGCTGATCGTCCATCTGCGCTTCTGGATCATCTGCTCTGTCAAAAAGAGTGCCAGCGCGATCACAGAAAGATAATAGACGATACCGGTAACAGAAAGGGTTCCATTGAAGAAATCATCCAATGGCGTATAAAGGTCATAACATCCTAAGATCTTGGTCAAAAGATTACCGGATGATGAGATCACGCTGCAGATGGATGACATCATATAGCCAACAAAGATCAAGCCAAAGGATACAACAGCGGAAATGACCTGGCTCTCTGTGAGTGAAGATACAAAGGTACCGATGGCGATCGTTGCCAGACCATAGAGCCAGAAGCCTAAAATACCCACATAAGTCTCTGCCAGCGGCACCTCACCAAAGATCATAAGTACCAAAGGTGCCACACAGATAACGCCGATACAGATCGTATAGACAAGGGCAAGCGCCAAAAACTTACCAAGTACGATCTTTCCTACGGATATCGGTGCCGTCAAGAGCAACTGGTCGGTCTTGGCATGTTTTTCCTCTGCCAAAACACGCATGGTAAGGATCGGCACGGTCACCATAAATAAAAAGGCGATGGCTGACAAAGAATAAGATATATAAGGATAACCATAGGACAGATTATAGACAAAGAAATAGAGTCCAAATAGTGCTAAGGTAATACCGATGAACAGCCATCCGGTAATGTTCCAGAATATGGATTTAAATTCTCGTTTAAAAATTGCAAGCATTATTCTTTGTCCTCCTTTCCTGTCAGTTCGATAAATATTTCTTCCAAGGATGCTGCTTTCTCTTCATCCATGGCAAAATCTGCCACTAATTTTCCATGATCAATGATATAAATGTAGTCACATACGGCACTGACCTCGGATAAGATATGGGAACTTAGGATCACGGTATGGTCTTTGCCAAGTTCCTTGATCGGATCGCGCATTTCGATCATCTGCACCGGATCCAGACCAACGGTAGGCTCATCCAAAATGATAATGGATGGGTTGCCTAGGATTGCCTGTGCCAATCCGACACGCTGTTTGTAACCTTTTGACAAATTGCGGATCAGGCGATGCTCCATCTCAGAGATGCCGGCTTTTTCCATGACATCCACGATATGTTCGTCGCGCTCTTTTTTTCCGATGCCTTTTAACTCTGCACAAAGTCCAGATATTCATATACACTCATATCCGTATAAAGGGCGGGATCTCCGGCAGATAGCCGATCTCCTTTTGGCTGCCTCTGCCTCTTTGAAAATGTCATGCCCACACACTTTGACACTGCCGGATGTCGCACCGATATAACCTGTGACCATATTCATTGTCGTTGTCTTGCCTGCACCATTCTTTCCAAGCAAGCCATAAATATGCCCCGGTTCAATCTTCATGCTCAGATTATCCACAGCCGTAAGTGAGCCGTATTTTTTTACCAGATGTTCTACTTCTATCAAATTGATTTCCTCCCTAATTTTTCCAAAATCACACATTGATTATTGTATTTCACCTATGTGCTGATAAGGTGTTAGAATTGTGTCAATTCTGTGAATAAGATAAGGCGTACCACGAAAAAGAGAGCCCTCCACCAAGTGCTCTCTTTCGTCTTGTCTTTATCTTAGTTCATATTACTTTACATCGCGGTAAATAATATCTTCTCTTCCCGGTCCATTGGAGATCATTGTAATTGGGAAGCCGATGTGCTTCTCCACAAACTCAATGTATTTTCTGCAATTCTCCGGAAGATCCTCATACTTCTTGATACCGCGGATCTCACATTTCCATCCCGGAAGTGTCTTATAGACAGGTTTTGCCTTTTCCAGTAAATGGGTAACCGGGAAGTCGGTCGTAACCTGACCACCGATTTCATAGCCCACACATACCGGGATCTCATCCAGATAGCCCAATACATCAAGCACGGTAAAGGCTACATCCGTCGTGCCCTGCATACGGCAACCGTATTTGCTGGCAACACAGTCAAACCATCCCATACGTCTCGGACGGCCTGTTGTGGCACCAAACTCACCGCCATCACCACCGCGTCTGCGGAGTTCGTCTGCTTCATCACCAAAGATCTCGCTGACAAAAAAAGCACCGGCTCCAACTGCGGAAGAATAAGCCTTACATACGGTAACGACCTGCTCGATAGACTGTGCCGGAATACCTGCGCCAATGGCACCGTAAGCAGCCAAGGTAGAGGAAGATGTTACCATCGGATAGATACCATGATCCGGATCCTTTAAAGTACCAAGGCGACCTTCCAAAAGAATAGTCTTGCCTTCCTTTAAGGCATTCCACAAATAAGAAGAAACATCGCAGACATAAGGTGCGATCATATCGCGGTAACTATGTAAAGTCTCCAACAAATCATCCGGGTCAATGAGTGGCTTGTGATAAAGGTGCTCTAACAATACATTCTTGGACTCACAGGTACGTGCAACCTTTTCCTTTAAAAGTTCATCATCAAAGAGTTCGCTGACCTGATATCCAACCTTTGCATACTTATCAGAATAAAATGGTGCAATGCCGGATTTGGTAGAGCCGAAGGAAGCCTTTCCTAAACGCTCCTCTTCATACTGATCAAATAAAATATGATACGGCATAACGATCTGTGCACGATCGATACCTTGATCTTTGGCATTGGCACATTTTTGTCTGTAATAGACTTGATCTCGTCAAACAAGACAGGAATGTTTAAGGCTACCCCATTACCAATAACGCTTGTTGTGTGATCATAAAATACGCCGGATGGCAAGGTATGAAGGGCAAACTTACCATAATTATTGACGATGGTATGTCCTGCATTCGCTCCTCCCTGAAATCTCACAATGATATCGGCATTCTGCGCAAGCATATCTGTGATCTTACCCTTTCCTTCGTCACCCCAATTGGCACCAACAACTGCTTTTACCATGCTCTTGTTCCTCCTAAAAAATTTATTAAAATGATGTTAATTTCTTTGTACAAGTCACTGCAAGTGCACCCGGTCCAATATGACTGGATACGACCAAAGATAAAGGATCCACAAAAATATCATGTCCCGGGAAGCGTTCTTCCACTTCTGCCTTGAACTTGGCGTCTCTTCCTCATTCTGGGTATGTGCCATAGCAATGATAGTATTCTCGCCGGTCGGATCATGGAGCACTTCGTCCATATCCTTGGCAATGGCATCCATCATGATGCGCTTTGCCTGTTTGACCGTTCTCGCCTTAGCAAAACTGTCTAACTTTTCTCCGCGGATCTGCAATACCGGTTTTATCTTAAGCAAAGAACCAATAGCCGCAGCAGCCGGTGTGATCCTTCCACCCTTTTTGAGATACTCCAGCGTATCTACCATGATGTAGATGGTTGACTCAAACTTCATCGCCTCTAATATCTCTTTGATCTCTGTGGCAGACTTTCCTGCATCTGCAAGTTTCTTGGCATCATAAACGGATAACTTCATGGTAACGGAAATACGCTGATTGTTGACAACCTGCACCTTACCATCGTAATCCTCAGCCAACATGATGGCTGTCTCACAGGAACTGCTGAGTCCGCTGGACAAAGGAATATATACGACCTCATCATATTCCTCAAGCAGACTTTCCCACTTGTCGATCACATCACCTACGACCGGCATGGAAGTTTTTGATCTCTGCCCCTCTGCCTGTCTTGCAAAGAACTGGTCTGTCGTAAGATCCACGCCTTCATAAAAGACCTCGTCATTGATATAGACCGGTGTCGGGAAGACGTAAATCCCTGCCTGCTCGGCTTCTTCCTGTGTGATTCCACTGTTACTGTCTGTTAAAATCGCTACTTTACTCATATGGTCCTCATTTCGTTTTTATCCATCTTGTGCATGTCTTCACACACATGGTTTATCATACCATACTTTATAGGTACTGGCAAATGCGTTTTGCACAAAAAAAAGGGCGGCGTTTCCGCCGTCCTTTTAAAGACTGATTCTTACATCATTCCCATACCCGGATTTGCTGGCATTTCCGGTGCCGGTTCCTTGATGTCTGCAACAACAGATTCTGTTGTAAGCAAAGGTAGATGCAACAGAGCATGCATTCTGTAATGCGCTACGTGTTACCTTGACAGGATCCAGGATACCTGCCTCTACCATATTGACATAAGTCTCATTATAAGCATCAAAGCCAAATCCCGGCTGTGCTTCTCTTACCTTATTGATGATAACGCTTCCTTCCAATCCGGCATTTGCTGAAATATGGAAAAGCGGAGCCTCCAGCGCCTTTAATACAACCTTGGCACCTGTCTTTTCATCACCTTCCAGAGAATCAACCAGTTTTGCAACCTCTTTGGAAGCATGGATGTAAGCAGATCCGCCACCTGCGATGATACCTTCCTCAACAGCTGCTCTTGTTGCATTTAAAGCATCTTCCATACGGAGTTTGCTTTCTTTCATTTCTGTCTCGGTAGCAGCACCTACACGGATAACGGCAACGCCACCGGCAAGTTTAGCCAGACGCTCCTGTAATTTCTCTTTATCGAACTCGGATTTTGTCTCCTCGATCTGAGCACGGATCTGTGATACTCTGGCTGCAATGGCATCCTTATCACCCTCGCCGTCAACGATAACGGTAGACTCTTTCTGAACCTTAACTGATTTTGCACGACCAAGTTGATCCATGGTAGCATCCTTTAATTCCAGACCTACTTCTTCAGAGATTACCTGACCACCGGTAAGGATGGCGATATCCTGTAACATTTCTTTTCTGCGGTCGCCATAACCAGGTGCCTTAACAGCAACAACATTGAAAGTACCTCTCAACTTGTTCAGGATCGGGGTTGTAAGGGCTTCACCCTCTACATCCTCTGCAATGATAAGAAGACGGGATCCTGACTGCACGATCTGCTCTAAGAGTGGCAGGATCTCCTGAATATTGCTGATCTTCTTGTCTGTGATCAGGGATATATGGATCATCCAGAACGGCTTCCATCTTATCCATATCGGTTGCCATATATGCTGAAATATAACCACGGTCAAACTGCATACCTTCTACCAAGTCAAGTTCTGTCTGCATGGTCTTAGATTCCTCGATCGTGATAACGCCATCATTGGAAACCTTTTCCATGGCATCTGCTACCATGTTACCAACGGCTTCATCACCTGCTGAAATTGCAGCGACCTTAGCGATCTGCTCTTTTCCGTTGACCTTTTCAGACATGGAAACAATAGATTCTACTGCGGCATCTGTAGCCTTCTTCATACCTTTACGAAGAACGATCGGATTTGCTCCGGCTGCTAAGTTCTTCATACCTTCTTTGATCATAGCCTGTGCCAATACGGTTGCGGTTGTTGTACCATCACCGGCAACATCATTGGTCTTGGTAGCAACTTCCTTGACAAGTTGTGCTCCCATGTTCTCAAACGGGTCTTCAATTCGATCTCTTTTGCAATGGTAACACCATCGTTTGTGATGAGTGGAGCACCGTAAGACTTATCCAAAACAACGTTGCGTCCCTTTGGTCCGATCGTAACTCTGACAGTGTCAGCCAACTGATCTACACCTGCTTCTAATGCTTTCCTAAACTTTCTGCGCCATATTTAATTTCCTTAGCCATAATTTAATCCTTCTTTCTTATATCTATTTTTTACTCTACTACAGCAAGAATGTCATTCTGACGAACGATGATATAATCTTCGCCTTCTAACTTTACTTCTGTTCCGGCATACTTGGAATAGATGACCTTCTGACCAGCCTTAACCTGCATAACAACCTCTTTACCCTCTACCATTCCGCCAGGACCTACGGCAATAACCTCTGCCTCCATTGGCTTTTCCTGTGCTGCACTTGCCAGGATAATGCCTGACTTTGTCGTTTCTTCTGCCTGACACTGTTTTAAAACAACGCGATCTGTTAATGGTACTAATTTCATTTCTATATGCCTCCTTATATTTCTCTCATTCTTTGTTAGCACTCACTTTGTACGAGTGCTAACCACATTATTCATATAATAGGATTCTAAGAACCAAGTTGCAACTTTAGTCACATCCAATAATTCCAAGAATCCTATCTTTATCTAACGTATACTCTTATTTTCTCACTTTTTCTTACGCTCAATACTTTTGTCGTATTCATAAGCCTTTCTGACAGCGGATTGTGAAAGAGTTTTTCCTGCACATTATCTGCAAAGGTCTCTCCGCTGGAATAGGCAAAACGGCAGATGACATCCTTTAAGACCTGCTGCTTTTCCACCGGCATGGCAGATAGGGTCTTAGAGATATTGGTCATCATGGAAAATTTGTTTGCCGTCAGTTCGTCCAGCGTCGTTGCTCCGGTCGATTGCAGGGTACCAAATAAGATATTGACAAATTCTTCCCTCTCCTCCGCACTCAAACCATAGATCCAGTTTTTTAAAGTACGATCCAGCATCACGGAAGACTCTGACAGATTTTCGGCAAAAACAAAATGATTGCCAAGGACTTCCCATGACATGGCATCATGCTGCATGGCGCCGGTCTGTGAACTCTTTACCACCCGATGATCCATCTCGTTTTCCAAAAAGCATGCCAACAATGGAAGATTCCGGTATGGTACTGACGACCCGGGACACAATGCGCTCATAAGACTCCTGCGTCGTGATCTCTTTTTAAAAAGCCCGGACCATCATTGGAATAAACACAAGTAATGCGATCCTGAATGGCAGGCTGGCAAAATGCAGATGCATATACGGCAAAGTTGCCGCCCTTGGAATGTCCTCCTACAAGCAGTTCATAAGAAGTATCGCCATAACAGTCATTCAGATACTGGGCTGCCCGGATCTGTCCCTCCGTCTGATAAAGGAAAGACATATTAAAGTCTTCTTTCCAGCCGACAATGGTATTATCCGTCCCGCGGAATGCCACATAGACCCTGTCATCATCTAAAAAAAAGACAAAACCGAAAACTGGGTCTGATTTTCTTCGTCGATCTCATTGACATAGTTCATAAGCCGCAGATTTTGAAAACGTGCAGATGCTACCATCTTGTGCATCAAAAAAAGGTGCGACCTTGGTGGTAGAATTCTTCGCCATGATCTCTTCTTCTGAATACATAGAAAAGAAGCGATCGTGTGCCTCCCCGATCGTGATGGATTGTCCCTTTGATTCAAGCCCGGGACAATGCCGCCAAAATCTGTGTATGCCAGTTCTGCTAAGACCAGATTATCTACTTCATTAAAGGGGTCAATCTCCATGGTAATATCACCACGCCAATCTAAATAATCCGAAATATTTGCCATGCCAAACTCCTTTCAAAAATCCTACACTTCTTCCTCTACCAAGGCAGAATCCGCTTGATCTGTATCCGGCAGTGGATCACTTTCTGTCTCATCGGCATGGTCCTCTGCCACTTCCTCCGTAATAGCCGTGGTCGTCTCCTGCTTGCCTTCAAACCACTGGTCGGATTCTTCGATATTGCGTTCCAACTCCGTTTGCTTTCCTTGTGATAATGCTTGGTTCTCACCCCAACAAAACACAGGGATAAAGAGTGCAAATGCACCGACCAAGATCAGAATACCATAAAAGGCAGTCTCATACCTTGTTATCATATTCCCCGATATCCAGTAATATGACAACCGATCCTGCTACGGAAAGCAGGGAAAAGATCAGACTGACGATCCAAAGATCTCCATGTAAGTTCTTTAACTGGACGGTGTTCTGCAACATGACAACGCCCTCGATCAGAACCAGGATACCTAGATAATTGGGTATGGAGTCCGCAATATCCTGTGCACGGATCAAATCAATGGCTCCCAAGATCACGACCAGCGTGCCGACCGAAAAGCCATAATTGGTCGTTCTCTGAAATTCCTTATGTAAAAAGTAACGGCTGATCATCCAGATGCCCCATACCAAAAGACAGGCACCGGCACCGTAGCAGAAATAGATCATCCTGACCGCATCCGTAAATAACATGATGCAGCCCACGGCGATCAAGAGGATCGACATAAAGACGATCGCAATATTTCCAACAACATTGGGATTATCCTGTTTGCTCATCCATTCCTCCCCACTGTCTTACAGTGTTTCTGCTCTCTCTGAAATGTTCTTCTTGAAGTTGATCACATCATGATTGTATTCCTTGTCGATGAAATCCGATGTGATGATAAAGTCAGCCGTCGCCTTGTTGTTGGCGATCGGAATGTCATAGACCTGTGCGATACGAAGCAGTGCCTTTACATCCGGGTCATGCGGCTGTGCCGTAAGCGGATCGGAGAAGAAAATGATCGATCGATGCTTGCCCTCTACGACCTTGGCTCCTACCTGCTGGTCACCGCCTAAAGGACCGCTGTTATAACCGCGTACCGGAAGTCCGGTACGATCTGTGATCATACGCGCGGTCGTGCCGGTACCGCATAAAAAGTGCTTCTTTAATTCTTCTTTGTGTTCTTCACACCATGCAATGATCTCAGCCTTTTTTCCGTCATGTGCAATGAGTGCAATGTTCTTTTGCTTACCAATGGTAAGTGTGATCTTGCTGTCGTCCATAATCAGATCCTCCTTATGTCTCTTTTAAAAATGTCTTATCTATCCGAGGCTTGCCAATATGACAACGATAAAATTCGTCAATCCATGAGCCACGATAACTACCCAGAGTTTGCGCGTTTTGATATATACCGTTGCGATCGCAAGACCTACCAGAAATCCATATAAAGAATTGTACCACATTAAAGTGCATGATACCAAAACAAAATGCAGAAATAATGACTGCAATTTTTTCGTCATACCAGAGGCTCAACTGCCCGCATACGATCCCACGGTAGACCAGTTCCTCCAAAATCGGAATACTGATGCAATTTGCAAAGATCTTGGTCAAAAGACCGCCCGCATAAAGCGTGGCATTCGCCTGGGCATAGCCGGAAGAATAAGCCACCAGCGGCGTATGGGAAATGATGAAATTTAAGATCAGTCCCAATGCCACAACACCAAGGATATACAGACATTCTCTTGGGAAAGTCTCTTTATCCCAGACTTTTTCTGCCCGCACGATCGGGGCTTTTTGTAAATACCATAGCAAAAGGTATGGTCAAAAAGGCTGGCGATCCCCAGCAAAAACAAATGACTGGCGTGTGCGCCAAAAAGCAGGCGCAGTGCCACGAAAAATACATTGTATAGCAGATAATATACCACAATCGGATAAATGATCGCCAGAGTCTGTTTGTCCGAAACTTACGCATTTTCTTTTTTCCTTCAACATGTAATAGAGATCATAGATGGTACGTCTTCTGACCGGATGTACCAGTCCCGGTGCGATCTGCATGAGCGGTTCTAAGACAAACATGCGGTTGCACATATCAATATGCGGCACGATCGGTCTTTGGTATGGATGCAGACATCATCATACAAAAGAATATCCAGATCCAGTGTCCGTGGTCCCCAGTGGATCTCGCGCTTACGGTCTGCTTTCTCCTCGATCCTATGTAAAAAGGCAAGCAGGTCTTCCGGTGATAAAAGGGTCTCTATGGTCGCTGCCCCATTTAAGAACTTATCCCCGATCCACATATCCATAAGGCTCGGTTTCTATATAGTCTGAAAACAATGACATTTCTGACATTAGGATCATCTGATCAACTCTTCCATGGCATCGGTCAGATACTTTTCCCTTGTCGCCCATATTGCTTCCGATCGCAAGGGCTACCTGATGCCATGCCTTTTCTACCTTGACACCCACGTTTGCAAACCCATAGGAATCGGTGCATGCGGTTTTTTGATCTCTAAAACTAACTTTTGTACGCCCGGGAAAGCATACATGATGGATGTTGCAAGTTCATCTGCTACCTTTTCCAAGAGATCATGTGCATTTTCCGCAAAATATTTTTTTGATAAAAAAGACATACATTTCCATAGTCCACCGTATTTGACAGGTCATCGGAATGAATCGCTCCGGCAAAGGAAGTATCAATCCAGCAATTCACGACAAAAGATCTGTCCTTCCTCTTTTCCTGTTCATATACGCCATGGTATCCAAATACTTCTAATCCTTCTACTATGATCTTTCCATTTTTACCTGCTTTCCCGGATGCGTTCTAACATCTGAATCAATTCCACATTTTCTTTGACATCATGCACACGCACGAACATACAGCCTGTCTGTACGGCTACGGCACTTGTCGCCAGAGTTCCCACCAGACGCTTGTCGGTCGGCATCTAAGACATAACCGATCACAGACTTTCTGGATGTCCCCAGTAAAACCGGATAGCCCAGTGCCTTGAGGCGGTCCAGATTTGCGATAGTCATAAGGTTCTGTTCCTGGGTCTTGGCAAAGCCTACCCCGGATCCAAAATAATCCGCTCTTTCTTGATGCCGGCGTCCAGTGCCCTTTTTGCATCTTCTTTCATCTGCCCGATAAAAAAGATCGGCGTCCATCTCCTCCGTGATCTTATCCCGATTGTGCATGAGGCAATAAGCGACACCGCTGTCTGCTACGATCTTTCCCATGGCAGGGATCATACTGTAAACCCCAGATATCATTTAAAAGATCGGCTCCTGCCTGAATTCCCTCTTTTGCCACGGCTGCCTTATAGGTATCTAAGGATACCGGGACGGAAAAATTCCTGCTTGATCTTTCGATCGCCGGAAGGATGCGGTCGATCTCCTCCTGGTCTGTGATCTTTTCATGTCCCGGTCTTGTAGACTCTCCACCAACATCAATGATAGCCGCACCATCTTTTATCATCTGCTCAGTATGTTTTAAGGCAGCGTCAAATGATTATATCTGCCGCCATCCGAAAAGGAATCCGGTGTCACATTTAAGATTCCCATGACATAAGTGTGTCCCTCTTCCAAAAATTCCTGATTTCCTATGATCATAGCAAGCCTCTCTTTCTTATATCATAATCTTCCTTTATCTCAAAATAGGGTCTGTCGATCGCTTTCTTCTGCTTTCCATTTGCAGGTATCGCTTGCTAGGCAGGCAAAACATTCCCTCGAAAAATGATCGGCAAAGGAAAGCAAGTCTTCCAAGGTCTTTTGGCTGCCACGCTTGGCATAACGAATCTTGACATCCTGCCTTTTGCTATGGCATTTCACCGCTGCACATATCCTGTCTGTCTTAGCAGGATCATAGCCAATAGACAACAAAATCTCCTCTGCAAGGATCGCTGACGATTCTGCATGGGAGATTCCATTCTGATACTGCAAGGCACGCCCCAGATCATGAAAGAGGGCTGCAAGCATGATCTCCTCTGCATCGATCGAAAGCCCATTTTCTTTTGCCAACAAAATAGCGATCTGTCCTACCCGAAGAAAATGTTCCATATCATGTCTGCAATAAGTCCTATCTGCTTCGTAGTCCGTGATCGTCTCGCAGCATGCCTTATATTGGGGATGTTCTAAAACCTGTGTCACTGTGTCCATATGCCGTATCCAAACTTTATTTTACTAATTGAAAAAAACGATCCTGTAGTGCCGTATCCTCTGCAAAGATGCCCCTTGTCACATAACTGACTGTCTTGCTGCCCGGCTTTTGACGCCGCGCATGGTCATACAGGTATGCTCTGCCTCAAGCATGACCATAACGCCCATGGGATGCAGTTGTTCATTGATAGCATCCGCGATCTGTGCCGTCAACTGCTCCTGCAAATTGGGGTCTTTTGCAAAGACCTCAACCGTCCTGGCGATCTTGCTGAGTCCCACGACCTCGCCCTTTGGGATATAGGCTACATGTGCCTTGCCAAAGAATGGCATCAGATGATGCTCGCAGGTGCTGTAAAATACAATATCCTTTTCCAAGACCATCTCATTTCCAGCCACATGAAAACGCTTGGAAAGCGGCTCTGCGGCATCCTGATACATACCGGCAAAGATACTCCTCATACATGCGTGCTACACGATCCGGTGTCTCTAAAGTCCCTCGCGCTCCACGTCTTCGCCCACGCCCTCAAGATCGGGCACGCCCTCTTTTATTTTTCGTGATCGAACATCTCTTACTCCTTTACAGATGCTTTTACAATCTTCTTAAAGTCTCCCAGATAAGAAAGGGAACCAAAGGCTAAGATCATATCATCCCCCGCCTGCAATGCCTGATAAAGTGCATCCTCTAAAGAAGGACAGGCAAGCGCCGCATAGGAAAGATTCTCTATGGTCTTTTGCAATTTTTCGGCCGGCAAGGCTCTGGCATTGTCCGGTGTGACCGTATAGATATGCCCTGCTCTTGGCAGAAGCAGTGCCAGCATTTCCTCGTATTCCTTATCCGCAAGTACCCCCATTATATAGGTTATGGATTTATTTGTAAAATCACTTTCCAGCGTTTCCCATAATCTTTTGGCTGCGGGCAGGTTGTGTGCCCCATCCATATAGATCGACGGTTCCTTTAAAAGGCACTCCATCCTTCCCTGCCAGACGGTCTTTTGCATGCCCTCTTTTACCGCCGCATCCGAAATAACAACGCCCAGTTTGCGCAAGGTCCGAATGGTCTCTAAGACCAGGACACTGTTTTGCAGTTGATAGGGAGCCCTCCAGGGGTACCTCTATATCCGAAAATTCCTTATAGTCATAACAGAGCGGCTTTCTTTGCTTTATCTTTACCTTGCTCCCATCACAAAAAAGTAAGTCCGGTCTTTCCAGCCTTAGCCACATCCTCTAAGACTTTGGCAGCCTTTGGCTCCTGCCAGGTGGAAACAGCCTGTCCCCCTGCTTTCATAATGCCAGCCTTGATGCGGGCAATGCTTTCCAGATCCGGTCCTAAGAACTGCATATGGTCTCTGCCGATTGCGGCAAAAACGCTGCATAGGCTATGGTTCAATACATTGCTTGCATCGGTCGCCCCGCCCATGCCAACTTCCATGATGACATAGTCACAGCCTGCTTCGTAAAAATAAAGATATGCCAGTGCCGTCTCCACTTCAAAAATGGTCGCGCATACACCATGCTGTCTTTCAACTTCCTGCCAGGCATCCTCCATGCGGTGCATATAGGCATTAAAAGTCGCTGCGTCTATGTACGCGCAATCGATGGAAAAACGTTCCTCGTAGCAAAGACTGCCGGGGACGTATAAAGCCCGACCCGGTAGCCCTGCAGGCATAAAATACTCTGCAACATAGCACAGGTAGAACCCTTTCCGTTGGTTCCTGCCACGTGGATGACCTGTAATTGCTCCTGCGGATAGCCCAGAGCCTGCATAAGCAGGCACATGGCATCCAGCCCTAAGACACTGCCTTTTTTGCAATTTTATCCATAAAAGCACGGGTCTTATCATCAAACGTCATTATTTCTTGACACCTTTCGTATCGCGATTGCCAATGTGCAGGCGGTTTAAGACCACATCCTTGCCCTTGACTTTGACCGTCTTGCTATCACCTGTATGCAAGAGATAGACAGCCTGCAAGAGATCCCCCATCGGCTAAGCGCATGCCCCTGACACCAATCGCGCCCTTCTTTTTCTCCGGTATGGCCGCCGTATCAATGCGCAGGAACATTTCCTTCTCGCTTTTGCATGACAATGCTATCCTGGTCTTCTAAGACTCCGACTAAAAGCAGACCATCATCCGGGGCTAACTTGGTGGCAGCCGTCGTTCTCTTTGCCACATCAAACTCGCCGCCATCGACTACCTTTAACATGGATGTCTTGGTCGCAAATACCAGTTTTTATCTTTTATGCAGCAACGGACGCGATAAAAGGCTTTCTTCCTTGCTCGCATCAAAGTTACTTCATTATCCAGCGGCTGTCCTTATCGCGGAACTTGCCAAACGGCAGGTCTAAGACCTTGATCGGATGCATCTGTCCCTTATCGGTAAAAAGTGCCAGTTTATCCGTATTTTTTACAGAAGATGATCTGGCGGCTCTCTGCCTCAGCCGCCTCTTTGTTGCGTTCAAAGGTAGGCATATCCACAACACGGCCGTAGGCAAAACGATCGATCGTGACAGCAACATCCACTTCCTCGATCGGCTTTTCTTTCTACCACAACTTCTGCCACATTATCAATGACCGTGCGGCGCTCGCTTTGAATATTCCTTCTTAAACTCTTTTAATTCCTTCATGATGACCTTTGCCATGGAAGCACGGTTTTCCAGGATATCAGAATATTCCTGAATATTTTTCATGGTCTTTTCATAGTCGTTCATGAGTGCCTGGATCTCCAGACCGATCAGTTTATACAAACGCATTTCCAAGATGGCAGTTGCCTGTCGTTCTGTAAAATGCAGTTTTTTTCGGCGTCTCTTTTTGACACTTCCGACTTAAAGCGGATGCCTTCGGTAATCCCTCAACCAGACATGCTTTTGCCATTTTCATATCCTTACTGCCGCGCAGGATCTCAATGATCAGTCAATGACATCGCATGCCTTAATCAAACCTTCCTGAATCTCCTTTTTCTGGCGTTCCTTGGCAAGCAGGGTCGTATATTTTCTGGTAGCCAATTCATACTGAAGTTGACATGATGGCGGATGATCGGGACAATACCCATGGTCTCCGGTCTGCCGTCTGCAACGGCAAGCATATTCACGCCAAAGGTATCTTCCAATCTTGTTTTTTTGTAGAGCAGATTGCAGAGATTTTCGGCATCGGCTCCCTTTTTCAGGTCAATGACGATACGAATGCCTTCTTTGGAGGACTGGTTGGAAATATCAACGATATCTGTCGTCTTTTTCGACTCGACCAGACCATATACGTCATTTAAGAACTTTCCGATGTTGGCACCGATCATGGTATATGGGATCTCCGTGATGATCAGACGTTTCTTGCCGCCCTTGACCTTTTCGATCTCCACCTTGCCACGCACCTTGATCTTACCGACACCGGTCGCATAAATGGCATGCAGATCATCCTTGTTGACCACGATACCGCCGGTCGGAAAATCCGGTCCCTTGATGTATTCCATCATCTGCTGGGTATTGATATCCGGGTCTTTCATATAGGCAATGACACCGTCGATCGCTTCCCCAAAATTATGTGGCGGAATACTGGTCGCCATACCAACGGCGATACCTTCCGCACCGTTGATGAGAAGGTTTGGCACCTTGACCGGAAGGACTTCCGGCTCTTTTTCCGTCTCATCAAAGTTTGGAATAAAATCAACAACATCCTTATCCGATCCGCCAGATAACACTCCTGGGTCACCTTGTGCAGACGTGCCTCGGTATAACGCATTGCCGCTGCACCGTCACCCTCGATCGAGCCAAAGTTACCATGCCCTTCCACCAAAGGAAGTCCCTTTTTAAAGTCCTGTGACATAACGACCAGGGCGTCATAAATGGAAAAATCACCATGTGGATGATACTTTACCCATGGTATCTCCGACGATTCTGGCTGACTTACGGAAAGGCTTATCATAACGGATCCCCAGTTCGTGCATATCATAAAGCGTACGTCTCTGCACCGGCTTTAATCCATCGCGGACATCCGGTAAGGCTCTTGCAATAATAACGCTCATGGCATAATCGATATAGGATTTCTCCATGATCTCCGAATATTCCATGCGAATCAATTTTTCCTCTACTGCCATCTGTTCTTTCTCTCCTACTTACTATTTCAAACGTCTATACGTCAAGCTCCGCGCATCTCTCGCGTGTTCGTAGATAAAGGCACGACGCGGTGGCACATCATTTCCCATCAACATTTCGGTCACATCGGATGCCATACGTCCATCCTCGATCTCTACCTTTTTCAAGATCCTGCGTTCCGGATCCAAAGTCGTCTCCACAACTGTTCCGCATCCATCTCACCCAGTCCCTTATATCTTTGCAGGGTAAAATTACCCGTATGGGTCTTTCTGTATTTTTCAAGGCGGCATCATCATAGAGATATTCTTCCTTTCCCTTGGATGGGATTGCCTTATAGAGTGGCGGCATCGCAATATATACATGGCCCTCATAGATCAGCTCCGGCATAAACCGGTAGAACAAAGTCAGAAGAAGGGTGGAAATATGGGCACCGTCAACGTCCGCATCTGCCATGATCACGATCTTGTCGTAACGCAGTTTGGTAATATCAAAATCGTTGCCGTAGCCCTCGGAAAACCACAACCGAAAGCATTGATCATAGTCTTGATCTCGGCATTGGCAAGTACCTTATCGATGCTTGCCTTTTCCACGTTCAGGATTTTACCACGGATCGGCATGATCGCCTGATACATACGGTTTCTCGCCATCTTGGCAGAACCGCCCGCAGAATCTCCCTCCACGATAAAGATCTCGCACTTGGAAGCATCCCTGCTCTCGCAGTTGGCAAGTTTTCCGTTGCTGTCAAAAGAAAACTTCTGCTTGGTCAGAAGATTGGTCTTGGCACGTTCTTCTGTCTTACGGATCTTTGGCTGCTTTTTCCGCACAGGAGATCACGGTCTTTAAAGTGTCAAGATTTCGGTCAAAATACAACTGGATCTCGTCCCCGGTCACTTTAGCGGTTGCCTTGGCAGCGTCCTGGTTATCCAGTTTGGTCTTGGTCTGTCCTCAAAACGCGGTGCCGGGTGCTTGATGGATACAACTGCCGTCATACCGTTTCTGACATCAGCCCCCGTTAAAATTGGCATCTTTATCCTTTAAAATGCCAAGTTCCCGCGCGTAATTATTGATGACTGTCGTAAAGACCGTCTTAAATCCGGTAATATGGGTTCCCCCCTCTGCATTGTAGATATTGTTACAAAATCCCAGAATATTTTCATGGAATTCGTTGCAATACTGAAAAGCGTATCTCCACGCTGATTCCATCAGACTCTCCGCTAAAATAAACGACATCATGGAGTTTTTCTGCATTTTTATTGATGTCCTTGACAAAGCCGATAATGCCGTCCGGTTCGTGATACTCGATATGCTCGACTTCTTCTTTTTCTTCTGTCCTCATAAATGATGGTCGGTTTGGGATTCAGATAGGCAGTCTCATGCATACGGCTCTTGATCTCGTCCTCTTTGAAATTGGTCTTTTCAAAAATTTGGGGATCCGGCAGGAAATTGATCTTTGTCCCGGTCTTCTTAGTCTTGCCGATGGTCGGCAGCAGACCATTTTCCAGTGCGATCACCGGATGTCCCTGCTCATATCTGTCGTGATGGATAAAGCCATCGCGGGAGATCTCCACATCCATATAGGTAGACAGGGCATTGACCACGGAAGAACCTACACCGTGTAAGCCACCACTGGTCTTATAGACACTGTCATCAAATTTTCCACCTGCATGTAATGTGGTAAATACCACGCGCGCGGCAGAGGCACCGGTCGCATGTAAACCAACCGGAATACCTCGTCCATTATCTTCTACGGTACAAGAACCATCGGCTTCCAGTGTCACCCAGATGCGTATCACAGGCTCCTGCCAAATGCTCATCTACCGAGTTGTCCACGATCTCATACACCAGATGGTTCAGCCCCCTTGCGGGATACACTTCCGATATACGCCCCGGTCTTTTGCGCACTGCCTCAAGTCCCTCTAATACGGCAATACTGCTCTCGTCGTAAACGTTCTTTTTCGCCATTTCCTAACCTCACTAAAAATTGCCTAAAAGAAATGCGCCGAAGCAATGCTTGGCGCATCCTTTTGCTCTTATTATAACTTTGAATAGCCGAAGCCATTGACCATGGCCTCGATCGGTATGCCTTTCTTGCAATACGGACATTCATGCGGTGCATAGGTCTGATAGCCCGGCAGATCATCCGTGGTAAAGAGTGGAAATACCTCGGTATTGCCAACCTTGGTCATGGTACCAAAGATGGAAGATACACCCACGATATTACCTCCATAATACTCAATACATTCCAGACTCCTGCGCACGGTCTCGCCCGTCGTCATGGTTGCCAGCAAAAGCAATACATTTTCCCCTCGATGCGCCGGACGTACATTTTCACGGAAAAGCAACTGGTTGATGCTGTTGACTTCCGGAGACACGATATAAACAGTCTCATGTTTGTTGTTATTTGCGAAATGTCCTTTTTCTAATTCCTCTGCCAGATAAGCGCCCAGTACCTCCGTACCATCCATGCAGACAATGGTATCCACTGTCGTCACATGATGCAGCATCTTGTTCTTGATGCTTCTTGCTGCTTCCCCTCGCCTCATTGGCACGTACCTTTAATCGCGTCACATCGATATAGAAGTTGATGTGTGATGAACTCGTTGCAAAAAATGCCCCCCATTATGTCGCGTTTAACGTAATGGTATTGTCATCCTTTGCATAAAACTTGACCATACGATCCCGAATACTCTTTTACTGCCTCTCCCATAATGCATACCTCCTACATTTTACCGGTGATCCAAATCCACCTTGTCCCCGTTCTGTCTCAAGCCGTCAATGCTCTCCCAGACAAATCCCGTATACATCCAGATCGTCTTTTCGGGAAATTTTTCATGTACTTCTTTTGCTAATTTTAAGACATCTTCACGGTTGCCCGCATAGAGTGGATCTCCACCGCTGAACGTAATTCCGGAAACATAATCTTTTTTCAGTTCCTCAAATAATTCTTCTTTTGCCTCTTCATCAAACACAAGTCCGCCGTTTGGGTCCCAGGTGATCGGATTGTGACATTCCTTACAACAGTGGTCACATCCTGATACCCACAGTACGACTCTTAAGCCGTCTCCATTCAACATATCGTCCTTTGTA
>VOFG01002490.1_pt1 | contig 23699 bp, 38 predicted proteins | sample 5384171 | NCBI WGS metagenome assembly VOFG01 (sample SAMN12384726, study PRJNA508395) | human gut metagenome | isolation source: healthy gut F | host: Homo sapiens | reverse complement strand
AAATCTTTCAAGGTTTTTCACTGTTCAGTTATCAATGTTCTTTGTTTTGCTCTCTTTCCGACAGCTTGATTATTTTATCAAATCACTGTTCGTTTGTCAAGCAACTTTTTTATTTTTTGAACTTTGTTTTAAGTTCTCTGTCTTGCGACAGCTTGTTTATTCTATAAGGAGGGATTTGAACCCTCGCGCCAGTTTCCCGACCTATACCCTTAGCAGGGGCACCTCTTCGGCCACTTGAGTACTTCTCCAAAGTCTTTACATAAATTATTTAAATGTTTTACGCACTTACGTGACGCATTGTTTATTCTATAAAATTTTCTTTGTTTTGTCAATAGTATTTTTATATTTTTTAAATTCTTTTATTGAAGTCTCGTACAGATTGTTTCCTTCACTGTCTATTACCACAATTACCGGGAAATCTTCTACGTATATCTTTCTTATTGCCTCTGCACCGAGATCATCATAGCAGATTACTTCTGATGATTTTATGCATTTTGAAAGGAGAGCGCCTGCTCCACCGACTGCGGCAAAATACACTGCTTTATTGCGAATGACTGCATCTATTACTTCTTTTGATCTTTTTCCTTTGCCAATCATTGCTTTTTTTCCCTAAATCAAGCAGTCTTGGGGCATACTTGTCCATTCTTGTTGCTGTTGTAGGTCCGGCTGAGCCAATTGGACGTCCATCTCTGGCCGGTGATGGTCCCATATAGTAGATTGTCGAATCCTTTATATCTATTGGCAGTTCTTCTTTTTACGGTCCAGCGCCTCTATCATTCTTTTATGTGCAGCATCTCTTGCCACATACATTTCACCTGTTATGTATACATAGTCTCCTGATTTCAGGTCTTTTGTTATTTCCTGTGTGATTGGAGTTGTTATATGTTTTTCCATCTTTTTCCTGATTCTTTTATTTTACTGTATTTTTATTTTCCAGCATAATATAACCTGTAATAATTATAAATTTTTAATTACAGTTCACATTTCATTGTAAACAGTAATTAAAATTGCCATTTTCTTTCTTCTTCTATGCCGTAATTCTTTACAATTCCTTCACTACATGGCGGTTTACGTGACAGCAAATATTTACCGCAACCGGCAATCCTGCAATGTGGGTTGGATTGTGTTTATGTTTACTGCAAGGGCAGTAGTTCCCGCCGAGTCCTCCGGGTCCCTATACCCAGATTATTAATTTTTTCAAGCATCTCTTTTTCAAGCTCTGCCACATACTCTATGTCTGAATGTGTGCCTGCTTCTCTTGTCAGCGCTTTTTTTGCCATTATTGCGCATTTTTCAAAGGTTCCACCGACTCCGACTCCGACAACCATAGGAGGACATGCGTTTGGCCCTGCATCTGAAACTGCTGTCAGAATCGCATTTTTACTCCCTCTATACCATCTGCCGGCTTTAACATAAATACACGACTCATGTTTTCGGTTCCAAAGCCCTTTGGTGCAAAAGTTATTTTGACCTTGTCGCCGGAAACTATTGAGTAATGGATGACTGCAGGTGTGTTGTCCTTTGTATTTTCCCTGATGAGCGGATCCTTTACCACTGATTTTCTCAGATAGCCGTCTGTGTAGCCCTGTCTGACTCCTTCATTTATGGCATCCTCCAATACGCCTCCCGTAAAATGGACATCCTGGCCTATTTCCATGAAAAAACTGCCATTCCGGTATCCTGACATATCGGTATCATATCCTCGCCTGCTATTTTTAAGTTTTCCTGTAGCTGGTTTAATATTTTTTTACCTAAAGGTGATTCTTCATTTGCTGTTGCAGCTTTAAGTGCCTTGTCCATGTCCGGCGAAAGAAAATGATTTGCCTGTATGCACATTTCCTTTACTGCAGCTGTTATTTCTGAAACGTTTATCTCCCTGATCATTTCTTTTCCTCTTTTTTATTCTCTGTATTTTAAATTCCGGCACCTTTTATCCACAATTCAATATTATTTTTGTGTTTTTGTGGATAAATGTATTTATTTTTTTGTATTATGTTTATTTATTACTATTCAAAGCCTCTGAAAACGGATGCATAGTGCTTGCATGTAAACATTTTTTCGCAATCTCGAATAGTATCACCACATTCTCAAAAAGCAGGATCTTATGACCCTGCTTTTATGAATTTAGTTTTATGCTTCTGTGTTATTTTCGATAGCTTCTGTGAAATTATTCTCTGCTGAATCTTCGTCACTATTTTCTGATTCGTCTCTGCCTTAGCTTCCTCAGGTGGCATGAGAGTCTTATCCTCCACTACCTTTGCGATGCTGGCTACGCTCACTCCTTCTTTCAGGTTGATGATTGACACCTGTTGTGATTCTTCCAAGCACTGTTACATCACTTACCTGATTCTGATGATAATGCCCTCTGTTGTGATGAGCATGAGCTCGTCATCGTTTTCAACTGATTTGACTCCTACCTGATTTTTCTGTAATCTTGTAGCATTTTACCCCTTACCGCCACGGTTTTGTGTAGTAAATTCGTCAATTCGTGTACGTTTTCCAAGGCCGTTTGATGATACTGAAAAGCACTGCCTCACCCATTGGATGCGGTCTGCATTGCGATTATTACATCATTTGGTGCAAGATTCATTCCGATAACACCCATGGTTGTACGGCCTGTTGAGCGCACATCTGTCTCCTTGAATCTGATACACTGTCCAATTTGGTGAAGAGCAAAATATCCTCTGAATTGTCTGTGACCTTGACCTCTATGAGTTTGTCGTCCTCTCGCAGATTGATTGCTGCAAGTCCGTTCTTTTCGGATATTCTCATAATCCTTTATCGGTGTTTTCTTGACTATTCCGTTTTTGTAGCCATGAACAGATACTTGTCATCCTCGTATTCTTTGATTGGAATCATGGCTGTTATTTTTCATCAGGCTGAAGCGGTATGAGATTGATGATTGCAGTTCCTCTTGCATATCAACAATTGCCTTTAACTGACTGCTCATCAGTCATACCAGCCTCGAGCTTTTCCCTTTCCAGAAATCTCTCCATCAATCTGGTCTTTGCCTGCTGAGTGGTCTGGCTTGAGCGGATAATACTTATTACCTCGTCTATGTTGTCCTGGGCAATAATGAGACCCTCTACAATATGTGCCCTGGCCTCTGCCTTGTCGAGATCAAACTTTGTACGTCTGGTCACTACATCCTTCTGGTGGATGAGATAGTAATTGAGCAGATCGTATAGATTTAATACCTTTGGCTCTCCGTTTACGAGTGCAAGGTTTATCACTCCAAACGTATCCTGGAGCTGTGTATGCTTGAAAAGCAGATTTAAAACTACACTAGGGTTCACATCTCGGCGGAGCTCTACCACGATTCTCATTCCCTCACGGCTTGTCTCGTCGCGGAGGTCTGTTATTCCATCTATCTTTTTGTCCTTATGAAGCTCAGCTATTTTCAATAAGACGAGCTTTGTTTACGTTGTATGGCAGCTCTGTCACTACAATTCTGTTTTTGCCGTTTTCCATAGGCTCGATATTGGTGACAGCACGGACTCTTATTTTGCCGCGGCCTGTTCTGTAAGCCTCTTTGATGCCACTTGTTCCAAGAATTATGCCGCCTGTAGGGAAATCCGGTCCCTTTACCACATCGATAAGCTCATCAATTGTGGTTTCTTTGTCCTCGATATCGTTGTCGATAAGGCGCACTACGGCATTGACCACTTCACGCAGATTGTGAGGTGGGATATTGGTTGCCATACCTACCGCGATTCCTGTGGTTCCGTTTACCAGAAGGTTCGGATATCTTGATGGGAGCACTGTCGGCTCTTTTTCTGTCTCATCAAAGTTTGGCTCAAAATCTACTGTATTTTTGCCGATATCCTTGATTAATTCAAGAGAAATCTTTGAGAGTCTTGCCTCTGTGTATCGCATGGCGGCGGCTCCGTCTCCATCGACTGAACCAAAGTTTCCATGACCGTCCACGAGTGTGTATCTCATAGACCAGTCCTGTGCCATATTTACGAGTGCTCCATAGATTGAGCTGTCTCCGTGTGGATGGTATTTACCCATTGTATCACCGACAATACGCGCACATTTTCTATGTGGCTTGTCAGGTGTATTTCCGAGCTCGACCATAGAGTAGAGTACTCGCCTCTGAACAGGCTTTAGTCCGTCCCTGACATCAGGGAGGGCACGGCTTGCAATAACGCTCATCGCGTAATCTATGTAGGAGCTCTCCATTGTTTTTTTCAAATCGACCTGCTGTATCTGGTCAAAAATTTTGTCGTCCACGTAAATTACTCCTCCCTGCTAGATGTCAAGATTTGTTACATACTTGGCATTAGCTTCAATAAATTCTTTTCTTGGCTCTACCTTATCACCCATCAGTGTGGTAAATGTCACATCAAGCTCAGATGAATTTTCTCCGTCTATCATGACCTGTTTCAAAATTCTGTGGTCAGGATCCATTGTTGTCTCCCAAAGCTGATCAGCATCCATCTCGCCAAGTCCCTTGTATCGCTGGATCTTGTTATTATTGTCACGACCTATGTCATTTAAAATCTGCTTGAGCTCGTCATCATCGTAGGCATACCATACACCCTTGTTTTTCTCCACCTTGTAAAGTGGCGGGGTAGCCAGGTATACATGTCCCTCCTTGATCAGATCAGGCATGAATCTGTAGAGGAAGGTGAGCATGAGAGTAGCGATGTGAGCACCGTCTACATCGGCATCTGTCATGATGATTATCTTGTCATAACGCAGCTTTGTTATATCAAAATCCTCATGGATTCCTGTTCCAAATGCTGTAATCATAGCCTTAATCTCTGCATTTTCATATACACGATCAAGTCTTGCCTTTTCAACATTCAGTATCTTGCCTCGCAGAGGTAAAATTGCCTGTGTAGCACGGCTTCTTGCTGTCTTTGCAGAACCGCCGGCTGAATCTCCCTCGACTATGAAAATTTCACAGTTTTTAGGATCCTTGTCTGAGCAGTCAGCAAGCTTGCCCGGCAGAGTACCTCCATCGAGAGAGGTCTTTCTTCTGGTCAGGTCTCTTGCTTTTCTTGCGGCCTCTCTGGCCCTCTTTGTGCTAAAAGTGATTTCTCACAGATATTTTTGGCTACGTCAGGATTCTGCTCGAGGAAATATGTGAGCTTTTCCGATACAACTGCATCTACGGCTCCTCTGGCCTCACTGTTTCCAAGCTTCTGCTTTGTCTGTCCCTCGAACTGAGGCTCCTCAATCTTGATACTGATGATTGCGGTAAGTCCCTCACGGATATCATCACCTGTCAGAGCCGGATCTGAATCCTTAAGTATCTTTTTCACGCGCATAGGCATTGAAGGTCTTTGTCAGGGCATTTCTAAAGCCTGCGAGATGAGTACCTCCCTCAGGTGTGATTACATTGTTTACAAAGCTGAAGGTTGAATCGTTAAACGAATCATTGTGCTGCAATGCAACCTCTACATAAACACCGTTTTGTGTTCCCTCACAGTAGATTACCTCATCATAGAGAGCCTCCTTGCCACGGTTAAGATACTCTACAAATTCCTTGATTCCGCCCTCATAGTGGAATACATGATTGTGATGGCTGTTCTCACGCACATCCTTTAAAGTAATCTTAAGTCCTTTTGTGAGGAAGGCTGTCTCTCTGAGACGCTGCTTTAAGGTATCGTAGTCATACACTGTCTCCTCAAAAATCTCCGGATCCGGCAGAAAATGCACCTTTGTACCATGAAGCGACTCGTCACACTGTCCAACAATCTTTACTGTATCGTCTGTTTTGCCACGCTTGTAGCTTTGTCTGTAAATATTTCCGTCCTTGTAGACCTCAACTGTCAGCCATGTGGAAAGAGCATTTACTACAGATGCACCAACTCCGTGCAGACCGCCTGATACCTTATAGCCTCCACCGCCGAATTTACCACCTGCGTGAAGCACTGTAAAAACGACCTCAAGTGCTGATTTTTTTGCTTTATGATTGGTTCCGACCGGGATTCCTCGTCCATCATCCTGTACTGTTATGGAATTGTCTTCCTCGATTGTAACCTCGATATTTTTACAATAACCGGCTAAGGCCTCATCAACTGCATTGTCCACTATCTCATAAACCAGATGATGAAGTCCTCTCGAAGACGTACTGCCGATATACATACCCGGTCTTTTTCTGACCGCCTCAAGACCCTCAAGTATCTGAATCTGGTCAGCTCCGTATTCCTGATTGTTCTGCTGTATTTCTTTACTCATCAATAACCTCCACCTGGCCTCTTCACGACATGAAAGACCTTGTCCACCTGAAATCTATTTTTACAAATTCATCAAGTCCCGTACAAGTGATAATGGTCTGTGTATCACTTAAGCTGTTGAGCAGATAGTTCTGCCTGTTGCCATCCAGCTCTGAAAGCACATCATCCAGTAAAAGCACGGGAGTGCTGTTTATATTTTTCTTTACAAGACTAATCTCAGAAAGCTTGAGTGAGAGAGCAGATGTCCTCTGCTGACCCTGCGAGCCGTATTTTCTGATATCCACACCGTCCACTGAAAAAAGCATATCGTCCCTGTGCGGTCCGACAGTTGTCTGGCACAGCTTCAAATCCCTGCTTCTTGCCTTAAGCAGTTCATCCCTCGAAAAAAATATCATCAATGTTTGGCTCATATTTGAGTATAAGCTTCTCCCTGCCTCCTGAAATATTGCTGTGAATGTCCTGTATTATCTCATTTAGCTCATTAACAAACTCGCGCCGCTTTTTTAACATGCCTGCCATACTCAAGAAGCTGCATATCCCATACCTGAAGTGTATCAATCAAATCAGGTCTGTAAGCTATATCCTTTAACAGTCTGTTTCGCTGAACTAATGTCTTATTATACTTACTCAGGTTAGACAGATATATTTTGTCAAGCTGGCAAAGCTCCAAATCTATAAATCTGCGTCTCTCGGCAGGACCGTTTTTGATAATATTGAGATCCTCAGGAGAGAAAAACACAATATTCAAAATACCAAACAGCTCACTCGCTTTTTTGATCGGCATTTTATTGATGGCCACACCCTTTGCACCGTTTTTCGCAGATGCATGTCAATCCGGTATTCCTTGTCATTTTTTCGACAATTGTCCTGATATGTGCCTCATCCTCGCCAAACCGGATCATTTCCTTGTCCTTGCTTCCCTTATGGGACTTTGTAGTGCCGCTTAAATATGCAGCCTCAAGTATATTGGTCTTGCCCTGGGCATTATCGCCGTAGATTATGTTGGTTTCACTGTCAAAGCTGATATCCAGTTTTTCGTAATTTCTGAAATTACTCAGTTGGATTGACTTAATAATCATTATTTAACAACCTTAACTGTTTCGCCGTCATATGAGAAAAAACATCTCCGTCGTGAAGCTTTTTTCCTCTCTGAAGCTCAGTCTCACCGTTTACAGTCACCTGACCATCCTGAATAACAATTTTTGCCTCAACTCCCGAGCTCACAAGGTTGGCCTTTTTAAGAGCCTGTCCCAGCTTAATGAACTCATCCTGTTCTCTTATAGAAATCTGTTTCATAAAATCTCCTAGTTTGCTGCTGTATTAAAATTTACCGGAAGAATGAGGTAAATAAACTTGCCCTCATCATCCTTAATGAAGCATGGTGCCTTTGGATTGACCATGTATAAATTAACCTCCTCCTCATCGATAACACGAAGTGCATCTATGAAGAACTTAGGATTAAAGCCTATCATAATATCTTTTCCATCTTTGTCGATATCGATGTCCTCATTCATGGAACCGATAAATGAATTGATGCGAAGCTCCATATTGCCATCTGTGATATTCATGATAATAGGCTTCTTATCTCCCCTCCTTGACAAGAAGAGTAGCACGGTCTATACAGTCAAGAAGCTCACGCTTATTGATGCGAACCTTAGTGTCGTAGTCAGATGAAAGCATCTGGTCAATCTTAAAGTACTCACCCTCGATAAGACGTGAAACAACAGTAGTATTTTCAAATTCAAAAACAATATGATTGTTAGTGATATAGATAACCACATCCTCATCCGCTGAACCCGGAATAATCTTGCTTATTTCCTGCAGAGTCTTGCCAGGAACAACAACCTTCTTGCTGTCATAGTGATTTTTCATCTCGATATATCTGATAGATATTCTGTGTCCGTCAAGAGAAACAACTCGAAGCTTATTCTCCTCAATCTCAAAAAGCTCACCTGTCATCAGTTTATTGTTGTCATTGTCAGCAATTGAAAAATTGTCTGTCTGATAACCTCTTTTTAAGGGTAAATTGTGAGAGGACAATAGACTCATTTCTCTCAACATATGGTATGTAAGAAAAATCATCACCTGATTTTCCGATGATATTGAACTTGGCCTTTTTCACATGATATGACGGTCTTGAAGGAAGCATCTGTCTCAATTGTTACATCATTGTCAGCAAGCTTTCTCACTATTTCTGAAAAAATCTTGGCATCAAGAGCGATAATTCCTCTCTCTTCGATGGTTCCGTCTATTATTGTTTCGATTCCAAGTTCAATATCGTTGGCCATAAGCTTAATCTCGTTTGCGGATGCATCAATCAGTATGCACTCGAGAATTGCCATTGTAGTACGTGTAGGTACCGCCTTCGATACGATATTAACACCTTTCAGTAAATTTGCTTTTGAACAAATAAGTTTCATTTAGAAAAACTCCTTCCTGCGCGTATATATAAATATTTAAAAGATATTCGTAATCTTCTTCTTAGGGGCTGTTAAAAAGTTCAAAACCCCTTCAAAGCCTTTAAAGACAAGCTTTAAGAGGCTTGATAACTTGATTAAAAACCTGTTGAATTAAAAATGATAAAAATTGATAACTTTTTATTCACTTTCCTTCAACCTGTCATTAACATGCTCATGTGGAAATAAAAGCAAGGTTATAACCAAATTATTAACATGCAAATGAGCACATATATAAATAGGTAGAAACTAATTTGGATTAATCTTTTTCTTGATAGTTTCTATGAGAGTACGTGTACTGTCATTCTCCTCGTAATCCTTGGTGACCTTCTTGATGCCGTGGATGATAGTAGAGTGGTCTCTGCCGCCCAAAAGCTGGCCGATTACATCAAGTGAATCAGAGGTCATGGTCTTGCAGAGGTACATGGCAATCTGTCTTGGACGTGCAATCTCGCTGCTTCTGGTCTTTGAAATCATCTGGTCTACAGAGATGTGGAAATGCTCTGAAACGACCTCGATGATGAGCTGTGCAGTAATTTCTCTTGGCTTGTCCGGCGTGATGATATTGGAAAGCTCCCTCTCAGCAATATCCATAGTGATGTGAGTATGCTCGAGATTGTGGAAGGCTAAAAGCTTGTTTAAGGCTCCCTCAAGCTCACGGATGTTGGAGCTGATGTTTGAAGCAATGTAGTTTAAAATATCATCATCTATATCAAAATTGTCAGTTTCAGCTTTCTTACGGAGGATAGCCATCCTCGTCTCATAGTCAGGAGTACCGATATCAGCCATCAGTCCCCACTCGAAACGGGAACGGATGCGCTCCTCGAGAGTCTCCATCTCCTTAGGCGGCTTATCAGATGTAAGGATAATCTGCTTGCCCTGTGTCTGCAGTGTGTTGAAGGTGTGGAAAAACTCCTCCTGAGTACTTTCCTTTCCTATGATGAACTGGATATCATCAATCATGAGCACATCTACAGTCCTGTATTTGTCACGGAACTTTGTCATGGCAGAAGAATTACCGTTACGGATAGATTCGATAACCTCGTTGGTAAACTCTTCAGAAGTGACATAAAGCACCTTGGTATCAGGATTCTGGTCAATGATGAAATGACCTATTGAATGCATAAGATGAGTCTTGCCAAGTCCCGGACCACCATATATATATAGCGGATTGTATGCTTCACCCGGGCTTTCTGCCACTGCAAGAGAAGCAGAATGGGCAAACCTGTTATTATTACCTACGACAAAGGTGTCAAATGTATAGTTAGGGTTTAAGTTTGAGTGATCCCCCTTTACAGGAGTCTGTGGCTCAAGCTGAGGGGTATCGTTGTTTTTAAACTTAAGGCTCTGAGCCTGATCCGGTAAAATAAACTGGATATCATACTCGATACCTGTCACCTCACCTATAGCTACCTTAAGAGGAAGATAATATTTTTTTGTTGATATAGCTGAGCCCCATCTGCTCAGACGGAACGAGAATATACAGTGTATTGCCGTCTATGGCGAACACCTCAAGCGGTTTTATCCACGTATTAAAGGAAACGTCTGTCAGACCATGCTCTTCCTTGACCATCTGTAGTATTTCATTCCACTTTTCCATTACTTTATCCATCAAAGTTCTCCATTATTTAACATATAAAGAGTATATTATGGGAATGTTCTCCACAATCCCATACATACTATATAGTACACTATTTTTTTGGCATTTAGGCAATGTAAAAAGATTTACAAAAATGCTTTATTAACATTTTTCAACCACAATTATACAAAGTTACCAACATGTTATTCACATATTGTGGATAACTTTTTGATATCTTGATAACTTTCCACAATATGTTGGTCACAATAGGTGGTTTATATCAAAATATAGACGGTTATCAAGAATTATTATATATATAGAAGAAACTCGTTTTCCACATTTTTATTGTGGAATATAAACCGATAAAAAAAATATATGTAGAAATTTAAAGAAAATTGAGAAAATCCTTGACACAACAGTAATTTTTGTTATAATTATACCGATGTTTTTTAACGTAAAGGAGGTGGATATATATGAAGATGACATTCCAACCTAAGAAGAGACAGAGAGCAAAAGTTCATGGATTCAGACAGAGAATGAAAACTGCTGGCGGAAGAAAAGTAATCGCAGCCAGAAGATTAAAAGGAAGAAAAAATTATCAGCATAGGCCACAATTTTTGTGGTCTTTTCTTCATTTTTGATTGTTTTTAGAAGGACAGCGTCAAATGAAATTTTCAGATTCGTTGAAAAAAAAAAACAAGGATTTTCAGAATGTATATAATAACGGTGTATCGTTTGCTAACAGATACCTCGTTATGTATGTTCTGAAAAAATAACACAGAAAATAATCGTATAGGTATATCAGTTAGCAAAAAAGTTGGAAATAGTGTTATTAGACATCATATTACTCGGCTCGTGAGAGAGAGCTACAGACTACATGAGGACATGTTCGATAGTGGTTTGGACATCGTAGTCATCGCAAGAGTTGCAGCGCGGCATGTTGGTTATAAGGAAATAGAAAGTGCTGTTTTACATCTTGGAGGTCTTCACAGGATTATTAAGAAACAAAATATTTGAATAATGAAAAGAAGATGGAATCGTTTTGAAAAGTATCTTAATATTTTTGATTAAATTTTATAGGAAGTATATTTCCCCGATGAAATCAACGAAATGCCCATATTGTCCGACCTGTTCGGAGTATGGTTTGCAGGCTGTGCAAAAGTACGGTGCCATAAAGGGTGGTCTGCTTGCGGCATGGAGGATATTGAGATGTAATCCTTTTTCAAAGGGTGGGTATGATCCGGTTCCATGAACTGAATGCGATCCGGATAAATATAAAATAAAAAGGATCAAGGCAATGATGGCAATGAATCAGGAGACACAGCTTGTATATCAGAAATATGGTATTTCTCCATCCGGAAGCTGTATCCAGATGCTTATCCAGATGCCGATTTTGTTTGCTTTATATCGTGTATTTTATAATATTCCGGCATATCTGAGCGGAGCGTGATTCTTTTTATACGGCTTGTTGAAACAACGTTTCAGCAGACAAGTGGAATTATGAATACCGATGGGTTTGTGAAAAAAGTTTGATTTAATAAAATTTAATGTGGTTACATCCAGTGGACTGAATATAAAAATGTTGCAGATACTTTAAACGGAGCATCGGGAAAGGATCTTTTAAGCAATTATATTACCGATATTGTGTACAAGCTTCCATCCACAGCGCTGGGATAAGTCGGTAGGACGGCAGTATTTTTTGATGGTTTCCGTCACGCAGGATCAGATTAATTCACAATGCATGATATGAACCATTTTAATTACTTTTGGGGCTTAATATTTCAGATACCCCTTGGTAATTATAAAAAGCAGTATGGAAAGTCTGATGCGTGGCTGCTTTTTGATTCTGGCGGTTCTGATTCCGGTATTGTCTTATATTACACAGGTGATCAATATCAAGTTGATGCCAACCGCAGCTACAAACGGGGATAATGATCAGATGGCAAGACAGATGAAAACTATGAATACCATGATGCCTCTGATGTCTTTGTTTTTCTGTTTTGTGACACCGGTTGGTCTCGGTATTTACTGGATTGCCAGTGCCGTGTGCCGTGCGGTTCAGCAGTTCTTTATCAACAAGACATATTGAAAATCTTAATCTTGAGGATATTATTGCAAAGAATCAGGAAAAGGTGAAAAAAGAAACGGGAGAAGATGGGCGTTACTGAGGAACGCATCTGTCAGGCAGCGCAATGAATACCAGATCCATCCAGTCGAAAGGCAAATGTTTCTTCTGCAACAGGGAACTGGAACTTGAAAAGGCAAATGCAGCGAAAGGCAAATGCAAAGCCGGGCTCAAGTATGGCAGCGAAAGCAAATCTTGTAAAAGAATTTAGAGAAAAGAATAATCGTAAATAAGGGGGGAAAAATATGGAATTTATTGAATTTCTGCTAAAAATGTGACGATGACGCGATTACACAGGCTACTGTTCAGCTGGGAATAACCAGTGATCAGCTTGAGTATGAGGTTCTTGATAAAGGAAGTACCGGTTTTCTTGGAATCGGAAGTAAAAATGCAGTAATTAAGGCTCGTAAAAATTTTCCATTGATGAGAATGTTGTTGAATTTTTTCTTCCATTTTTGTATGGCGATGAAGATGGAGGTTAGAAATTCTCGTTGCAGTAAATGAGGAAGAACATAAATCATTGAAGTAGAGTTAAAGGGAGATGATATGGGAATTCTGATCGGTAAGAGAGGACAGACGCTGGATTCTCTTCAGTATCTGACAAATCTTGCAATCAACAAACATTCCGATGAATATTATAAGGTTAAGATTGATACTGAGGATTACAGAAAGAGAAGAAGAGAGACACTTGAGAATCTTGCCAAGAATATTTCATTTAAGGTTAAGCGCACAAAGCGCCCGGTTTCTCTTGAACCAATGAATCCTTTTGAGCGACGGATCATTCATTCTGCACTTCAGAATGATCGTTTGTTACAAACACACAGTGAAGGGGATGAACCATATCGCCATGTAGTTGTAACATTAAAGAAATAAGAACTGACTGATAGATTAAAAAATAAGGTGAATATCCAGTTTTGTTGGTATTCACCTTTGTTTAGAATTGTTGAGAGACTTTGAATTCAGATACAATTGCTGCAATTGCGACTGCGATGTCTCCTTCGGGAATTGGGATTATCAGGATCAGCGGAGAAGACGCATTGCCGGTTATTGACCGGATTTATCGTTCGAAATATGGTCATAAAAAATTGAGTTTATGTCAGAAACATACCATTCATTATGGATATATTTATGACGATAACGAGATGGTGGATGAAGTGATGGTTTTTTTCATGAAGGCGCCAATTCTTATACAAAAAAGAAGATACGGTGGAAATTGACTGTCATGGCGGTGTCTATGTTATGAAAAAAAATTCTGGAAACAGTAATCAAACATGGTGCACGGCCGGCAGAACCCGGCGAATTTACGAAACGGGCATTTTTAAATGGCCGGATTGATCTGATCACAGGCAGAATCCGTTATTGATGTTATCAACGCAAAAATGAATTTGCACTGAAAAGTTCACTTTCCCAGTTGCAGGGGGAGTTCTTGTGGATATCCGGAAGATCCGGGCAGATATTTGCATGAAATTGCCTTTATAGAATCTGCCTTGATGACCCTGAACATATTTCTCTGGATAATTATCCACAAACTTTACACAATACTGTGGATAACTTGGTTATAAAAATTGATAAAATCCTCAAAACCTTTGAAAATGGGCGTTTTCTGAAGGAAGGTATCAACACTGTAATTGTGGGTAAACCCAATGCAGGTAAGTCTTCTCTGTTGAATATTCTGGTGGGAGAGGAACGGGCAATTGTAACGGAAATTGCGGGAACAACCAGAGATGTCCTGGAAGAGCAGATTAACCTGAATGGAATTACATTAAACGTAATGGATACGGCTGGAATTCGGGATACGGAAGATGTAGTGGAGAAAATCGGTGTGGATCGGGCGAGAACATATGCATCGAAGGCGGATCTCGTAATCTATGTGATTGATGCATCGACAGAGCTGGATGAAAGTGATTATGAGATCATGGATCTGTTGCAGGATAAAAAAAAAAGCAATTGTTTTATTAAACAAATCAGATCTGGACGCAAAAGTCACAGTGGAAGAGGTACAGCATATTCTGGATAAAAAGATTATTCCGATTTCTGCAAAAGAACATCAGGGAATTGATGAATTGGAAGAAACGATCCGGAATATGTTTTTCCAGGGTGAACAGTTACTTTTTAATGATGAAGTTTATGCAATTAACATGAGGCAGAAAAACGTCACTTCAGGTAGCACTTGATCATTTACATCAGGTAACACAAAGCATTGAGGATGACATGCCGGAAGATTTTTATTCCATTGATCTGATGGGCGCGTATGAAGAGCTGGGTAGGATTATCGGGGAAGCTGTCGAGGATGATCTGGTGGATGAAATCTTTTCAAAGTTTTGTATGGGAAAGTAGCAGGTAAAAAATGAGTAAGAAAAATATTCCTTATATTGAAGAAACATATGATGTGGTTGTTGTCGGTGCCGGGCATGCAGGTTGTGAGGCAGCATTGGCATGTGCCAGACTCGGATTGGAAACAATGATGTTTACGGTAAGTGTGGACAGTATTGCACTAATGCCATGTAATCCGAACATTGGTGGAAGTTCCAAGGGACATCTGGTTCGGGAAATTGATGCACTTGGTGGAGAGATGGGCAAAAATATTGATAAAACATTTATCCAGTCGAAAATGCTGAATAAATCGAAAGGGCCGGCTGTACATTCTCTCCGCGCACAGGCTGATAAAGCGGAATACACAAAAGAAATGCGAAAAACCCTGCAAAATACGGATCATTTATCCATAAGACAGGCGGAAGTCGCAGAGATATTAACAAATAAAGATCAGTTTTTCCCGGAAGATGAATATCATGAGGGAGAAGAACAGAAAATTACCGGAGTGCGTACAGTTTCCGGAGGTGTTTACAGATGTAAGGCAGTTGTTCTTTGTACGGGAACTTATCTGAGAGCGCGCTGCTTAACCGGTGAAATGATTACACATACGGGACCAAAAATGGATTATCAGCTGCAAATCATCTGACAGATTCCCTGGTTGCTCATGGTATCCAGACAAGAAGATTTAAAACAGGAACACCGGCGCGTGTCGATAAAAGGAGTCTTGATTTTTCAAAAATGGAAGAGCAGTTTGGAGATGAAAGAGTCGTTCCGTTTTCTTTCACAACGAATCCGGAGGATGTGCAGATCGAGCAGGCTTCCTGTTGGCTGACCTATACAAATGAAACGACACATGAAATTATCCGAAACAATCTGGATCGTTCTCCGATTTATGCGGGAATCATTGAGTGAACAGGACCAAGATACTGTCCGTCCATTGAAGATAAAGTGGTAAAATTTGCAGATAAAAACAGGCATCAGATTTTTATTGAGCCGGAAGGACTTAGTACAAATGAAATGTATGTGGGCGGAATGTCCTCTTCCCTGCCGGAGGATGTTCAGCATGAAATGTACCGGACACTTCCGGGACTGGAACATGTTAAAATTGTAAGAAATGCATATGCGATAGAGTATGACTGTATTGATGCAAATAATTTGTATGCGTCTCCTGAGTTTAAGGCAATGAAAGGTTTGTTCAGTGGCGGCCAGTTTAATGGAAGCTCCGGATATGAAGAGGCTGCCTGTCAGGGGTTGATTGCCGGAATCAATGCTGCAATGGAAATTGAGGGAAGAGATCCTCTGATTCTTGACCGGTCGGAAGCATATATCGGAGTTTTGATTGACGATCTTGTCACAAAGAAAAACCGCGAACCTTACCGCATGATGACTTCACGAGCGGAATATCGTTTACTTTTTGCGTCAGGACAATGCGGATTTGCGGCTGACAAAAAAGGGATATGAAATTGGACTGATTTCACAGGAACGGTATGACTGGGTTTGCAAAAAAGAGGAACTGATTAAAAAGGAAATTGAGCGCGTGAATGAAGTTAAGCTCGGGGCGAATGCGAGAGTACAGCATGTACTGGAGCAATATGGAAGTATTCCACTTCATACCGGTACAACGCTTTCTGATTTGATTCGCAGACCGGAGCTTGATTATGATAAACTGGCAGAAATTGATACAGGCCGGCCGGATTTACCTGCGGAGGTAACAGAGCAGGTGAATATTCTGATCAAATATGATGGGTATATCAGCAGACAGATTAAGCAGGTAGAGAAGTTCAAAAAGCTGGAGAAGAAAAAACTTCCGGAGAAATTTGACTATAATGAAATTTCGGGACTTCGAATCGAGGCACAACAGAAGCTGAGTGAGTTCCAGCCGTTGAATATCGGTCAGGCATCACGTATTTCGGGTGTCACACCAGCCGATATCTCTGTTCTTCTGGTCTATCTGGAACAGTTAAAATATTCAAATCCAGATTTATTTTTTTTAAGTTAAACCCGGATGAACACAAAGAAAAAAACAAGAATAATGGAGGATTCTATGGAATATAATACAGACCATTTTCTGTCTATGCTTGCAAAAAATGAATATTTCATTATCAGACAAGCAGTTGCAGCAATTTATGACTTATTATGAAATGCTCATCGAAAAAATAAGGTGATGAATCTGACTGCCATTACCGATTTTGATGAAGTCGTCGAGAATCATTTTGTAGATAGTGTTTCTCTGATACAGGTTGTGGATCTTCATCATCCGTTAAAAGTTATAGATCTTGAACTGGTGCGGGGTTTCCGGGAATCCCATTAAAATTGTTTTTCCGGAATTAAATGTGGTGCTGGCTGATTCTTTAAATAAGAGACTTGTTTTTTTTGAATGAAGTGATTGATGCGTTAGGACTGACAGAGATCTATACGGTTCATGGCCGCGCAGAAGATCTGGCGCGCATGCCCGAATATAGAGAACAGTTTGATCTGTGTGTTTCCCGTGCGGTTGCCAATTTATCCACACTTGCAGAATATTGTCTTCCATTCGTCCGGTTGGGTGGAAAGTTTGTTTCTTATAAATCGGTAGTGTGTGAGAATGAAGTGACAGCTGCAAAATCAGCTATTTTTCTTCTCGGAGGAAAAGTTGAGGATGTGTATAAGTTTTCTATTGGAGAGGCGCAGCGAGCATTCATTTCTTTAACAAAGGCAAACGGTACATCAAAAAATATCCAAGAAAAGCCGGAATGCCCTCCAAAAATCCTTTGTAATTTATGCTTTTTTCCACTGCTTTGAGCGGAAAAAAAGATGTTATCCACATTTATGGATGAGTTATAAAAAATGGACTGTATCTTTGAGGTACAGTCCATTTCCAATTAATTGGATAACTTGTTTTCGATAATTTGGTAAACCTTTTCCGGATTCTCCAGTTGTGGATACAATTTGCAATTGGAAACATAGGTGATGTCTATGTTAGAATTCAGTTTACGATATTCCTGTGCTGTTTTGTAGTTTGCTTTTATATCGCTGCTGATAATAAAAGAAACAGGTTTTGTGATTTTTTTCACAGCATGCCGAAGGTCAATATTCATATAATTGCCAAGAAGACTTGAGTATAAGTATTTTCCATTACTGTTGTCCATATGGGCTGCTTCATAGTAGGCATCTTTCGTTTTGGAAGAAATCAGCTGAGGTCTGCAGTAATAGGTAAAACGAAACTGACGGTCAATACGCTTCGGGTTCATGAGCAAATTATAGATAAAGGTTCCGACCAGAGGAAGATTTATGATCGTTTGCTTTAGTTTACTTTGCTGATCCGGCATGGCATCTATGGAATGGAAGGAAACCGGATTAATAAAAATCATTTTGTCAATGATGGAGGCATCCAGTTGATTTGCCATAATTACAAATGAGGAGGAGAGGTTTGAAGCTACAACTGATGTTTTGGATTTTATAATATCTTTGATAAAAGCAGTGATCAGCTGGACATACATATAGTTGGTATAACTCAGCCCTGGTTTGTCGGAGAGACCGCAGCCCAAAAGATCCATGGTATATACCGTATGTTTCTTTTGAAGTCTTTTTTGAAATTTTTGACCACTCAACAGATGAACTAGCGGAATTTGTGTCATGAATAAGAAGAACAGGATCTCCTGTTCCAGTTTTTGTGTAAAAAACATTTCCCTGTTTCCAGGAATAATAGGATCCGTTTTTGGTTGGGAGCATATTCTTTTTTTTGTGGAAGTGGAGGCAACAAACTGATTGTATGCATACATTCCTGCCAGTGTTGCAACACTCAAAAAAGAAATTTTTGTGCCTTTTTCATGGAAATCCTCCTTGTATTTAAAATTTGTTTGATTTTAAATATATTATAGACATTTTTGGGTCTTTTTACAAACAATATTTATTTCTTTATTTTCTTTACCCGTAAAATGATTTATAATATTATTGATATTGAAAATACAAAACAGAACATATGTTTGAGGAATAAGATGGTAAAAGATTATCTGGAAAAAATCCGTCAGGAGTATATAGAACACAAAGTTTCTCTGAAGAACAGATTTCTTTATATGAAAATAAAGTAAAAGAGAATACAAAGTTTCTTCAGGTTTTAGAGAAGGAAACAAATCCCGGTATGAAGCGTTCAGCCCGAGAGAATTTAATTCTTTTCATAAAGAAAAGATGGAAGAACTTCGGGCAGATCAAAAAAAGGATATCAAATGAAATTATGTGTCTGAGAGATCAGATGCAGGAATATGAATTTCAGAATTGCAGATATTACCAGCGTTATCAAGGAAGAAACGGAGATTGAAAGAAAGATTCATGAGGCTGCGGATATAGATTCTTATGATACCAGGCTGGCATTACTTCGTTCTGTTGAAACAGAGCGTCAGAGAATAGCGCGAGAATTACATGATTCTACCACACAGAATCTGACTGCAATTGTACATAAAACGGAATTATGCTCAAAAATTATAGAATCAGATCCGGTAAAATGTAAATTAGAGCTATTTTCCATTGGTCAGACACTCCGTAAAATAATTGAGGATACCAGAGGGTTAATCTATGATTTAAGACCCATGTCTTTTGATGACATTGGATTTGACGTTACGGTTGAAAGAGCATTGGATCGATTTCAGAGATTCCATAGAATAGAATGTGGATATTATACGGAAGGTACATCATATCCGATTAATAGTGTTGTTCAGATTACATTGCTTCGGGTGATTCAGGAGGCGTGTAATAATGCAGTTAAGCATGCACAGGCATCTTATCTGGAGGTAAAAGTTTCTTATTTAGAAAAAGAAGATTGTATTAGTTATTAAGGATGACGGTAAGGGATTTGATGTAAATGCAGTTCCCGATGAGACAAGGGATGATAATTCCGGATTCGGATTGTCTATGATGAAAGAAAGGGTCTATCTGTTATCAGGAACAATTTCTATAGAATCTGCACCTGGAAAGGGATGTTCTATTATTGTGTCGATTCCAAAAATGAAGGAGGACTTATAAAAATGGCAATTAAAATTATGATCGCAGATGATCATTCCATGATCAGAGAGGGATTAAAAAGTTTACTGGAATTGGAAGGAGATATACAGGTAGTTGCAGAAGCAGAAGATGGTGTTGACTGTCTGGAAAAGTTAAAATTTGTACACCGGATGTATTATTGCTTGATATTAATATGCCGAGAAAAATGGTCTGGAAGTATTGCAAACGCTTAAATCTTCAAAGTCAAAGATAAAGGTTTTGGTTCTCACCGTTCATAATGAAGTGGAATATCTGATGAAAGCGGTCGATATAGGGGTGGATGGCTATATTTTAAAGGATTCTGAATCCGCAGAATTGAAAAAAAGCTATATTTTCCATCGTAGAAGGAGAAAATTATATTCAGCCAAGTCTTATTCCATCATTAAATTCCAAGATGATTGAAAAGAACAGGGATGAAGGAAAGATAGAGAGTCTCACAAAGCGTGAATTGGAAGTTTTGAAGCTTTTGGCAGTTGGAATGTATAATAAGGAAGTTGCTGAAAAGTTAAATATCAGTGAGAGAACCGTTAAGAACCATGTATCTAACATTTTTAAGAAGATAGAAGTAACAGATCGGACGCAGGCTGCAGTGTTTGCTATTCGCAATAATTTAATTGAATTGTAAAAAGAATGGAAAAACGAGAGAGTTTCGTTTAAAAAAAGGATAACAAAATGTTTCACGTGAAACATTCTATTATCCTTTTTATTTTCATAAGTAGAATTTGCTGGAGAACAGTTTAAATATAAGTTTGCCCGGTGAATTTATGATATGCATGATTTTGCTCCGGTTTTACAAATTAATGAACGAATGATAAACTACCGGAACAATAAGAACATAATATGAATGAAAGTTTTGGAAATACTTTTTCTTATTAAGCCCATCGGTAAAAAATAAATTTCATAGTTGTCCCATTTATTACCTTCTTTTCCCTACATATCCAGTTCATCCCGATTTTTAAAGTAACATCACTAATCATATCTTTTTAAATTTTTATTTAAGAGATCAAGCAGTTACTGAATAAAATAATGTTCCGTTTATCATCAGATCAGTGGTGAGGACAATTTTATCATCGTTTCGGAATAAAAATAATTATCTTTCTATCTGTCAAATGGTGCAGAGAGTAGGTTGCTATAATGTAATCATACTTCTGATATTTCAGGGGTTTCGCTAATCTTCTGAATAGTCGTATCTTATATACCCTGTAAATGTGTCTGCATTTTTTTTTCCAAGATTTTGTGATTCTTTTGGAAAATCTTCCTGATATGGGTGTACCCAGGGATGTGCCGGAGATATGTTTGGTACTTATCAGTATCGTTTCCTTTGAAAATTTTTCCATGAAATTATGTGATGAAAAGGTCATAAGGTATGATTGATGCATGTTTGCATGCAATTTGATGGATACCGTAATGAACCACACCACAATTGAGAAAGTAGCAATTTACTATGCAAGCATGTAAATTAGCGGATTTCGAGATGTGGTCAGATTATGAGAATGCGAAGCATGTAGTAATCTGATTAATCTTAAATGAGGGCAAAATGTCTTTTTGACCATCATATCATTATATCTATATCCATATAAATAGATATAGATATAGTCACGTCGTGAGATTAACGGTGTCAAAGCCTATTGGATTCTCGAAAATATGTAACAAACGTGCAAATATGTTATGAGAGTATCAGTGTCAATACCCATATCCATGTATGGTTACTTTTAGTATTTTATTTTTGTACCATAGAAAGGAGTGAATAAAAAGCGTAAATTAATATATTTCTGGAAAAGCTATAACTGTCAAATTTAACATCCTATTTTTCACAGACAGGTGCTATAAATATTATTTCTTTGTCTATAGTTTCTTTTATTATGTGTAGAAAGAGAATGTATCTTTTCTTTCGTCTTATAGAACTGAATATCTTCTTTCTTTCGTTGAAATTAATAAGAAACAGAGTATTATTCATCGTGTAGAAAAATTGTCTTTTAAGTAACACTATGTATATCAATCCAAAAGAAGATATAAAAGATTTCCAATCTACGCATTTAAGCTGCGATTCAGTTTATAATAAAAAGAATAAAAAATAAAAATGTTTCACGTGAAACATTTCACAAAAAAAAAGCTCAAAGAAAAAATAAAATCTGCAAAATAACAACATAATTACTATTCGAGATTAATTGATTTTATGTTATACTGTAATAGAAACTAAGAGGAAGATGTGTATGATATATAAAAGTATATTATTGATTTTGGGATATCTATATGGAACAATGTTAACTGCAACGTTCGTTGTAAAACATTCCACAGGAAATGATGTAAGTAAAATAGATCTGAAATCCCGGGATGGCAAATGTCATGGAACATATCGGGAAAAAGGAAGGTGTTTTTTGGTATTAGCCGGCGATATATTAAAAGTTATTGTAGCCGGTATTCTTAGTCGCCTGTTATTTAAAACATGGCAGATATTTTTTTAAACATGGACATAATTATCCACTGTTGGAAAAGGTGTTACAGTTACCTGTACGGGTTGATACTTACATTTGGAGTTCCGGGAGCAATCTGTTGCATAATAGGAGGCATGGTAGTGTTACTTACGGATGGCTTCCGCTGGGCGCGGTTGTCATTCCCGCGCTTGCAATTCCAACGGTATATTTTATACATGGAAAATCTATAGAACTTGTATGTGTACTGATTGCAACTGTCCTTATGCTGATCCGGCATCGCAAAGGAATTTACAGAATAATACATGGAGAAGAACCTTTGCATTTAAAATTAAAAAGATAAATAAAAATACACTCTGATAAAATACAGAGAATAAGAAAGAAAAGAGGAAAATATGGGAAGAATTATTGCAATTGCAAATCAAAAGGGTGGGGTCGGTAAAACAACGACATCGATAAATCTTGCAGCAAGTATTGCTGAAATGGGCAAACGTGTACTTGCTATTGATTTAGATCCGCAGGGAAACATGACGAGTGGACTTGGCGTGGATAAAAAACGAGGTTGAGAATACGGTATATGAGCTGATGCTGGATGAATGTTCCATCAATGAGAGTATTCAGGATACCGTTGTAAAAGGCCTGCGTCTGATTCCATCCAATGTAAATCTGGCAGGTGCGGAAATAGAATTATTAGGAATAAATGACAAAGAATATATATTAAAAACAGCAGTTGACTATATCCGTGATGATTACGATTTCATTGTGATTGACTGTCCGCCATCTTTAAATATGCTGACGGTAAATGCCATGACGACTGCAGATACGGTTCTTGTCCCAGTGTGATTCAGTGGAAGGACTGAGCCAGTTGATACATATTAACTGGAAGGATTAAATCCAATCTGGAAGGCGTTGTATTTAGCCATGTTGATACGAAATTGTCAAATCAATTGTTGTACAAATCTGGAGACTATGATTAAATATTCGGTTGGCCAATCTGCGATAGCAAATCTGATGGAAGGCGTTGTATTTACCATGTATGATGTCCGGTAGAACCGACGAAAAAAAATTGATGAAATCAGGTTGAATTTAATTAAAACCGAAAATGTAAAAAGAAAATCTGTTGAAACTGAATGAAAAAGTACAGCAGATGGTCATTGATGAGATGCTGACAACAGGACATGCACGCGCACTTGGGAATTGAAGATCAGGAACAGCAGTATATCATTGCGCAGAAAATTTTTGATGAAAAATTGAGTGTGCGGGATACGGAGAAACTGGTAAAAAGTCTCCAGAATGAAAAAAAAAAGAAGAAAAAAGAAGAAAAAGAGAAGATTGACCCGAAACTGGAAGCCGTGTATCATGATTTAGAAGAGCAGATGAAAGGCATTCTTGGAACAAAGGTATGTATTAACCATAAGGATGCGAAGAAAGGGAAACTTGAGATTGAATATTATTCCCAGGATGAACTTGACCGGATTATTGACATGATTCGACGATACAAAAAATAAATGTAGAAAAATAGGGATAAAAAGCCTATTTAAAATTTTAACAGAATGTAAGAAAATAGAAACAGGAGAAAAATATGAT